>Ga0126343_10001072_pt1 | contig 12190 bp, 11 predicted proteins | sample Cyp2metagenome_FD_92531 | JGI IMG/M metagenome (GOLD analysis project Ga0126343, IMG submission 92531) | Coral microbial communities from Lord Howe Island, Old Settlement Bay, Australia - Cyphastrea 2 metagenome | ecosystem: Host-associated > Invertebrates > Cnidaria > Coral ... | reverse complement strand
CGAAAAAGTTGAAAATCTCTCGCGCCGGTTGCTCGGAGGTGAATAGTACTTGCTAATCACCTCCGAGTTAACCAATCAGAGCGCGCGAAAAGCACTATTCACTTGTGTGGTATATACTAACAGGTGATATTCAAAAGCAATGAGGTCAACAAGGTTGGGGGAAATCGCTGCGCAAACTTAACCAAAAAACGTAGGAGTGACCCTTGTTTAATACATGTAGACTGCAATAATATGACCAACCTCGTCTCCAAAGGGAGAGAGGGAGGGAAAAAATTTACGATAGTTTGAAACAAGTACAGTACCGCTCAAAAGCAGGTTACCACCTCTCATTCCGTTTCTCGGGATACAAGTCTCATTTCTCTCGAGACGTTTCTTGTTTCTTGCAAGCTGTGTCTCGTTTCTTTTGAGAATCGCTGAAGCATTTAGATTCTGTACATTATCAACCCGAAGAAATACTGTACATTTCAACTATGTGCCATCTGTGTTAGAGCTAGAACTGTATGCATGGGCTGGAAATGCACTTGATATTTAGTTGCAATGAATTTTGGATTTATATCTTATGTTTTCACCTTTTTAAAGCATTTTGCCATATAGAGGAAATAAAATCATGTTTACTGCCTTTCCTATCCAATTTATATTGTACAGTGTACCTCTGTTAGGCAGCCAACTTCTATTAAGCGGCCAGTTTTCAAAGTTCCGAGGGTGGCTGCTTAATAGAGGTCGGACTGTACACTTATGCATGTACAGAACATGATTATGAACTTTGCAAAGTTTGAGAATTTTTTTGATACTTCTGCTTTCAATGGAATCACCTTAAAGTATTCTCTGCTCTTAACAGTTCCTGCTGCTGTGAGACCACAGCAAGTTGCACCTGTTACTGGAGGAACAAACTCTCCTTCAGTAGTGAAACAAATGCAAGAACAGGAGAATAAATCAACAGACAGCCCAACACAGGTCAGCAAGCCTGAACAACAGCAGGAGGAGAAGGAGGAAGAAGCTAAGAAGGAGAAAAAGAAAGTGAAGAAACCTAAAACACCAAAGGTTTGATTCTAGAGAAAATCTCGCTTTTTTATGTTAATTTTTATTTGTAACCTTTCCCTTCATCACAAGTACATGTAGTGAGGGCAAATAAATGTATGTTAATTTTTTGTAAAATGTCTGTCTACAAGGCAAGGTGTCTTTATTACCAACTCCACCTGTTTCCATTGTATAAAGCAACTAGAGGTTTACTCCACCTTGTTAGAATGCTAAGTCAATCATGAATACTCTATGCTTGGTATATTATTAGTTTCCTTCATCAGCTCTTATGACCTTTTTTTTAGCAAAAACCTGACAGAGCAATTTGCCTTGCTTCGGAACACAAGACAGTGACCCTGCAAGGTCTCAAACTATAAATTCTAGATCCAGAGTCCAACAAATGCACAAACCATTTGGTGTTGCATTTACTTGGTTTTGTAATGACCGACCTAGTTTTGATTTGCAGAAGAAGACCCCATGGACAGAGCACAAGGCACCTGATGGTAGAACATACTTCTACAACACTGAAACCAAAGTTTCTACTTGGCAGAAACCAGCAGAACTCAAGACGCCTGGAGAAGTATGTGTTTAAACCCACGACAAAGTGTTTATGAACCTGACCATGGTATGTTTGCTAGGTTGTTGTATGGTAACTGACAGACTTTTTGTATTATTTTGTCAGATTCAGCTTGACTCCTGTCCTTGGAAGGAGCACAAGGCAGACACTGGTAGGATATATTACCACAATGCAGAAACAAAAGAATCAACCTGGACAATACCAAAGGAATTGGCAGAACTTAAGGGTAAGCTGGACAGACAATCTTGTCAGTTTCTTACACGCAACTTTGAAAGTTCATCGATCAAATTCATGCACTTTGATTGATGAACTTTCTTATTGATATAGCTGATGAATAGATGTAGCCCAATCAGAGTTGAGAAATCTAATTCTTGTAACATTTTAACAACATGACTGTATAGCAGAAAAAGAGGGACAGTGTACTTAGTGTAAGTCAAATGATAATTAATGGTATCCAATTATTGTGGTATAAAACTTGCTTGTAATTTTGTCTTTGTTCACAGAGCTTATCAAGCAAGAGCAAGAACAAGAAGAGTAAGAGATTTGTTATGCACTATTTCAAGCATACAATAGGCCATTCCAAAATTCAGTTTTGTGACAACTGTAGAATTCCGTCATTCAGCTACCATTTGAAAGAAACTGGGATGAAAATCGCATATGTTTGCTCATTTTAGGAGTATTACAGAAATTATATATGGTGTGGGGGACACTGTCTCAATATTAGAGGGCTGGCATTTGTATGGATTTTGCAAGGTCTATAACTTGGTTTTTGTTCACCCTAAAAGCATGAAACTTGATGAAATGGCTAATCTCAACGTGATCTTTTCATGTGGTGGCTTATCGATTGCTTAAAATTTGAAACTCGCCTCAGTTCCCTTGGCAATTTCGGAATGGAATAATCATATGTATATGCATTATAGACACAGCATTTTGCTTCTAAGTGTTGGTAGCAGTGTACATACAGATTTAACTTGACAGTCAAAATGACTAGCTTGGGTAGTTGCCTTCTAGGCAAGTAAAGAAGCAGATGTTTTTCACTGAGTTGATTGTTTGTTTCTTGTGACACTATCACCTGAGGTTAAAAAAATATTAATCTTAATCAAAGCCTTGCAGATGTATAAAATCAATGGAACAATAATTTTATTATTGTGATATATTATGCAATAAAAAGTGTATATCTGAAAGAACCCTGGCATGCCTTACAACCTGAATTTAAAAACTGGTGGCGAATAATTTTCTCTGCCATGTAAGCTAAGAGAATTCTCGACACACATACTGCAAAACAGTTTTTCTTTGTGTTTTAAAGGTAATTTGCCTTGAGTGAGATTTGGACCCTTTTTCCACATACCAGTCAGGTGTTGTGACTGTATGTACATTACTATATCATCAGCACAGCCACTCTTGTGAAATAGCAAGCAAATGTTGTGTCACTAGCAAATCTGCCCTTGCTACATGTAGTTGTCAAACCTGATTAGTAGACAGCAACGATGAGGATGACATGCATTCAAATAATTATTGTTCTCAGGGAAAATTTTCCTCTGGAAATTTGTGTAGAAAATATAAATTTTGTTATTCTTAGTAGTTGCATTGTGTTCATTTGGATGTTTAGAGAGGAGGAGGAATCTGAAGAAGATGAGGAAATGGAAAACCAAGAAAATAGTGACACTGATGCCAAAAAACCTGTTGAGGGAACAACTCAAGATTATCCCATGGCAAGGTGTGTGAACCTTTACACATGTCTAGGCACAATGTGTCTGTGTAATGTCTGTATCTTACTAAGCAGTTGATTTACTATGTGTAGTTTTGTAGAAGTTGTGGCTAGCCAGCCCCTAGATAGAATACTACCCCAATGGCCATAATAACAAGGTGACTGCACTATCGAGGTTGTAGAGTCTAAACTGCTGTGTTATCTTTACAGTGCTGTGAATGTCAGTGAGACCCCAGCTGTTGCTACAGTGGAAAAGAAAGAGTATGTTTATGAAACAAAGGAAGAAGCAAAACAAGCTTTCAAGGAACTCCTCAAAGAAAAGGCATGTTAATGAAGATGTCCTTTTTGTTAACAGTAATTCCTTTTTAAGTCTAAAAGGAGAAAATTAAACTTACATGTAGCCAGCATGGAGGGCTTTTTTGCACCTAGTGCTGTTATACATTGTAACATTGCATTTTGTGGCAGCTCTGGCAAATGCCAGCAACTCTCTGATAAGCAAACGTTTGTATATGTATGCCTGGAGACTAAGACCTATGAAATAAACATTCAGTGTTCAGGGAAACATAATCCTGGGGCAATATTATTGTTCTGGGATCGATAAGTGAGCGTTTAGTTCCACTGTAGCTCAAGTCTCAAATTGGTGATTAGTTTTTGAAGCCTTCAGATTCATGTAGAGCATGATTAACTGTAACTTCAGCTACGTGCACAGTTTTGTTCAATCTGGTTATAATCAAGTTTAAGAAGACTCAACCTTTTCCCTCGTAAATAGTCCTGTTACATCTTTAGATCTGTTAACTCAGATTCAGACTTCAGAGATTTCTACAGATGCACATCTTTACATGTATAGCAAATTTGAACAAATTTGAGCAACTTTTGGAGAATTCTCAGAACTCCTGCTATTCTCATGTCTCTGATACAGTCAAAATTCTTCTAATGTCTACCTGGTCTTATGGTCCTAGCAACATACAAACACTGCATTTTGTAGCCTCCCATAAGCAGACACCTCCCTCAGCAGACATTTTATCTGGTCCCGAAGGTCTCTGCTGACTGATTGTTCACCTGTGCTCATATCAGAGTTTTTAATCTCATAAATAAAATGATATTGCCTTCCACACTCCTGGATTGTGTTAGTTTCTTCTTCAGTCCAATGGGTTTCTTACATTTTGATAATGAGGCCTTGTCCCAGCTAGAATCTTTTGAAAAATTGCCTTTTCTTTGGATAAAATTTGTCAATGAATGGATCTTGTTAATGTTGTAGTTCAATTTTACCTTTGATACAATTTGTTTCTGAACCAGGCAGAGCAGAATGTTAGCATGTGTCTTAGTAATTTGGGTTAAGCGCTCAGGTTAGTGATTAGGCCTAAGCACTTATTTAGAATGATTACTTTGATGTTAGGCTGGGTCAGCTGTGCATGTTACTTAGTAGTTTGGGTTGAGCTCTCAGGTTGGTGATTAGAAGTAACCACTTATTTGGAACTGGTAGCTTCTTAGTAATTAAGATTAGGGTTAGAATAAATAACTGGTTTTGAATAAATTAAAATTTATATTTATGTATGAATAAATTAAATTTTTATGAGAGGAGCCTGGGGTGATAAACTGATAATTAAAAGAAATATGAGAGCCCTTGCATCCAGTGCTTTCATGGTCAAGTGGTAATGACAGTGGGAAGCAGACCTAGAGGTTGGCAGTTCAAGCCCTGGTGAGTACAAGATAGAAAGGAAAAAAGGTAAAACTTGCTGTTAATTAGTATTCATAGGAGAATATTTTGTACTGGTTCAGAAACAAATTTTACCAAAGGTAAAATTGAACTACAACATTAATGTTGTTGCTCTTGTAGGTGTATGTTGTTGACTTGCCTTATTCTTGTTTTACAGGAGGTTCCATCTAATTCCTCATGGGATAATGCCATGAGAATGATAGTCAATGATCCCAGATATGGAGCTTTGAAGAAAATGAATGAGAAAAAACAAGCATTCAATGAATATAAAACAAAAAGGGCCAGTGAAGAAAAGGTAGGATTTATTCACAATGTTGTTTAAGGAGCACTTTACATGAACTCTCGCACAGTGTATGTATAATTGTCTTGTGGAGCCAAGTAGGATGATGTAAGCCCTGAAGAGTGCACTACATGTACTGCGATCATGTCTTAGAGGACTGCCATCAGCTACAGCAGTAATTCATTAAGACAAGTAAACAACAGTGGTTGCAAGAACTGTGTCAGAGTTATACATAGATTTTCTCACTAGTTATGAAAGTGAGACATATAGTCAGTAAAGCTTGGCACATGTGTAAATATTACTTTTGATTGATCAGGATTTCATGACTCATAGCCGGTCAATTTACATGATGCCCAGCCCGCAATGAAACCCCTGCATGATGATTTTTGAGGTTTGTTTTTGTAAAAATCCCACCTGGAAATGTATGTTCATGTGTATGGTGATTTACATGTGTATCTCTACAGGACTGTAGAAAAGGAGGGAGAAAAGTATTTAAACAACAATTCTCATTTGATAACAAAAGGCTCACTGAACTTACCCATTTATACTTTGTTTTTCTACTGTCAGGAGGAACAAAGAGCTAAAGCAAAGCAGGCACGAGAAGACTTGCGTAGCTTCCTGGAAAATCACAAAAAGATGCACTCTTCAGTTCGATGGCGAAGAGCTGGTGAAATCTTTCAGGGTGAACCTGTTTGGGAAGCTGTTCATGAAAGAGACAGGAAGGATGTGTTTGAGGATGTGGTGTTCTTCCTAGCTAAAAAGGAGAAGGAAGAGGAGAAAGAACAACGAGTGCATAACAGAAAGCTTATGTTAACAGTGTACAGTACCATGCCTGCTATTACTTACAGGACCACTTGGGCAGAGGTGAGTTTGCTAGTAAGAGTAATCTTTGTTTATGCGGGCTTTTCTTGTTCTTATCAGCATAAATTATGTTCTGAAAATTAAATTTATCCTGGCAAACTTATCATAGATACAAAATGGATAGTGTTTTGTCATTTAGCTGCTGTAAGAAGTAATACATTAAAAGGAATGCTGAATAATACCAGCATTACTCGCATTTTGAATAAAATGATGTAACTGCACAGACTTCCTTTTGACTGTACGCAAGTCCCACGCATCCATTCAAATGTTGGTAAGTGCTTGTATTGCAGCTGTTGAATGCATTGTTAACGCCAGATTTCAACTTTCAAACTCGGCACTATCTAAATTAGAATTTAACTTAATGGATTCACTTTGTGTTAAAACCTTATTTCTGTACTTTATTTGAAAAGGCCTTGCAGATGCTCAAAGAGCACCCCACTTATAAAGACGATGAGGAAATACGAGGTAAGTGCAAATGTTATATGTAGTGTTCTTGTGTTTGTGTAGCACGTTTTTAGCACAGGACTGTTAGCTATAACTTTTAAAGATTTGAAAAATATGCTGATGAGTGTGTTTTAATTCTGTTGTTGATTCAGATTGTGAAAAAGAAGACATGTTGATATCATTTGAGGAGCACATGAGAGCTCTGGAACAAGAGGAAGAAGAAGAGAAACAGAGAGAGAAAAATCGAGTCAAACGACAACAGAGGAAAAACAGGGAGGGATTCCTGGTAAGTACATTAAAGTCTTGTTAAGGTTGTTCGTCAGAGTTGAGAGTGTGCATTAAAGACTATCAAGACCAACTCCAATTGGAAATCGAACAATTTCCATTTTTACTGGACAAAAGTCTTGTACCAGAAAAATGTTAAGTAGATTGAAACCCTTTTCTTAAGGCCCAAGCTTTTAAAAAAGTGCTTGAAAAACTCCAAAATGGAATTTCTAGTAGGAACTTGACGAAATAAATTTCAAAGCCCAGAGAAATTGTGCAAACACAGGTAACATTTCATCAGTGTCGTTTCACCAGTACTTTCACATGTTTCATATGAACTTCAAAATTTGTTTTCGACATTTGATCGCACAGAAGTTTGCTATGATGCAAATAATCTTGGTACAAAGTTTTTGCCCACTTCTGGATTCCTTGTTGAACTATTCAGAATTTAATCCAGCATGCAGTTTGTGTCAAGGGCTTCACCTCGCCAATGCTTGATCTAATTAATTGAAGCACGGCAAAAATGTGTTAAGTGCTCACAGTTTTGTTTCAGTTTTCACAGTAATTAAGTATATTTATTGTCTCTCCGCCACAGGTATTACTAGATGAGCTGCACAAGAGAGGCAAACTTCACTCCATGTCACTGTGGATTGACTTATATCCAACCATCAGTAATGATGTCCGATTTAAAAATATGTTGGGCCAACCTGGTCAGTTGACTTTCAGTGCTTTTATATAATTGATCCTTTCTCATAGAAAATTATTCTCTATCAGCACAAAAAGAATACCGGTAGATACAGCAGTATACATGAATATCAATTGATACTACCTCCCAGCAGAAGAGTACATGGTATTCGTTTTCCCAGCCACTATGCATGAACTTCACTCTGCTTTCTTAGCATAAAAGGCTTGGTCAGCTCCAAAACCAGCATTAACTCTTGCTGGTAAAGAATAAGTGACAGAGTTTTGCCACTCCACTTTCCATCCAACAGTTTCATTTCTTCATTTTTATGGAAGAAGGCAGTGTGCGAGCCAAGTGTTTTCCCCAAGAAAACATGATTAGAACTCTTGCAAAGTTCTTAGAAGACTGTCACACCAGCTTGCTTCTGCATCTCACTCACTGGCAGCTGTTTCTCAATTCCAACAGGTTCGACCCCATTGGACCTTTTCAAATTCTATGTGGAAGACTTAAAGGCCAGATTCAGTGAAGAAAAGAAAATAATAAAAGAAATATTAAAGGTAGTGCTAGATCTGTGTAACTGTCATTCAGATGAGTGATTGCTTTAAACATTGGGGAAACTAATTTTTAGTATGTTGATTGTGCACTTATTGTGCGCATTAAGCCAACATGACATTGGATGAGCAATCTCATTTTATTAATCTTAACTCAAATTGTTGAATGAAAACGTATGAGCTGGGTCAACCTTTTTTATCCCACATGTTCTATGGCTAACAGTGTTTGGTTGGTTACCAGCTCCATTCAACATGAAACACAATAGTTAGGTTTTAGTTCAGCTGTCTCACAGAGCTAAATTTTATTACAGGCAAAGCTTCTGATTCAAAAAGCAAACATGGTTTAGTGTACGTGTAAGCTATCTCTTGTTAAAAATGCAAGGTTACAAAGTCTGTCAAAGGTGATATTTTCCAGCTGCCAAGTCTCGTGTGTACTGGGAAGCTTTGCCTTTTTTATTAAAATGAGGATGGAAAAGCCTAGTTGTTAAAATGGAAAGTCCCAAGACCAAAATTGGAGGCATGAACATGGCAGTAGCAATGTGGAATGATGTGTAGTGACATATTTTGATATTTCTTGACAGGATCGTGATTACGCAGTTGATGTAAATACTGGCTTCAGTGAGTTTAACGACCTTGTGAAAGGAGACCACCGAAGCGACACACTGGACCCTGGAAACATCAAAATGTCTTTCAACCATGTAAGTACAAGTATCTCGTTTTCGTTTGCCAGAAGCGAGATTCTTGTGTAATATTTTTCAAACTCATCAATAATTCATCAAGTTAAAACAAAGACAATCACAACCGTGAAGGGGGTTTCTTTAATAAGCATAGATTTTGACGATTTTACTTCTCTGTTTACTCCTTAGTTTTTGTTTCGATTGAGAAGAGACAGTCTTTCATCAGCTACCCAAACACCTCGAATGTCGTCAAAAGTACTTTTTACGATAACTGCAGAAATTCTCGCGCGCTCATTGGTTAATTTTTACGGTCAATATGCGGACAGACACATGAATTTGAACACCATGCGACGCGTCAGCGAGCGAGAGCGCGCAATTCGACAATTTGTTATCGTAAAAAAACAAATTGATGTCAATTTTTAATGCGCCTGTCTTGTTATTGACAATGAATTTCGTCATAACATTGTCAAAGTATTCTGCGGATCCACAGCTACTTTGACAATGTGATGACGAAATTTAACATCAATAACAGGACAGACGCATAAAAAACTGACGTCAATTTGTTAACCTCTGCGCGTCGTATTTTCAACTCTCTTCTCGGTGTTTGGAAATATGGTCTAACACGGTCTTTCGTGTTTGATATATTTTATCAAACACGAATCCGAACACTGAGAAGAGAGTCCAAAATATCACTCAGAGCGGAGTATTTTTGACAAACTGAGTAGCCTGCAGGGCAGGCGAGATTTTTTAGTGCGAGCGATCGCATCGCAAAAAGTTCTCCCGCCACCTTGAATTTTCAGGCAGTGGAAGACTGGAGAGAGAAAGAAACTTCTACCGAGGGGGTGAACGAAAGGCAAGATAGGGGAGGGGGTGGGGCGAAGAAAATCCCATCCCCCACCGTCTAACTGATGGCGGTCGTAACGTTGTAACGTTAACTCGCTCCAATAAGACGCCTGCACTGCAGGCTACAAACTGAGTGGTGTTTAGAAATGTGGTAAAACACTGTCTTGAGTGTTTGATATATCATCTCAATCAGAACTAAAACTAAGGAGAAAATAAAGAAATAAAATCGCAAAAATCTATGCCAATTACAATCATATATCCAAACACCTTCCCGGTCATGATTTCCTCCGTTTAAACGTTATGCATTATTAACGGTTTGAGAAAGGCCATTAGAACTGAAACAGATTAACTGCTGCTAGTGATGAATAAGGGTTGCTTTGTTAGTGAATGACTGAAAGATATATGAAACGCTTTAATTTCATAACTGGTTAAGGTGTATATAACTATGATGATCGTTTGTATCTTGACAAGTGTTGCTTTTGTCAAATTCTTATTAACATAGTTGTCAGTTACACTTGTCAATGTCGCTATACATCATGTAATCTTTCTCTGGCTAAGCAACATTCCTGCCAACTGCTACAGGCTTTGAAACCTTACTGTATATGTAATATACTTGACTGTTTTAATACATACAAAAGAGAGACTATCAGAATAGTGTTTTCTATCCAAGGAAACAATACAGTGACCCAGGCTATTGCTTGAACCGGCACCAGTCACTAGGCTATGACAACTTCCATGGTCCCACAAAGCTCGATTTGTGATAGTCTCCATCGTTTGTCTCTGTTGCAGCTTATTGAAAAAGCTGAAGCAAGAGAGAAGGAAAGAATGAAAAAAGAGGAAAGAGAGGTGATGATTTTCAATGTGAATGTTACTGTCACTGTGAAGTCGAATTCACTTAGTGTTGGATTTGTCACGCACCAATAGGGAACCTGCTGCTCTCTGTATTCATGACTTTGTTATTACATGTAGTGTTCCCGAGCTTTTTTAGCTTTTATAACATGTTAGTCTTTGCCTGCATCCTTCACCCCTCACGGAGACATGACGGTATGAAATCTTGACTCACTTCTAAAATGTCTTTCAAAGAGTAAAGGGATTGAGCCCCCACCCCATCCCCCGCCCTTTCTTCCGCCACTGAAGTGGAAAAAGGCTGGTACCATTTTCCTCTCCTGGGCGGGTGGAGAGAACACAAGAAACCTAGAACACAGCTCAATAACCCTGTCTAGGCCACAAAACCAGACAACTTTATCTGAACCCCCAGTGCTACTAACCATTAAGCCGCCATGCCTCCTGAGATAAAGCAACTGTTTCATTAGGCTACTTTATTATTGTCGTTTGTTCGTCATTAACATGTACTATTCCTTGTTTTTTTTTCACCATTCAGCAAAGAAGAAGAGAAAGTTCCTTTAAGCAACTCCTAAAATCTTGTAGCCCTGTGATTGAGGAAAAATCAACTTGGGAAGAGGTAAGTCGTGATGGAGTGTTCAGTAGCTATTATTATTTTTTAAATGCGCACGTATAGATGTTGAAACCATAGTCAAATACGATACTACCCAGGAAGCTGGGAGAAAAAAGGTAGATTAAAATATAAAGGGCCTTTCTCTGCCTAACGTTGCAAGGATAAACTCTTCTTCAGGAAGACGGATTGGTCATTTCCCCTCCTGATTTAAAAAAGTGATGCAAAATGTTCTATTTTAAAGGTGAGAGAAAGACTGGAGGAGGATCCTGCCTTTGCAGCAGTAACAGTGGAATCTGAGCGAATAAGACTTTTCAATGAACATGTTAGTTCACTCGAGGTAGGCATAAATTTTGCCCAGATATATAGTAGTAAATTTTCTTTGGCCTGTGGGGACTCCCAAATTTCCTTTAAAAGGGTGTATACCATAGCTGACGTTCGATCTCACTCAATAGCATTGTAAATAGCATTGTAACCGCCATGAGGCATCATGTGATATGTGCGGTATAGAAATACACATTCATTCATTCATTCATACCTAGGGGATTGGGTGTATCGGCAGTATTTCCGGCACCTTATCAGTTAATTTAAATACCATAATTTTGCCCAAACGGTCTGCGTCTTCAAATCGTTGTGTTGAACCTAAACCATTATCGCTACAATCGATCTGCTTTGCTCTTCTTGCCACACCGAAGTCTGTTCTGCTCTGTGTCATTGTCACCTACACTTGCATCTGACGCTTTGTTTACTGTGCCTTCACTTTAGGCGTGTACACACAATCATTCAAAATCACACAAGAAAGCTAAGAAGACCAAGAAACACAGGAAAAGATCAAGATCCCGCTCACCCAGTGGTGTAAGTTACAAACGTCTTTGTGTTGAAAAAGAGAAAAATTTTGAATTACTTTGTTGTCTGTAATCCCACTGATCTTTTGTCTGTTTTGTTGTTGATGTTGTTTTGTTAATCGCTGATTTCAGGCTCTCCATGTAACCCATGCTATAAACTAATTGCGATATTGAGACGGCAATACCACATTATATTGACGGCTAGTTGGGAGAAAATATATTCCGTATTGGGCGGAGTCGCGAAGCGACGGAGCCCAATACGGAATATATT
>Ga0126343_10001071_pt1 | contig 12202 bp, 10 predicted proteins | sample Cyp2metagenome_FD_92531 | JGI IMG/M metagenome (GOLD analysis project Ga0126343, IMG submission 92531) | Coral microbial communities from Lord Howe Island, Old Settlement Bay, Australia - Cyphastrea 2 metagenome | ecosystem: Host-associated > Invertebrates > Cnidaria > Coral ... | reverse complement strand
TGCTACTCCTCTTCTCGACTGCCTATAACACATCTTTCATATATTGTTTGTAAAATTGTGTCTCCATACTAACAAGAGAAGACCCTGCTCCTCTACGCTCTCGGGCCATCCGTCGTCTAGTTTGTCATAAAATCAGCCATCCAAGGCCACGAGACACAAGGCCCGCCGATTTCCTCAGCTCAGGTGGCCGCAAGGAAGGGCACGCACGAGATGAAGGCGTTTATGTATCTCCTAGATCTCATCTTGACGCGCTACGTCCGCAAGCTGAAGAGCGGGAAGGATGATGCTGCGCTGGAAAAGGCCTAGAAATGGGGAGTTATGACCGGAGATGATGAGATATGAATAGATATGATCATTATTATATAGTGAATATTTGGATTGATATGATATTGATGTGGTTAAGAGTACAAGGGTTGGAATATGACTTGGCATTTAATATTAGCATTACTCTCCTGATTTGCAGTACTGGGATATGTGCAGACATACTTATGTTTTAAAAAATGTTGGGGAAAATTATGGCCGACAGCAGTATATGAACACAGGCTCTGATTATTGGTTATATCAGTTATATCAGTTTATATCGTATGAACAACATTGAATAACCACAAGATATGGTGAGTATTGTATCTATGATAATAATTGATAATCATGAGGATAGATATCATAGAATTTCATTGGAATTCAACGAAGCCCCTCCATTGCGGTTGAGGCCCCATGACAACTCGCTGTGTAACCGGTATGTCTCAAGAATGTGATCGTTGGTTCTAGTTTTTAATTACATCCCAGCAACATCCACATGAGATGGGTTGACTCCAGTAACGAATTCAACTCGGACTCATGAGAATAGATGGAAAATCATGGGCTGTATCGCTAAAGCCAATAACCAACAATAGAGATAAAGGCTTGGGGTGCCATGGTGTCACATGGGTACTCGGTATGACCTCATGGAACTCCCATTCCGTCTCTGTCGGCGTCCCTTGGCGTAGGTGGCAAAGGGCTGCATTGGTGAAAATGGCAGATCTCTGGCATTGATTCTCCTTGAGTCTTGGATTTTAGTTCACTGATACCATCTGGTTATGTCAAAATAGCCATGGTTAAGCCATGGCCCATAGAAATAGATGGCCCATAAATGGTGATTTTCCATGGCAAACTGTTAAATAACCAGATGGTAGTTGCATGATACTTGAGCAAATACCCAAATACCTTGGTGTATTAATTGCGTAATGATGGTTTATCGGTTTATCCATCGAAAAATAGTCGCGTTTGATTTTGCAATATATTTTTGACATTGCTCTCATGGGTTTGTCTAAAGTCGGAAATACCAAGGGATAAACGGATATATGGTTTTCCCATGTTTTTTCTTTAAAACTTGTGGTTCAAATCACGTTTTTGGACAAATCCACATGCTTTTCTTTTTGGATCGTCTTTATTCAAACTGTCTTCATCCCCGCAATTGGAGGGTTTGATCGTCAAAATGACCAACATTTGTTTTTACAAACCTCCTTCCCACATATCACTGTGGAGAGTGGAGGCATATATTTGTTCAGCCCCCGGCGCCCTTGGAGTTGAATCTTTTTTCAACCCAGATCCAAGGCGTACGTGGACTACAAAATGACTTTCACAAAAAACTGGATGGAATGCAAAGACTACATAAAAGGTGTCTGGGCAGCGTTCACGGTGCCTGTGGTGAAACTGGTGAACAATGAAGGTTGGACGCAGTTTTTTTACATCCGTAGATTCAACCAGCTCCCATTTTTTGGGTGTGATAAGATTGATAAGTCTACGCAAGAATCTTAACATCTCACCTTGATGGCGACAGAGACGATTTGTGGCGTTCCATCCCGGAATCCCAGATGCCACAAGCAGCTTGGATTGGTAAAAACTCTGGGTTTCCCAGCCACGTTTCATTCCCATCTGCGAATTCTCCAAAATCTCCCCCGTGGGACCCATATGGACCCATTCATTCCTCATTTTCGCTCAGAACTGGCCTACAAGTGGGAAAGTTGTGGCTTCTTCAGATCTCCTGTGATCAAGAAAGTTGTCTGTGAGATCTTACGGGATGTGCCTGATGGGACCGATTCAGGATGTGCCATGGAGTTGGATCAATTTGGAAGATGATTCATGATGATTTTCAGTGGTTCCAAGATGTTCCAAGCTGATTTTGGTGGTTTTGATACTGTAATTGTGATGTTTTCTGTGTGGGTATTGGTTCAATTTGTTCCCAAAAGGCTTTCTGGGTGTGATCAAGCCCGGTCATGGCATTTGCAAGGTGGAAGACGGGGATGTTAGGTTAATGCTTGGGACACCCAGAAGAATATACAAGAATGGGCTCGTCATACCGTAGATCCACCATGCAGACCATGCAGACCATGCAGAGGCATTTGCCCGCATTTTGTCACAAAACTACCCAGTCTTCGCGACTGGCATGGATGGTATGGAAAAATTCGTTGGGGACGCAACCATTTGAGTTCACCAACAGATATTTCGTTCTCCAATAACATGGAGAAATTTATGCAGTTTCATGGTGTTGGCCATGTTGGAAACATTTGGAAACTAAGACCTGAGATGTGAAGAATAGTGTTGACCCATCCCTGCAAGGGACCAATGTGAAAATCTATCGTGGTTGATCATGGTTCATTTTTTTGTCGTTTCTTTTGAATTTCAGATCATTCAGATTTTCAAACCAGCAACCGTTTGATTGCTCACAGCAATATTTGGGACAGGTACATGTCAGCACCTCAAGGTCTGAACTTTAGGGCATCCAAGATTAGTGATGGTTGTTTGAAATCTTGATTGCGTGTGAAATCACCACATATATATAATAATAATAATAATGATGATAATAATACAATACAATGCAACGCAATGCAATGCAATACAATACAATACAATATAGATTAATATAATATAATATGATTTGATATAATTTAATATAATATACATATTTTGATTGGTTCAAAATCTAACTTCGGACTCCCAAACTTCGAGCAAGCAAAACTCAGGGGGAAACTCCCAACACTCCAAGATTTATGTGTCAAAAAGACAATGTAGAAATATGTAGAAACCATCAAGTCCTGTAGATTTTCCATGATTTTCCATTCTATCACTCCGAGAAGTTGTACATGTCCTTCTTTTGACCCTTTTGTGCCAGGTGGGTGCCGATGACCATATGAGGCCTGAGACCGAGCTGCCCAAGCAGAAAACGCGTGGCAGGGCTCAGCCAGTTGTCGATACCTATGGTGACCGGGGGCATCCATATGGATCCACCAAACCCCCAATTTGGAGAGAAATCAACGGATCATGGGGATATCATGGGAGCCCTCCGCGACGCTTTCCACCAGTGGTATGGAGCACTTTCGGGTTTATCGTGCTGACCACAATGTTGATGAGTTGGGCTTTGCTTTTCCCTTTCGCGGTCGTCGATAAAATGTTTACCGATGTGAAGTTGTTGCAGCAACCACACATTTATCTTATTTCTATTTTTGGATTTACAGTCAAGACATTTTTTCCAAGATGGATTTCAACATATTTCAGCTCAAAATCATGGTTCTTGGAGGATGACTTCTTTTTTCCCTCCACATGGCTTTTATAATCTTATCTACCTATGTATATATATATATATGTATATATATATATATATTTATTTACATTGATTTTTTAATGTGTATACATATATATATATGTATATATAGGGGCAAGTCGCAGTTCAGAAAACAATGATGTACATGCTCTGGCGGCCCCAAGCTGAATGGCCATATTTATCCGTTCCTAGTTGCAATTTGCCCCCCCAAGAAAAACAGACCGAAATAAACCTCGTTGACCTCAGCAGAAGTGCTGGGTTCTACGGAGAGAATTCTCACAACATGTTCAGACTTGGTTTCTATACAAATTTAAATATAATAATATATATATGGCTATATATATATATATATACAATAGGTCTTATAAGAAAGAAAGGGTTACTATATTATATTCTATATTATTCACGGTGGTAAAACCCGCATTTCTGAAAAGTGTCCAAGACTTTGGTTGAAACATGGGATCCCTTGCGGCGAGGTCCGCTCGGTGAAATCATGGTGCCCAAGCTGCCTCATATCGAGCGCGATCAGAGGCACTTCTACGAGACTTGGGCTGATTTTGGATGTGAAAAACGATGAAAGATGATGAAATCCAAAATTCATACCCTCCAGTACGCTGACATAGCTGTGGGATGCTGGAAATGCCCAAGAAATGGATCATGTGCCTTTGAAACATGGTGATTTTCCATAGCAATGCTCAATTGCCATTCAATTTCCAAGAAAAAAAATGAACTGATTTCCCATTGGACCATGTTCCCAAGTGAAAGCGCAGGTTAGAAAAAGGGATAGTGAAGCCTGAACCATAGGGAGATGTTGTTTGCAATGTGCACGTTGGGATACGTTGGGTTTTAGCCATGGACATTTTAACATTTGTTTTGTAATTGTTAACGTTTCTTTTTTTGCTCAAACGTATTCATATGTATTTATGTTCATAGGTGGCTGACAATGGCATGAGAAAACCCACCAAAATTGCAGCGTTCGTACAGATAAACCCTCATGGCATTTGTTTTGGCTGATCCTTTTGGTGAACCATGGTGAACCTAGGCTGGTTCAGAAAACGGATGTTCGATGTTCTATGAAACACGGGGTGATTTGGAGACCCCACTGTCAAGGATATGTTTGACATGTAGGCAATCAACCACCAACCTTGTCATTTCATGTCATTTCTTTGTGTCTTTTGCTGAGAGAAAGTGTTTAGAATGTAGCAGGTTGCCATTGATTGCCTTTCCAGCCCTAACCTTGCATGCTGGCGAGTCGCCATTTCACAACAAGGTTCAGCTTCAATGAGCGTCCGGATTCGCATTAGTTCTGGGTGAGAATCTCTTTCAACACAGTTCCAAAACTTCAACAGCAACTTGGAGCCAAACCATGAAATGGAGGAACGATTTCAAATCCCAAGGTTGCCTTCATGAATTCTATTGAATTCTGCTTATCTTCCACTATTTTCCACTACTTCTCAGTGGCATTGCTTATCCAGTCCCAAATCTCCACGGCCTGATGCCCCTTGGCATTGTGTGCCAGCTTCGCTACCATGGTGGTGGTTTGCTGAAGAATCGTGGTGCTGAAGAATCGTTGCTCCCGTTTTGGAGCAGCGCCACGCCTCTGCAAGTGGGGCAAACTGTGCATTTTTTGTGGGTCAAACGTGGAGGACATCATGAAGCAACCGATCTCCAAGTGGTGAAGCCATTTGAAGAGAAGATTCCGACCATTCAACCATCGCAATCAAAGCCCGAGTTTTTTGAATCCAGTGGCACCTGCAACCCCAACCTTTGGAACCCCAAGCAGCATCCAGATCTGAGTCCTGCGGTGTCCCTTCCGGTGTCCCTTTCGGATCGTCAGCTGCGTCAGCTGCGTCAGCTCCAGCGCCAGCGCCAGCGTTTCCACAACGCCTCCGAGGCCGAACGACGTCGCTGGCTGCAGAGAGCTGAGGAGCTGCTGATGGCGCTGCGGAGCGCGGAGGATGGCGATGGCATCATCCGCTGGGTGTATCGCCTGGCCGCCTGGTTGCAGCCACGCTCCGAAGGGAAGGACAGGTGCACAGAGGATACAGAGGATATAAAGGATGATGAGGTCAAGGATTGTGAAAACGGTTTGCAGAACTGGGTGCGAAGATTATTGATTTGGGCGCTTAGTTCCTTAGACCTGGAGGATCTCAATACCTATCAGAAAGTGGAGTTAGCTTTGAACTACATCGCAGAGTTGCTGGGCAAAGAGAAACGCGAGGTCCCTGAGGTCCTTCCCAAGAATCCATCGCTAGCGCTGCAACAATGGCACCAGCTTCGGTCTTTGATTCGTGTTGAAGCGCCAGATGACTGGTCAGACCGCCCTAGTGGCCCTAGTGATCCTGGTGCCGGCACCAGGGCGCGGCGGGAGAACATGAAGGGCAAAGATAAGTCGAGTTCAATGGATGGGATCTACCGGCCCAACGCACGGGTGCGCAGCTTGCCATCGGTTTCCATTGGTGATCAGGTCGAGTTGCAATGCGTGCATTGCAGCGAACGACTTCACAGCAGTTGGTACTGGTTCCACCCAAAGAAGGAGACAGCCTATGTTTTGGCTCCTCAGTTTGGTCATGCGGTTTGCACCAAGAAGGTTGGAAAGCTCTGCAATTGGCGTTCCGTGGGTCAAACACCGACTGTGCTGGATAATTATCATCACTTGGATTTCTGCCAACACAAAAAGAGGAGATCAGCGTGCATTGAGCGCGAAGGCACTGACATTTGTCAACACAAACGTCAGAGGTCACATTGTCGCCTGTGCAAGGCCAAGAACAAAGCTGTCAAAATGGACAGGCACGCTTTAAAAAGGATTACTGAGATTTGCAGATGCCGCCATCGTATGGGGTGAAATATGTGAAATCAAAACTCAACAACACAACCGTTCTCAACATAACCAAACCGTTGTAGGTGAAGAACTCCCCGTGGAAACTTGATGCCACCTGGCAGTCCAGGTTGCCCCAGGTTACCCCTTGAGATAGCTGAAGAACTAGACCAAGTTGAAGTGGAAAAGGGTGAAAACCGCTATGCTTGACCAAATCATGCACTATGACGCTTTGATTGGTTTCTTGTCGATCTTGCAAGGATTCCTTGTTTGGCCGTATAGGTCATATTCCAGTTGTCCTCTTGTTGCAAGACCTGACATTAATTTTAGGGGAGAAACTGCAATCATCTCAGCATGTGGTAAAGCCCACAATACCGTGCAACCCAGATGGGCGTGTTCAGCCATCATCAGGTAAAGAGAAATGAGTGGGATAACTGTTGCATACTATTGGATTGGTTTTCAGATGGATATCTTACACTGCAATCCACAACTCTCCGTGGAAAAACTGTTTGGTTCGATGATTTTCCCATCATGCCAGCTTCCCGGCCAGCCATGTTCTGTCTAAACTGATGTTTGAACTCAGTTTTATTGCTCCAACGTCTTGTTCTTCAAGCTAACATGTTTGCATGGTAAATATGGTAAAGACCATGTTTTTCGTTGCAAAGAATGTCACTTTTGGCTTTTGGGTCCTCCATCTACCATGCTCTGTGCCAAAGGAGCACTTGCTCTGGGATAAAGAAGACCGCCAAGGGCGCTATGATGCTGGGACTTGCTGCCGTTTTTTTAAGATTTCCGACGTGAAACCAACAGAGATTGGACACTTATGACAATGTTAGCCAAATTCTAGAGCCTAGAAATTCGTATAATTCGTGGAAATACGATGAAATACGCATTCCTGACGTTTTGGGTAGTCCAAAGTTCCAAAGTCCGAAAGCACGATCAGGAAGCGTTTTTGCGGGGGATGCATGCGGATACCGAGAAGGAGAGGGAACGAGCCAAAGCGATGGAAAAAAGGAGGTGTGATCGGCTTGGAAGTGACTTGGCACCCAGTGAGACATGGGATAAACACATGGGATAAACATGGTATATCATGGTATATCATGTTTATCAACGTCTGTAAGATCTGTCCGTGTCGGTGATGACAGCCAATGACATAACATTGAGCGTTTGACCACAACGAAACTGTTATTTCGCGTGCCCGGAACTTCTTGCTAAAGTTTCTCAGTTTCCCTTTTTTCTTCAAGCGCAAAGTTTCCCAAACAGCGTGTCCACACTGAGAGGTTCTTATAGGGTAAGTGTAAAGGCCGGCGCTTGACCAGGGTGCTCTAGCTGGTTTACCTGTAATTTTTCGTACAAAATGGCTCTTGTGAAATGTCCAAGTACATTTCAGTTGCGCAGGTCCGCAAAAAGTGTGGGTGTCGCTTTTGGTCTGCGGCATTTTACCTGTAAATCCTCGCACGAAGTGGCTCTTCTGCAACGTCCATGTGCGTTTCGACTGCGCAGGATCGAACAAAGTGTCTTGTCTTGTCTTGCGTCTTGCCGATCATAGCCTTACATGTCCAAACCATTCGATGCATCCGAGGCAGGGATCTCTTCCATATACTAGCACTTCCGAAGCATTCGATGCATTCGAGGTGGGATCCCCGCGGTCCAGCACATGTCAGCATCCTGTTTTTGTCCATTGACTTACTTGCTGTTTCCCATGTCCACCCATGTCCTTGTCATGATCCATGTTCCTGTTTGTTGCACACCTCACCCATGCTGCTTTGCGATGCTGTAGCTCATGCATTGTCTTCGACAGTCTTCACTTCCGAAGCATTCGATGCATCCAGGGCGGGGATCACTGTTCTGTCGTGTCTTGTTTCCTCCGTCTTGCCTGGTGTTCCATATTTCTTGTGTATTCCATCCAGATGTCTTGTGTCTTGCATCCGTGTGTCGAATCTCCGCGATTGCGCGAGATGCCGGGCAAAACCATCCGGGGCATTTGAGGCATCCGAGGCAGTTGTGTTTCGTCTGTCTTGCCTTGTCTTCGTATATCTTGCACTGTCTAAGGTTCTTCCTAAGAGGCCCTTGCTGTCAGATTTTGAGGCTGCTCTGCATTCGCGCTGCATGTTTGGAAGCTCTTCTGTGCTCCTGGGACTTTCTAGATCTTGAGCCATTCTCTTTGACGTCTTGTCCATGTCCTTCCTTTGATGATCTTGTGCCATCCTCTTTGATGTCTTCGCATCGACTTCTGGAATAAGATGTTTCACATAGAGTTGCTTCTTCTGCCGCAACCACTTCCTGCTGCTGCACCTACGAATCCGCCTAACCTCATCTATTTTTGTCTCGTTGCTATTGTTGCTTGTTTTTGGGGCATTGAATTCCCACTCCCCCACACTGTTTGGATTTTGTTGCCGCGGCCAACTTTGTTGAGGACCTTGCCTGTGATGGCTTTGCGCCCCACAGCAGCCTACAAGTACCGCCAAAGTTTTGGAAAGTCTTGTCTGAAATTTTTGTGTGTGCACAACCGCCTTGGACTTGGATTTTTTACCCAATCCCATTGTCTGTCCAAAGCCTGTCCAATGCCTGTCCAAGACGTAGCAATGGGCTTTTTCTTCCCAAGTGCATGACGTATGTGTGGAAGTGCAAGAGAACGTACAGCAGCGTAGCATGATGCATGCGTGGACTTGCAAGAGAACGCGCAGCAGCGTAGCATGGCTTACGTGTTGAAGTGCAAGAGAACGTTATTAGCCCACCCCACCCGACCCCCCACCCCCCAAAAACGTCAACACGCGCATGGCCACTTACGGGCGTTGACACCATGAACATGGATAAACCCAGTCAGGGAATTCACAACCGGACCTGCTATCCATTTACTAATCTGAGACCAAGTTTTCACTGAAGTGGAATTTCAACTTTCAAGCCATCTTTGGTGATCTAACCAGGTGTGACCAAAACGGGATTGGACGTGATCAGCCCAGGGCCTGGGGTATTTCAAATAATGTGAACCCGTGATTTTGGAGGTGTAACAAAAATGTCCCGAGAAGGCTGGTAAGCACTTCAGCCTTCTTCCCACCCTAGCTGGCATGATGATTTGATGAATGGCCAAAACGGGGCTATTTCCCTGGGAAAAGTCGCCGGCTGAAAAAAAATGTCACCATGATTTGGGACTTGATGTTAACCTATATCTCTTGGTTGGATTTGACAATAAAAACTTGGATTTCACTATTCGCCCAGATTTACTGTATGAGGATTTTGAACATGGTGGGATTGTGATGCTGGGTTCGTCTCTAAATTGGGATACGCCAATTTATGGTCATCAAGACATTTTTCTCATATAAACGATTATTATGATATGTATGTCCTATCATTATCTTGCTTTCCCATTTTAGAACCACTTTTTTGGGGGGTCATCCTGTTTGGGGTCATGTTTGTTCTGCCATCGTTCCTACCAGGACGAGGTTTAGACACGTAGACTGATGGGTTTTTTCACAAGCAAATCACAAATGTGCCGCGACAAATCTTTTCCCACATGATCATGGTGATCTAATCATTGTCATGGTTTCAAATTTCAAAACTGATGATATGCCCCTCCCCATTTCAGGCAAACCCATAGAGGCTGACCTCTGGTACTGTGACCGGTTTGCCGCAAATTCAGCATGTCGGCTGGGCGGCCCAGGGAAACCACGACCGCCAGATGAGATCGAAGAATTAAAGGAAGAGCTACGGCAGGAATTAGAAACAGGCAGCAAACAAAAAATCCGACATGTCCAAAATTTGAAATTTCGACATTTCGGTTCTTCAAACACACACATGCGGGGGTCCATGAAGGTCCCAATAAAGATATCAACATGGTTCCAGGATGGTGTACATTGTAGATGATGTTTCCTCCATTTCGCGCTTTCCAACTTTTCTAGCCATTCAAGATTTGGGGCGGTTTTTTGCAAGATGCAACATTCCGTCCCCGATTTCACCATACAAGAATGTAAACCTTAAACCTACGGATTTTGCCCCAAGTGCATCTGCCTTGGTCCAGACTTATGGCAACTGCCGAAATGAGGTTTATCAAATTGCCAAAGGAAGTTTAGCTAGACAACTTCCGAGTTACGGACGATTGTCATGGGCAGCATTCTCACCATCATGTCAACCACAGAATCATGTCAACCACATCATCATCAAGTAGTTGGGCGGGAACGCGTGAATTCAGACTTGAAAACCCTTGGCGCGACACCCTGTGTTTTTGCGGGTAAAGTGGCTTCTGTGGTCGCCGAAGTGGAGTCTCTGTTTCCGCGGTTGCGGGCCTCGATCTGCAAAAGTTCTCGACAAAACGTGCACGGGCTGCACAGGACTGTTGCGAGAGCTCCGATTGCACTTGAAAATGTTTAAAAAAAAATTGAGGGTCTCGGAGCACTTTTGGAAGATGAGGTCGGCAAAATGCGCACGATATTGTAGGGGGAGCTCGGTTTCACATAAAAATCGTGAAAAAATGAGGCATTTGGAGCAGCTTGTGGTCGAATTCGTAGGGCAAAATGTGCACGAGACTGTAGCGAGAGCGCGTTTTCACATAAAAATTTGTAAAGACTCAGGGAGCACCTTTGGATTTGTGTGGTCGGGTTCGCACGGCAACATGTGCACGAGACTGTAGCGATAGCACGATTTCACAAGAACAATCCTAAAAAACTGAGGGATTCAGTGCGGTTTTGGATTTGTGTGGTCGAGTTTGCACGGCAAAATGTGCACGAGACTTCCGCGAGAGCTCGATTTAACGCGAACACTCATTGCGCCAGAGCATAGTTGGAAGATGCAGTTGGCATGGTCAGCATTTTCACCATCATGTCAACGGGGGAACGCGTGAATTCAGGCTTGAAAAGACACTCGGGTGTGAAACCCTGTGTTTTTGCGGGTAAAGTGGCTTCCGTGGTCGCCGAAGTAGAGTCTCTGTTTTCGCCGTTTCGGGCCTCGATCTGGAAAATATTCAAAAGAACTGGAAGATGAGGTCGGCAAAACGCGCACAAGAGTGTAGCCAGAGCTTGATTTCACATCAAACCCGGCGTAAAACAAATTCAGGAGAGCACTTTTGGATTTCGCGCGAGACTGTAGTGAGAGCTCGATCTCACATGAAAAGTCGTAATTTAATTAGACGACGGATGGCCCGAGAGCGTAGAGGAGCGGAGTCTTCTGTTGTTAGTATGGAGACACTATATTACAAGACAATATATTAAAGATGCATTATAGGCAGACGAGAAGGGTAGTATCAAGACAATATATTACAAGTACGAGACAACAGTTTGCATCGTATCTTTCGTAAAGTTTTTCACACACAGAACTTTTTACAGACAGACGCTTTTGCACACAGAGACTTTTACACACAAACGCTTTTGCACACAGAAGCTTTTACACGCAGACGCTTTTACACACAGACGGTTTTACACACAAAAGCTTTTACACACAGACGCTTTTACACACAGACACTTTTACACACAAACACTTTTACACACAAACACTTTTACACACAGACGCTTTTAGACACAGACGCTTTTACACACAGACGCTTTTACAAACAGACGCTTTTACACACAAACACTTTTACGCACAAACACATTTACACACAGAGACTTTTACACACAGGCGCTTTTACACACAGAAGCTTTTACACACACACACCCTTTTACACACAGACGTTTTTACACACAGAAGCTTTTACACACAGAGACTTTTACACGCAGACCCTTTTACGGAGCTTTTACACACAGAAGCTTTTACACGCAGACACTTTTACACACAGAAGCTTTTACACACAGACGCTTTTACACACAGACGGT
>Ga0126343_10001070_pt1 | contig 12203 bp, 8 predicted proteins | sample Cyp2metagenome_FD_92531 | JGI IMG/M metagenome (GOLD analysis project Ga0126343, IMG submission 92531) | Coral microbial communities from Lord Howe Island, Old Settlement Bay, Australia - Cyphastrea 2 metagenome | ecosystem: Host-associated > Invertebrates > Cnidaria > Coral ... | reverse complement strand
CCCCAACAAATCGCCGGTACCCATTTATACTCCTGGGTGGAGAGAGGCACCGTGAGAGTGAAGTGTCTTGCCCAAGAACACAACACAATGTCCCCGGCCAGGGCTCGAACCCGGACCGCTCGATCCGGGAACAAACGCACTGACCATTCGGCCACTGCGCCTCCCACCGTTTATTGTGTTCCTTGCTATTTAATCGAAATTGGAGGCAGTTCGTTGGCCGTGTGGAAAGCACCATGATGCACACACATGTACGCAATACGGACCTTTTTTTTCGCCCGGAGTGATTCTGTAACGGAAATGAGATTTTCTTTAGTGAACTAACCTGAAATTCCGTAAGATCCACATTGAGTGCTCCATCAAACCTCAGAGATGCAGTAATGGAGGACACAATCTGTCCAATTAGTCGGTTGAGGTTGGTGTAAGTCGGCCTTTCAATATCAAGGTTACGGCGACAGATGTCATAAATGGCCTCGTTATCGACCATGAACGCGCAATCAGAATGCTCAAGGGTGGTGTGAGTAGTAAGGATTGAGTTGTAGGGCTCTACTACCGCTGTGGCTATCAGAGGGGAGGGGTAAATGGAAAACTCCAGTTTGGATTTCTTGCCGTAGTCGACCGAGAGGCGCTCCATAAGCAGAGACGTAAACCCTGAGCCTGTTCCTCCGCCAAACGAGTGGAAGATAAGAAAGCCTTGAAGACCGGTGCACTGGTCGGACTGCACATGCAAAAAAAAAAAAAAGTAAGTGCTATTTAAGCAATAGAGCACTTTTCCGCGTTTACATACGGCCTCAACTAAGCAGAGGGGGTTCGGAAAATTCGAGTCAGTTCTGCACACTCAAGACACAGGCTTAGAGCTTAGAAGGCTATGTATTGAGACACGGAAAAAAAGTACTCTATTACTTTCATAAAATATTTCTCAAAAATACGCGCAAATCTAAAACGTCACAACCGTTCTTACATACATTCTCATCTAAGAACACCTATCGACCAATGAGTGCGCGAGTAGTATCTCAGTTATTTTATGGTTGAAATTATCCGCAGTCCGACTGTCCGAGTCATAAGAAAATTTGGTTTTATCAACTGGGTTGGTAGGGTGAATTGGCCATCGTAACGGACATTCGAAAGCTGACGATTCGAGCGTTTGCACTTCGTCGGAGTGAATCGAGGAATTGTGAGTTGCTTGTGGTTTATCTAAAAACCACTAACAACCCACAATTCCTCGATTCACCCTATAGAGCTTATAGGACCGTATACAGCGTGATCCGCCCAATGTTACTTTTAAACATTACATGGAAGGGTTTCCTGCTAGAAATAATCGAGCTATTACAATTTACAACACAAATTTTGGGAACGTATTTTTTCCATGCATTCGTATACAGCTGTGTTTGGTCGGGATTTCTATTTTCAACAGCCGGTTTCTAAACACCACATCCGTTTCCTTTCACGAAGAATCTTGGTTCCAGAAAATGATGTAATGTAAGAAATGAGAAACACACCATAACACATCTTCAATGTTACCTACCAGTTTCCTGATTCTGTCGAGAACAAGGTCGATTTGTTCTTTTCCAACAGTGTAGTGCCCGCGAGCATAATTATTAGCGGCGTCTTCCTTGCCACTTATCAATTGCTCAGGGTGAAATAAGCAACGGTATGTACCAGTGCGGACTTCATCTGTGCGATAAATGAAAAAGACTGATGATTTTTAAACAATCATCAAGAAAGACCGAATCTTTCTGGTAGCTTTCTACGATTTCAACAAGGCCATTTATTCTTGGACATTATCAGTTCCGAGAAGAAGAACGCTTCTAAAAACAGGTAATGTTCGTGGACAAATCGATATCCAAGCAAATTTTCGAGCTGAATGGGGGCTATTTCTTGTATATCATATTATATATATCAAGATCGCGACTGTGTGTTCGCAGAATCGTTAATTAGTCAGTACATGAAACAAAACAATAACATACCGTGAACTAAATTGCATACAATGACAATTTTTTTCACAACCAAATGAAATTAAATCAACACTTTCTAGTGTAATTTTATACTCCTAGAAAAGAACAAAAAGAGAAAATAACATGAAATTTCAAATTTTTTAAACCAAATCTCGGAGATAAAGAAACTTAAAGAAAACAAGCTATTTTCCAACGACTTCCTCGGATGTTTATCTTTCCTGGGAAAATTCGAATAACACAGCAAACACCTGCTCTTTGTAAACAAACGATTACAAAGGCTATCATCGTGATAATTTCTCTAATATTTTCTTTAAAAGATCAAATAAATCTTGCCGTGTACCTTTCACCAAAAGATCAAACAAATCTTGCAAAGCACTTTTCTACAATAATTGCGGCATCAGAGGATAGCTTTCCAACTCGATAATTGTTGGAAGTAATCCTCTGGTTTGACAATATTTTAGTCGTGTTAAACGGTGACATGGATGCGCAACCTCATAATGATAAGAAATATTGGTCTGCAACTCGCAGGGACTAAACAAAAAAGACTGTTCATTAGATACCAAACCGCGGGAGTGGTCATGTAAACTAAATTACGTTTATCAATAACAAAGTTGTTTCAATATCCACACCGAATGTATTTTGCTTTTTGGTCTTTTAGCTAACATGGTATCGATAAATTTCCTTTGAAATTTATTGTACACGTTTTCTCAAAGAAAACTTGAGCACAAGTTCATATACGAAATTAAACAAAACAAATCGTCCAAGAGAAACAACATAGTATGTAAGTCCGTGAGCAAGCTTGTGCAACCGTGACTTCGAAACACTAAAAGTCAACAAAACCACAATAAAACACACGGGTACATTTTAAACATTAATGGGCATCAAAAGAACAATAAACATTTTTTTCGCACATACCAACTACCGTTGGTTCCAAGTCGACCATCACAGCTCGAGGGACGTGCTTTCCAGCTCCTGTTTCACTGAAGAAAGTGTTGAACGAGTCGTCTCCTCCACCGATAGTTTTGTCGCTGGGCATTTGCCCATCCGGCTGAATTCCATGTTCCAAGCAGTATAGTTCCCAACAAGCATTGCCAATTTGAACGCCGGCTTGTCCGATATGAACAGAAATGCACTCACGCTGTGGGCACAGAACGAACACCATTTAAATATAGACCACGCTGGTTTATTGAATGATACTTGAAGAAGAGAACAGTCAAGTTTGAAATTTGCTTGACAGTTGCTCGACTAAAGTTTAAAAGTTTTCTTATGTTCTTGAACAGCGCTAACCAATTATTTTGTTGTCACGGATGACATCGATCGATTCCAAAGTCGCAAAGGTAACCACACGAAATGATAGAAGTTCGGAGCTCTTCTCGGGAAATGGAAGCTAATCTCTAATGTTTTTCATTTTTCAGTATGTTAGAAGAAAGATTCTACGACGATCTCCAAATATAAGTATAGCTCAGTTTCGTTTTTGGCTACATAAAATGTAACAAGGAAATGGGAACTTGATACTTTCAACGGTTTACATTTATATAAAAAAACACAGAGCATATCAGTGGCACCGTACATTTGTCAAAACAAGTCTGACTCGTCGAGAGAAAAAACCCAAGTAACTTGGTCACGGATAAACATTCTACAGGCGGTGACGAATTTCCGCGAGTGAATGTGGTACTTACCATGTTGGCAGGTTCAATTCTTCGCCGACAACACAATCCCAAAGGCAAACTTGTAACAGAACCGCAAACGGAGTAACGCTCGCTCGGCGATAAACGATAAGCCTGAAGATTTTCCACTCAAGCCGGATAATATTGCACCTGCGAGCTTGTCAAGAAACTAAACAATAGGACTACGTGTTGAAAGGATTATGATTTGTCTACGAGAGTTCAATTATTTATCCACGGCGTGAAACCCTTTCTCTCTTCCCCCTCCCCCTTGAAGAAATAACTTATTTTGACTTGCGTTTATACATTTGTTTCTAAATGTTTATCTTTTCTTTAACTTGATGGTATGTGAAGTACCTAACCTAATAATTTCCAAGTTTTATTTCATTAAAATACTTTTTTAGTTCAATAACTGCAATTATCGAAACACTTGTTCGTGTCACCTGTCGTTTAGGAAGTAAATGAAGAAACATTCCCTCTATTTAGCAGATAACAATTCTTGCCAAATTAAAGACATTTTCCTAATAACATTCAATGTTGGAACAAACCTTTCCAGAGAAGGTTTGGGGAAAGAAATTGGAGTCTTACGCTAGCCAGTTGGTAAACGTTTCATCCAGACTTTCGCCATTTGTCGAGTGCTTTTACGGTAAAATCCATCATTTATTATTCCATTTCAAGTGATTAAGTACATAACACGCGGTGACAAGCTTAAACTGCTGTCAAGTATTGTGATTACCTCGACTTTACGCCTCTCCACGCAAGTGTAAATGTGACTGAATCAATTGTAACACATGTACAATGCCTTTTTCCTGCAGACGTTTGCACCAAATTCCATAAGATTAAGACAACATTGCCCATGCATCGATTTCTCGTAAACAAAGTTTTTTGTAAATTCACCGTGGAAAAATGGAAAAAGTTGAGAAAGTTAAGATGAAATTCGATAAAATCGAGCAATTTCAGGAATTAGTGGACAAAAATCTGTACCAGAATAATTTTAAGTATTTTAGAGTCATTTTTACATTTTCTTAAAGCTAAATACATAAGTAATTGCCTGAAGTAACAACGAAAGCAATTTCCAATGGAAACAAGAGCAAGTAAATTTCAAAGTTCAGAGAACTTGTGTAAACACAGGCGCAATTTCATCATCGGTTTCATTTCACCAGTACTTTTAAGTGTTTTATACGAAGTTCAACATTTGTTTTCGACGTTTGGTGTTGCTAGAAATGATTTTTTTGGAGAAGATATTTAAAACTGTCGTACAGAAGTTTGCAAGACGATGTAAATAATCTTGGTACTAGGTTTTTGTCCACTTGTCACTCGAACTTCTGGTGGATTCCGTCTTAGTATTTTGCCAGGCTTTTATTTAAGTGACATGTACCATCCCCGCCCTCTTGGGAATGTCCTCCATTAACATGAGTACCTGTGGATTTTGCTTTGCAAGGTTTACTCTTACAGGAGAGTCTGAATCATTTTCATCATTTAAGTTAAAAAAGATCGTTTTACCACATAACTGTATGGTCAAGAAAGCAGACCCTGTTTGAACTAGGGGCTGTATATTGCTTGGTGTACTTTAAAGAAACCTGTCCTAATTATTTAACAAGTAAAGAAGCCTAAGCCGTGTATTACGCTGTTATAAAACACGACGGGCATTTGAGAACACGAGGGAAATGTAGAAAACACGAGCCGCAGGCCAGTGTTTTCTACATTTCTCGAGTGTTCTCAAATGTCCGTCGTGTTTTATCACAGTGTAATACACGGCTTAGGCTTCTTCATTTGCTTTATGATATAGATTTTACACGCACAAAACAATAAAACACGCTTTTTCTATGTTTTTTTTTATACTCTGATAAAACATGGGTTTTTGACCAATTAGAGTGCGCGCCGGGTCCTATCTAGATTATAAATGTATATAAAGACACATGGCAGCCCATGGGAAAAGAGAACAGTTTGAATATAAAGAATTTGAAAATGAAAGAGCAGTCATTGTATAAAATATACCGTAAAATTCTCATTATAAGCTAAACCACCACCTGTCTGTCCTAGTATAAGCCTTTCCCGAATCAAAGACAGCCACGAAATTTGATCGTTATGTTTATCGTTATATGGCTGAGAATATTACTTCATTGTGGTTGGCTGAGAGCAGACAAGATGTAATTTCCAATAATTACACGGCTGATGTCATATCACCGCGGGTCGCCGGTAAACAGCGCGGGTCGTAGTAAAATCGGCCTTTCTACGCTTTTATAATCAGTTGAGGAACTAGAAATTCCCTTTGCTGGTTAAAATCGTACTTGAAAATGCGAATGCAAGCCTTATCCGTATTAAAACCGGATTTACTTGATGTTACCTGCGTTATGAAAACTATGAGCACTTATAGGACAGTTTAGGGGTTCTCTGGTATAAAAACGGTTAAACTTGATCGGGAAATTCGCTCGACAGGGTACCCCTCCCACCCCTTCCACCTCACCGCCTTCTTGTTGGAAACAAAGGGGAAGAAATTCATTTACTACCTGGAAAGACGGAATCAAGAACAATAAATTCACTCGGCGGGAAGCGAGAAGGCAGAGTGATCATCCCGCGTAAGTTCCCGCGTAAAGCCGTCTTTCCCGCAAAGTTCTCGTGACGTCACTTGTTTTCCCGTGACACGGAAGACACTGGTAACGAAAGAGAATCGAAACATGGCGATCCAATCTCGCAGTTTTCAGAGGATTATAAACTTATATTGGTGTCAATTCCACGATTAATATGGCATCTACGGTATCAGTGTCCGTCTGAAGCATTTTCCCCTCGTTTAGCTGGATTAAGGTGCGAAGAAAATGGCTGTGACGGCTACAGAAAAATGACGACCACCGAAAGCTTACTGACAACAGCCTGGCAAATCATTCCACAAAAATGTTACTAAAGGTAAGCTTTAAACCAAAAGCTGCTGTTTGCGAAAATCAATTTTTCTATTGGTGTTTTTTCCATTGCTATTGCCCAAGTAAACATTGGAGTTGGGTGAATTTTGTGTCGAGCTTTTATAATTTATACAGCGGGAAATTCAAATTCTCAATAAACTTGCACGTGCCCGCCGTTGTTTTGTTCAAAAAGTATCCGACACTGGCCTTTTATTGAGGTCACAAGGTTACAAAACGAGATCTCAACCTCTTAGAAATCCTCTTTATAGACAATACTTAAGTGCAAAAAAGATAGCAGGTGTCAAAAGTATTTTTTCCAGACACAGAGATTTCCATCTTATTTGCATATTTTTTTTTTTGCACGCGGTAGTTTTGAGTTTTTGTTTAACTAATTTATTCCTTAGTAAGTTTCAAATCATTATGAACATAAGCTATTTTGAATAGTACTTTTTTATGTTCTGTGTTTGTTCATGTCCCTTTGTGTCAACTAGTCTGGGTTATGTTATGAGCGGGTCAATGGTGAGTGATGAATGTGTCACATCAATCTGATGGGAGCAACTAAAAACAACCAATCAAATTGCTGCTAGTAAACTAAGGTGAATCTTGTTTGTGAAGATTTCATCCCAATCTAAGAAGAGCCATCTTTGCTTTTCTTTAATCAGCAATAGGTATTCTTGTATTGGTCTTATTCTGGACTTTGCGATGCTGTGTCTACTGTGGTTAAGCCCAAGATTTTGTAGATTGGTTGCAAAAGATTAAAAGGTTTGATAATCAGTTGAGAAATCATACAGGCTCACATATCATCAATGCTTAGCCTTTGCTTTTCACATTACTTGAAAGTTTGATTTAAACGAGTCTTAGCTACTCAACAGCTTGGGGATTTCTAGAGGAACAACATTTTGTTTTTAGTGTAAAATACTCTTTTGCGATGGTAAACTTGGGGGCTTTTGTTTCTCTTGGTATTTGCCAGGTCAGCTCCCATCGGTATCATTTGCATTATTTGTGAATGCAAGTCTCAATTAAGAAGCCCTGTTTACGGAGTAATACTGTCTTGCAACATAGTAAATGGAATTTGTTTCTTTTCCAATGAGGCCATATCACTCAGTTGAGAACTGCCAGAAAATCTTGAATTATGAACGGTAACGCAGTCTTTTAATTATTTAAAGACTGAAATATTGTGAAGGGCTGTATTGCCAGCAATGAACGTAACAAATCTACATAACATTCACAGGTTAAAGTACTGATTATTTGGTTTTATGAACTGGGTTGATAATGTGAATTAATTGGTGTATAAAGAGAGTCAAAAGCTTTCGAATATCTTTATGGTCACAATTGGTGGCCAATTCACTTTATCAACCCAGTTGATAAAACCAAATTATCTGTTATACTTCCCACTGATGCAGCACCACAGTTTCTTTAGAAACTTACCCCCTTACCCCCAGACTGATTGTCTGATATATATAATTGGAAGCTCTTTTAATTTCTGTGAAAGAAACTGAAGCCCAAGAACAAAAGCAGAGCCCCACTTGTAGGAGAGAAAAAATTATGTATTGCAAATATGTAACGCAACTGGCACATGCAAAACGTGTCCTTTCATTGGCAACATTGAGAAAATAACGGGACTAGGTGACTGATTCCGAGAAGACTTGCGTGATGTAGAGAAAGACGACCAAAACGCATCTAAACCGGTCGCAACATTATGGCAGTCTACGGCGTTAATTTCATTCATCAAGGAAGCATGGAAAGCCACAAAACTCTAGAACAAAAATTTATTTTTCAAATCGGCACTCTTAATCCTAACGGTATTAACGAATGCTTCTTATTCAACTAATTTATTCAGCTGTTTTTCACGTTACCAGGCACCAACCAATAGCGTACATATTTCTGTGTAAAAACCACACACAACACATAATTCCTCAATTCGCTCCAAGGAAGGGCTAACGCTCAAAACGTCAGCTTTCGAATCTCTTTACTGTGGCCAATTTACATTATCAACCCAGTTAATAAAACCAAGTTATTGACTATTATTGTCAGAGTACAAAAAATGTGAATTAAGTAGTGAATTAGAGGAACATGGGTGAACAGGAGAGGTTCAATTTTATTTTCTATTCTTTTTTGTCAGGCCACTCAAGAAAGAAGTGGATCAATTGTCATAATGATTAGGAAAAAAAGATATGAAAAGAGGGTACATGTAAACTGGAACTGCATGCTGACTGAAATGATGGAGAGACAGACCAGAAACAAAAGGGGACTGATGTACTACTATGGCAACAGTTGCAAGTGGAAGAAACTAAATCTATCACCTTGGCTAACCAGGTAAATACAATATACAATATTAATGCTGGAAAATGCTTGGGATTTGAGTACAGTACATGTATCTCATCTGTACTGGGTCTTGGGTTCAAATCTCAAATTTTCAAACAAGGGTGGGGTGAGTGATTTAAATATGGGTACAGTTGCTACTGGAAGAAACAAATCCGGTCACACTGACTGACCTTGACCTTGGGTGAATACTGTACAATGTTTGGCTATGCATTCCAAACTTTAAGGTAAAGTTTTTAAGGTAAAGGACATTGATGAAGTATGGGAGAGATGTGGTGTGGGTGTAAACAGGGTAGGGAACTGGAAGGCAAAAATTGTGAGGAACAATGAGAAGGAATGCCTGCTATAACCAGGCTCTTCATTTTTAAAACATCTACCAAATTCCATGTAATTTGATTATATGGACTGTCAGTGATTGACAATACCATACGTTCTCCAATTAGAAAAAAAAACTGGCAATGTTAATTCCTATTAGGAAAGCCTAAATTTGCTTATGTGGGCAAGAGTTAATATCGCGTTTGTTTTCAGTCATCATGGTTATTTTTTGAATACTCTGAAGTTAGATCTTTAAAACACTGGTTTTTGGGTTCAGAAAAAAATAAAAAAGTACTCACTGTGTGTATCACCCTATCAGGATTTTGTGCTCACCATTAAAACTACATGTACAGTATACTGATTTTAAACTGCTCAAATAAAACTACCCTGAAGGCAAATCTTCAAAACACTAGGTCGTGGGTTCAGGAAAAAAATGTGCGGTGTACATCAGCCTATCAGAATTTTGTGCCCGCTAGCAGCATCAGAAGTGTCAGAAAAAGGGGCTTCTTACACATGTATCAGGCATTCTTCCTCTCTCCCACTTCCCCAGTCTTCTCCCTCCCTGTCTACCCCATTTTATACTTCACTGCTACAGTGTATGAAGGCTATGAGATGTGGGGCAAGTTAGACATCTTTGTGTAGAGAAACAAACTGGCAATGGTTACAGTACATAAAATTATAAATGTTTAAAATTGGAATGATCAGTCAGGCTAAAATATAGTTCGTACCATCAGGAAAACATAGTTTATGGCCAGGAGCTATCTGGTCAGTAGCATTTTTGTAGGTTTTGTTAGTGTCTCGGTTGTCTATTAGCATTTGATTTGTTTAGCATTTGGTGCTTTTCATAGCATTTGCAGCTAGAGCATGCAAATGCTGCGTGATGATACACAACTTCAGTGCTCGCTTATGAGGTCAAGCCAGCATCTGTAAATTCCTCATCAAAATCCCTAGCTGCGATACAGACGTAAACTACACTGAGAAAAGTAACACATGTTGTAACACACGGGCTTGCAGACAGTGAAATCTAACCAGACCTTTTTTGACAAAAAAAAGTCAAGACATGACATTAGAGGAGGTATTTAAGTTCATTGAGGCCAAAGAAGCCGGTAAAAGGTCAACCAGGCACCTCTTGGAAACTCAGGAAGTTGATGCCACCCAGAATCAATATCGCCGTGGCAAACAGGAGGACCTCACAAACAACAAAATCCAAAACAAAAATGAAGCATGGTCTTACTGCGGGAAATGATGCCATGGTAAAAATTCACCCACAAAAACAAGACAGAATGACTGTCCTGCATAATTATGGTAAGACTTGTGCCTACTGCGGTCATCCCAACCACCTCGAGACTGTATGCCACAGCAAGACCAAGCCAAACTTCAAGCTTCCTCCCTCACCGAACGCCACTTGCGGAGAAACCAAGAATGCTGTCCTTGATGCCCTCTGAACTGCCACTAGTCTCAGCCAGACCCATGACAGACAGACAACACACCCAGACCACCACCTATACAACCACCTCACTGGATCCGACAATCATCTAAGCTTCAGCCATTCCTCATACTCACAGAAACAGCCCACCCAGTAGACTACAGGGCGCTAGGATACAAGTCTATCACCCTGCAGCCGAAAACAATAAGTATCTCTGCCATGGCTGATACCAGTTGCCAGAGCTGCCTGGCTAGGGACAATTGAAAATGATCCAACACCTTGGCCTACAGCTGTATGCGTCTATGCCATGTGAGAAACTCACCACACACAGAGCTCATTTCATCAGGCACCTTCTGTACCCGGTGGCACTAAGAAGACTGTCTTCGACTGTTAGAATGGCTATCACAGTGTTCCCCTTCACCCAGACAACCAGACAATCACCACCTCATTACCCCATTGGGACGCTACCAATACAAAACAGTACCCCAGGGGTATATAGCATCAGGTGATGGCTACTCCAGGAGATTTGATGAGATTGTCTTTCATATCCCTAACAGGACCAAATGCATTGATGGCACGCTTCTCTGGAATGACAATCTCACCTAGAACCTCTTCCAAGCAGTTGAGTTCCTTGACATCTGTGGCCACAATGGCATCATCCTACATGTAAACCTGACAAATTTATATTTGGGGCTGACACTGTTGAATTTGCCAACTTTGAAATCACCTCCACCAACGTCCGGCCATGCAAGAAATACCTTGACACAATATGTGACTTCTCAACACCTGCAAACATCAGCGATAAGCGCTCCTGGTTTGGACGAGTTCGTAAACCAAGTGTTGTATGCCTTCACTGCAACAGAGCGCATGCTACCTTTCCGCCAGTCACTCAAACCTGGCACACCCTTCAAATGGGACAGTGAGCTTAATGAACTATTCAAGGATTCCAAATCAGTGATTATTGAGGAAATTGAGGAGGGAGCACGCATCTTTGAGAAATCCAAACCAACTTGCCTAGCTACAGATTGGTCTACAACAGGCATAGGATTGTGGCTCTTCCAAAAACACTGCCACTGCCCCTCTACTGAACCTGTCTGCTGCCTCACAGGTTGGAAAGTTACAATCGTTGGGAGCCGCTTCACACATGCTGCTGAATCACGCTACGCTCCAGTGGAAAGGGAGGCCCTCACTGTCACTGATGCCCTCCATAAACCCAAATTCTTTGTACTGAGCTGCAGCAACTTGATCATTGCTGTTGATCACGAACCTTTACTTAAAGTATTCAGTCAGCGATCCCTCGAGGAGATCTTAAATACCAGGCTTTGTAGCCTCAAGGACAAAACCTTGCACTAAAAATTCAGCATGGTGCACATTCCTGGCGTACAACAGGAAGCCACCGATACCCTCTCCTGCCAAGGAGGCAGCGTGGCCGAGTGGTTAGGGCGCCGGACTTGAAATCCGGAGGTCGCGGGTTCAAGTCCCACTCTGACCACTTAAGTGGAGTTGTTCCTTGGTGACTGTAGTTCAACTCCTCGGTCATGCTTGTAAATAACCAACTGGTCTGCCTCCCGCCGGTTGGGATTTTTAAGCCTGTTATGTTCATTTGAAATATTTGTTTCCTTCAGTT
>Ga0126343_10001069_pt1 | contig 12205 bp, 2 predicted proteins | sample Cyp2metagenome_FD_92531 | JGI IMG/M metagenome (GOLD analysis project Ga0126343, IMG submission 92531) | Coral microbial communities from Lord Howe Island, Old Settlement Bay, Australia - Cyphastrea 2 metagenome | ecosystem: Host-associated > Invertebrates > Cnidaria > Coral ... | reverse complement strand
GTTTAACGATTTTCAAGGAGTATTTAAATATATAACAAGCAGCTTCGTCAGTTTAACGGAGGAGCGTTTCAGTGAACATCAAAACAGCGTGGCACAAAATATCTTGTTGTCATAACTTGATTGTGACGTGATGCGGTCGCGGTCAACGGCTGTGATTTTATTCGATAAAAGGTTTTTCCATGAGTGAACAGTTCATTGTGTCGACCTCAGTAGGTTTTTTTAACAGAAAAAAATGTAAGCGCATTAGCCTTTGACAAAATACTCTAATCTAATAGCTCAAGTTGACTCATCCATCTACAATACTTCCTAAATGACATGAAAACATCTTCCACATAAAGGTCACTCGCAGCACTTCACTTTCCAATGGAAACTGCTAGTATAATGACACATTTGGACAGTATACCTTTCATATCTCGCCAAAAAAAACTACACCGTCTCTTGGACTTAATTTGTTCATCCATCACTCAATCGTGCCTGTAATCCGTGAAGAAATTTTCACTCTAGTCGAACTGCATGGAATACAAATGAAATGTAGTGTGTGAACGACAAGACTTGAAGATATAGAGAATAATACATGGGCGTGCGGAGATATGGAATTTATCTTCGAGTGTTCGCATCGATATCGAACGAGTGAGCGAAGCGAACGAGTGAGATATCGAATGTGAACACGAGAAGATAAATTCCATATCTCCAAGCGTCCATGTATTATTCTGTTTATAATATAAACTTACTAATAAGGATGTTTTTGACGACTTTCCGAAGATTTCCGACCACTTTCCGATGATTTCCGAAGGTTTTCCAAAATTGTTCCGAATGCTTAACCAACGTCTCCGTACATATTCCGAAGATTACCGAAGATTTCCGATGAGATACCGATGATGTTTCGATCAACCAACACCACCTCTGAGTACTTTTTAAGCGATTATGTAGCTATAGCAATGGCAATCTTAAGACTTGTGACAACAACTTGATATTTTCACATGGAGAATTATCGTATTTTTACATGTGAAAATATATGGATTTTCTCAGTGGCAGAAATCCTGATAAAACACCGATGTTTATATAATAAAAGGCAATTCGAAATTTAAAAGTGTAATAAAACAAGCTTCCAAAGCTGCAAATTGTCGAACTTGTGATACTACCAGGCGTTATCAATCAATGAAAATCAATCATTGATTGCAATCAATACAATTAATAATAATCAATAATAATCCATTGACTATTATTAACTGGTTCAACAAATCACTTAAAATCGATATGATAAAAAAATTTAAGCTTACCTTGGACTCCACAACGAATGAAAGCAAGTGGAACCCATCTCTTGCCAAGAAAAAAAGCTACGACCTTAACTGCGTCTTCCCTTGCCTCCCCCATATGCTATTTAATATCACGATCTCACTTTCCAGCACTTTCTCAGGCTTTGTCTTCCTGAGTGTCTTGTATCAATTCTTTGACCTCGCCGACCGTGTTGTTGTGAATGATACATGACTACAGTCATAAATACCTCTGCTAGCTTTCATATAAGAGTGAGCAAAAGCCAATAGGAAGAAAACAGCATATTCACGAAAGAAAATCACATCAAACCACAATGGCCGACTTCATCCATCGTGGGGTTCGAAAAAACTAGTACCCAGGCTCTCTATATCCGGCAAAAATGTACGCCTTTCTAGTCCCCCCTCGTCATTGAACCATCCTGAAGATGACTAAACACCCTTGGACAAAACAATACTCAGCAGGGGAGGTAGGAAAAAATTGTTTAATCTAGGATTTAATGAATAAATCAACCAGAATGGAGTGAACGCTCGAGTGCCATTCTACTGGCTCCTATGCTTGTGGATGTTACCCATCCTGGCCATCCATAAGCAAATAGGGGTGACATGTTCCGTTTGACCCTGAGCCCATGACCCATCCTCCTCAACGCATCCCCCCTTGTACGTAAGGTTTTAATTTTATAGTTATTATTGTTATCATCATCATCATCATCATCATCATTGCTATTATTATTATTATTATTATTATTATAATTAATATTATTATTATCATTATTATTGTTGTTATTATTATTATTATTATTATTATTATTATTATTATTATTATTATTACAAAATTACAAAACTACATACACACTTACTTTCGCTTACAGTTACAATTTCATACTTTTCTTCACAGGTTTCTTTCTTCAGAACAAAACAAAACAAAAAATACAGCTGCGCAATTACCGTTTTTTTTATTGCAAGTGATATGTGTTTATGTTATTAAATTACTTTTTTCTATTGTAAACTTGAAAAGACAGTTACATTTTTACAGTGTTGTACTATACCTTATATAATAATACAGTGCTTCATAACATGTTAGAAAACAGTCCAAAGAATTACGCCAGCTGGCTAGAAATCGTGTTTCTATAACTCATAGAACTAGCATGCGCTGTTGACGTAATGATCACCCCCTCCCCCGGCTAGCCTGTAAACACCAAGAAAATACTAAACTACAAACACTCAGCTTTCGTTAAGGAATTTATTTCCAAGATCGTGAAACTGAAAGAAGAAAGAGAAAAACGCTAACAGGTGCAATGCTGTGAAAGTGACATAAGTATTAATCCCCCAGGAAGAATTCGTCTCGAAACAGGTATGTCCATGATCACTGTTGCGATTAATAACCCCCGAAAATTTATATTTCTTTTCAAAACACCTTCACATAATACTACCTATTTTCTAAATACGTATACCATACATTTTATCTTATAATACTTGAGTTGGTACTTTGAGAATTATTGATGTTTTTATTATTTTATTGATTTTAATTGAATTGTGCCAATAAAAATGTAATTCTGCTTCGGGTTCGATATGCCACTAACTCTTTTAAGTTTAAACAGACATGCTTAAACCTTAAAGGCCATTTAATTAGTTCCCCGAATTTTCGTTGTAAAATTGAAAATGTATTCGAAAGAAAAACGGCTGAGGTCATCACTTCCCTTTTGACACAATCGACTTCCGCTCCAATTCCAAGAATCCGGGAAGGCAACTGGTGATTAATTCAAAACAATTCCCAGAAATATTGTGGATCTTTAGCTTCGATTGTTTGTTAGGAGATCCAAAAAAACCTACTGGAAGACCTGAACATACTTAAGCAATCCCTAGTTTATTTGGTATTCGCTGCAATATGTAAACTGATAGATGTATGGCAGCATAGTAAACGTTAACAATTTGGGGAATACGCCGAGCAACGAAATCTACTTCCGCTTTCCGATCGTTTTCTCGCAATTTCCAAGAATCCCTAAAGGCGAGATCGACGTATATAAAGAGGTTCGTGGAATTCATTCAGCATTTAGTGGAAAACGCCTGAAGTGATCGCAAGGGTTTCTATTCCACACCAACAGCTAAAAGGACGTACTCAGTGATTTGAATTTAAATGAATTGACTTGCAAAACATTATATTCTGTCGAGGATGTAGGTTTTAAAACGAATTTCGCGTCACGATGAAGTGCCCCGATTGTGGGAACGACGAGCTCCAAGAGCATCATCGCTTTTGCTCTAATTGTGGTTGCAAACTTTCTGGTCTCCAATCAGGAAGGAAAACGGTATCAGAGTCGACAAACAACTCTCAGTGGGCGCAATCTGTCAAGGCTTCTGATGCTACAGGTTAGTGACAAAATTGTACGCTAATATACACTGCGTATCACCGAATTATAATCTGACCGTCTGGTCAAATTAAAGGTTTTTGGAAATCATGCTAATCAATTGCGAGAGTGAGTAGGTGGTTTGTTACACGTAACAAGTAAAACTTATAGAACTTTCAGTATCGAAGAATAGCTGTGTAAATCAGAGATTTCCATAATTTAAGTTCACAAACAATTGTTCAGCCGAATAATTTTCAAATTGCCATGCTTCAATAATACCTTCGCGTCACAGCAAATCGCTGCATATGTTCCGGCTGGTTTTTGAAGCGATTTCTTCCCTTGTATTTATGGCTAGGGCTACAAACAAAGGCAGCAAACAGTGCCCAGTGGAAACGAAAACCGAAATTGGTAGATCAAGTTAAGAAGTGCTTAAGGAGCACTCTGTTCAGGACCTTTGAATACACTGTAACTGGAGACATAACAAACATCGATTTTATTTCGGTTGTACTGATTCCGTTCACAAGTTGTCATACTCAATCGAGTAACAAGAATCACATATTTGGGCACTGAGCAAAGGCAATTATACAAAAGAAAATTCAACAGCAGTTAATTCGCCTTCAGGATCTTTCATTTTTTCAACTTAAAAAAAAATTGCATGGGCATGTCGGACTGAGAAATTTACTATTGTTGAAACCAATCAATGCTTCGTAAGAAGAGTCATAATCTTTTGGAAACATGACGCTATGCAAATAACAATGATAAGAAACCGAAACTGTTTTCAAGTCTTTGGTGCTATTTTGTCTTGATGCTTTAGAGACCAGGGTCGTAGCTAGGCCCTGGGGTGCCCGTGCCCCCCCGCCCCGTCCCGACCCCACGTTCCCCTTTTTGTGAAGCAAATAACCTATAGCCGGTGCCGAAAACGACATGGCAATGTCAGTGCTGATCCGGCATGAGTACCCTCAGTTTGGCATAGTGTGATCTCCCCCCACCCCGCGCCATGTGAAAAAGCCTGGCTACGCCCCTTGCCTTCGGACAGGGCCATTCTGGTCAATGGTAACAGAGCAAAGTCGGCATATGATTAAACTTTTTGAGTGAATTAGGTATAAAAGTTACGTTTTCGCTAACAGGTGTTCAGACCTCAGCTGAGAAAGACACTGTTGAAGTTATAAAAAAAAGATCAACTTGTGAAAGCCTTGCACGTGATCAGGAAGCGGAGGATGACTTTGTCAAGAGAAATGAAAAAGTTGAGAAGTTTGAAGGTGTACAGAGTTATGGGATACCTCCCAGTGAAAAAAGGAAATGTTTTCAGAGGCCTGAAGGTGTAGAGACAGATGCAGTTCATCCCATTGAAAGGCAGAACGTCATAGAGAAGTCTGAAGAGGCAGAGAATGATGCAGTTTTTCCCCAGAAGCATAGGATAGACGACAAGAAATCTAGGCGTGCAGGTCATCCCAGTAAGGAGACGAAGGAAGAAGAAAATCCTAATGGTACTGAGAATAATGACACAACCCAACCCAAGAAGGATAAGCAAGGCGAAGAAAAGCCGAAAGGTACTGAGAATGACGCAGCTCACCCCAAGAAGGAGAAGAAAGATGAAGAAAAGCCTGAGCGTACTGAGAGTGACGCAGCTCATCCTAGTAAGGAGAAGAAAGACGAAGAAAAGCCTGAACGTGCTGAGAGTGACCCAGCTCGTCCTAGTAAGGAGAAGAAAGGCGAAGAAAAGCCTGAATGTACTGAGAGTGACGCAGCCCATCCCAGGAAGGAAACGAAAGACGAAGAAAAGCCAAAAGGCAGGGAGAATGACACTGCTCATCCCAGTAAGGAGAAGAAAGACGAAGAAAAGCCTGAGCGTACGAGTGACGCAGCTCTTCCTAGTAAGGAGAAGAAAGACGAAGAAAAGCCTGAACGTGCTGAGAGTGACGCAACTCATCCTAGCAAGGAGAAGAGAGACGAAGAAAAGCCTGAACGTACTGAGAGATACGCAGCCCATCCCAGGAAGGAAACGAAAGACGAAGAAAAGCCAGAAGGCACGGAGAATGACGCTGCTCATCCTAGTAAGGAAAAAAAAGACGAAGAAAAGCCTGAACGTACTGAGAGTGACGCAGCCCATCCCAGGAAAGAAACGAAGGACAAGGAAAAGCCAAAAGGCACGGAGAATGAAACTGCTCATCCTAGTAAGGAGAAGAAAGACGAAGAAAGACCTGAACGTACTGAGAGTGACGCAGCCCATCCTAGCAAGGAGAAGAGAGACGAAGAAAAGCCTGAAGGTACTGAGAGTGACAGAGCCCATCCCAGGAAGGGGAAGCAAGACGAAGGAAGGCCTAAACATACTGAGAGTGACGCAGCTCATCCTAGCAAGGAGAAGAAAGGCAAAGAAAAGCCTGAACATACTGAGAGTGACGCAGCTCTTCCCAGGAAGGAGATGAAAGACGAGGGAAAGCCCAAAGGCAATGAGAATGACGCAGCTCATCCTAGTAAGGAGAAGAGAGAAGAAGAAAAGACTAAAGCCGCTGGGAATGAAGCCCTTGATCTCAGTAGTGGAAAGAGAGGCATTGAAAAGAACCAAGGTGCAAATAATGATGCCACCAACTCCACTGAGGGGAAGAAAGACCCCAAAAACTCTGACAGTGCAAGGAACGTTGAATCCATGACTGTTATTTTTCATGCATTGCTCACACCAACGTTTAATATCGACTTTCGACAAGGCGATAAAGTCGTCCTGAGAGGGGGATTTCCCTTTTCTTGGCATCATACGGGACAGCAAGTTGAGATGCATCCAGTAAGGTATGGTTCCAACTCACATAGTATTCTTTTCTTATTCCTTATTTAAATTTCATAATCCCAAAGAACTGCAAATTATCCGAGAATGTTTCTGAGTGAAAAAGTCAGGAATAATTTTTCTTTCCTATTATGAACATGTAGGAAGATGTTAAAGGGGCTCCGTCACGGTTAAACGGTTTGAAAAGTTTAGCTAAACTTTTCAATTTCGTGGTTTTTTAATCCGTGCCAATCTTCTCCATCCTTTACCATCTTTGTTCCTTTGTGTTTTTCTATCTTTGTAAAGTATCATTTTCAGGTTTCCTTCAATTTAACAGCAATTTTGTCGACGCTCAAAATAACTCAAAATTCCGTGACTGAGCTCTTTTAAAACAAGCTGAATGTAAGCCTTGTAAAACTACTTAGCCAACATGTGCAGCATTTTCAGCACTTCCTTGATGAATCAATACTTCCACTTTTTTATTTTATTTTATTTTTATGTCAGCCTTAATAATGGTATTTAACACATGCCCAGTCATTGGTAAAGACGTTACATCATTTCAGTGCAATTCATAAAAGAAACAACCATAATCTTATAGCTTTAAGTGTTTATGATTAAAAACAACGCCCGTGACCGTCATGCCTAGTTTTATTATGGAAGGGTGATTACAACTTTGGAAGTTTTGAAAGGAAATTGGAAAGACCCTTTGAGCTAAATATTGTATATTTTTAGGATTGTTCTTGACGGTAACTACTTGTTAGAAGGTGAAGCCAAAGTAACGCTGCGACAGGCCTCCGGAGGAGTTGCGTATAAGTACGTTGTCATACCATACCAAGGACGAACTGTAAAGGATAAGTCAGCGAAGGTTCTCTGGGAGTGCCTTATTGACTATGGGCCTTTCATGAATGGTAAACATGTCAACCGATGCCTTCGCATCCCTGAGAATTCAATTAAGTCCAATGGTAAGAATGAAGGACTATGTGACTATGTGTTTTGTGCCACGCATCAGTATGTGATAAAGTGACTCTAAGTACCTTAGACCTTAATAATAAAGTTGCCCTGACTACCTTATACCTTACGGTCTTTGAGAACGAACTTCAACAGCTAACACAACTTTACTAAGTCTTTGCTGTAAAGGACTTGCGTACCACTTTTAAAATTATTTATACTTGAACAAAAAGGACACTGGACAATGCCTTAACAACAAAATGCAACTATAATTCTTACCTTTCACGAGGCACGCAACTATTGAAGAGATATTTACAACTACTACCCGTCCTAGTTTTTAGACGAAGGGATAAATTGTGTCGCTTTATTTAATAAAAAGAAATATAAATTTACATGTACGCCTTCTATTCAATTTTGCAAACTTGGTCAGAGTGGAAAAACTGCTGAACTGCAGTTTCGGTGATTTTTCTCGTTTTCCTACTTGTTTACTTGTCTTTTTTCCTTGTTCGCTTGTTCGTTTGCTTGCCTGAATCATGTACTCACTGACTCATGATCAATGAAACTCACTAATAGTCACTGACCCGCTGACGGCGCACGGACGGAGGGATGGAGTGGATCACGATGGCTGAAGAACGGACGGACGGCTGAAGTCTGAAAGATTGCTTGATTGAATGATTGATTGATCTCAAACCGTAGTAAATCTAAAATCAAAACTAAATTAATTGCCTAATTACTTTCGAAAGTCAAATGAAACCAGTCTAACAGTCGATCAATTGATTCAGGTAATAATATATTGTTTCTCTAACACGCTTTTAGGCACGTGGCATCAATATGACGACGCAATCTTCAGTCAACCTGGATTGTGGGATTCCATTCGCAGCATCTTTCCTCACTGGAAAAACGATCCTGCAGAAGGCCGGAGATTGGCTATGATAACCATGCTTCCAGAATGGGAGAGAATTTCATTAAAACAGGGAGAGATGAATGCACATGACGCTTTGAGTGAAATCAACAGTGTGGTACATTGCGTGTCAAAAGCTGAGATTGAAAACGGGGGTCTTTATTGTCCTCGTACTACATACGGTTTCGATTTCATGGAGGTTTGTACCTGAAAACGGATTTTTAGTGCAGAGTGCACTATTGGGATGATTTTGGCAGATGTCATTTGCTACTGTACTAAGGAACTAAAGGACTAAATCACTAAGGCGTAAATGTTAATGTTTCTTTTTCGCTGGGGAACACTATTCTGGATCCGACGTTTTACGACAAAATATCAACTCAGCAAAGTAGTGCAAATAATGTTTTGATTGTGTTAAACTTTTTTAAGGACATTCGCACCCTAAAAGGTACCACGCACAGATTCTTTTTTAAACTTGCCACGCAGAAAGGTAATGATCTACCTTTGCTACAAAGGCAAAAAAATTGGGGGTCACCGGCTTCGTTTTGGAGAGAACATGCCCCGAAAAATGCCCTAAATCTGAAAAATCGGGCTTCGTAAGCTAATAAGGCCAGTGTCTGTAAGCCACAGAATATTGCAATTGCATCTTTGAATTGAAATTTTTCTCTGCCAAAGATTGTTTAAGTGGACCTATGAAGTAAATTTAGTCAACTGTTGAGGTTCCTTAAAGGACAAGTTCGAATTTAGCGACCATAGTTTCACGCACCTTGCAGTCGCAAGATGGCAGGATTCCATGTCCCGTGGGCAGAAATCTTGAATTTTTTTTAACTTCCCTGGCTCAGTTTTTGTTCATTTTTGGACAATGTGTAGATCATTGTAACTAAAATCTGTTTCCCTAAAGAAATGTAGGGGTCACCGAATGTCCAAGATCGTTAAATCCACGAAAGCTTCTTCATTTCATTGCTTAGCGCGCGCGCTCGATGCATGACGTGGCGTGTGAAATTGCGTGCGCAGTAACGATGCGCAGTCGCAATAGGCGCGAACGTCCTTAACCCATTGACACCTGGAACTTTTTGCCAAAATTGTTTTTTTTTTTTACATTTTGGTGGTTTTGAAGCTGGATCGTGGCCAAATTAGCTTCAGTCTGGTGGAAAACGCATTGGTAGCACGTCCAAAATGTCTTAAAAAGAGGAATTCTATTAGTAAACCACAGACGGCAAAATCAGCTTTAGACGTAAACCTGATAATGGTGTTAGAGACTCATGGTTAAAGGACCACACTGAAACGATAAATGACGGAAACTTTAGCTTTCAGTTGTCATGTAATACCCTTGCTTCCCCTAGACCCTACACAACACTACTGCATTTACTATACAATATGGCACGTCACTTTAAACAAAGGAACCCAGACAACTTTGTATACTGAGCCAGCGACATGAAAGCCAGGCGTTGACAGTGAGAAATCGAATGCTTGAAAAGTATGGAGCTGTAGAATTATGGAACAATTTCTTTTGGTTTTTATCTGTCCTACTGTCGTGAGCGTTAACTCTTCAACGATTTGAATGGGGATCAGTTTTCATTGGAAAATTTCTCAGTTTGTCCGTTTTCAGTTTACCACATCCAAACATCTCCTCCATCGCCATTACTGCAAATTAAATGGATTGTAGAGAAGCAGAGAAACTAACAGATTCATTATTGTTGTCTTTCTAAAATTAAGGTTCTGTACGGATATCTTGTTCCACAACTAAACCGGAATATCCAAATTCTGCAAGTTCACACTGATGACAAGGAATCTCAAGCTAAAAGACTGATTACTTCCGCGATGATTGCATCTCTTGCTGTTCGTCACCAAACAACGTTTCTTGGAGACGATCAGCTAAAGAAACTACTGGAGTGTCTTTTCTTAGATGGCAGTGGATACGATGCTCTACTTCGCCACTTTCCTAAGAAACAGCATTTACGGTAAGATATTTGAAATGAATGTTTACGTGTGCCAAAGGCCTGCGGATATGCGGGGTTGGGTTGTGTCCTGGTGTACCGGTACACAGAGGGAATAACCATTGTACTCCTTTCTTCACGCACCTTTGTTTAGCTGTTGAACATTGATGGGTCTTTGGGTTCTTGTGAACCGGTACACGAGGACAGAACTCGGCTTTGCAGGTGTGCGGAAGGTCTGGGCCATGGATATGTCGCCTAATGGGAGAACTCACAACCTTTTTTCTTCAGATTAGCCATACTGTGCCACCCATTATGTAACATTTTCTCATCTATGTATTCGTGCACTGACACAATGACCAACTGAGTGTTCGATCGATCAATTAATTGAATGACTTTTCGACAGAATACTTGAACTTGTGTGCAAGTGAAAATCTCGTCACGTTTACATTTTCGACAGACAAGTTTGACGCCAATTTAGTAACACGAGACTCATTTCAAGTTTGATGCATTTTATATCCTAGCACGTTGGCTGACAGCTTGTGGCGGCTTTGTATGTACGTTATTGAGTATCGCCCTTGTATGTTTCACTGGCTGTTTGCGATGCCTCTGCTTCATTTCCTGTCCGAATCCGTTCAGCCATGCTCCTTTGAGACACTCACCCCAGAACCGAGTTCAGTGAAAGATACCTCATGGTGGGGCACTCAAGGCCTGGAGTTCCAGAGTGTTCGGCGGCAAGCTGCTTTTTCCAGGTACCCGTGTTATAGGGCAGTTGCCATGAAATATGTATGTGGCATATTTTAACAGTCAGTGACCTAAGGAATTTTACTGAAATTTTAAAATATGTATATTGAGATTCTTCTTTGATAGACTTCGCAACACTTTGATGGTCTAAAATTGAGTTTATCAATTAACTCTTCAAAAGCTTCAGTATTTGAGCAAAAAAAAATATTAGCAACCTGAAATAACATAATTTCCTCTCGGTTGAAAATGAACTAGGAATTTTATGATTGGTTATACTACTTTAAAAGTCATCATATTGAACAATTAGATTATGAGCTCGAGATTTCCATCACGCATAGATATCGAGAGCGAATAATCTAATCGTTTTAGAATAAATCTATCAGTCGTTCGAAACTTTCAGTTGAATCCTCCTTACAGACACTTCAAAAACACAAAAAGTGGCCCCAGCGCATGCTGCTACGCTACTCACTATCCGTCACAGAACAGAGCGTGAGTAGCGTAGCCAATCAGAGGACAGGGTTCGTAATAGAACGCTGCTAGATATATACTTATATGGATCGGTGTAAATCTACTAGCGTTCTATCACGAATGCCGTCCTCTGATTGGCTAAACTATTAACGTCCTATTATAGTTCACCACTAAATTTTCCTTTGTCGGCATTGGTCAAAGCTGATCACATGGCACGATCTCGCGCGGGCACTATCTGTCAATAGAATGCCCTAGGGCGACTATCAGACGATAGTGCCCGCTCAGAGTCTCGTCAAAGCCAGCTTACTCCTACAGTTTTCTTTTAAATAAGATGAAAAGAATTTAGCGTCCCATGTCGAATTTAGTGAGAAGAGAGCAAGGGGAGTATTTTATTAGGCTGAAAACTAAGGTAAACTACGGTACAGTAAAACGTCAACCGGGCGCAGAGGTTGCAAGATTCGAGGTTTTAATTTTCCTCTCTAGAAGGTTTCTTCTTTTGAAGTCAACAGTTGACATATAAGATTGTTTATACATTTCAGTAGATGTAATATCATCTGAAGAGGATACAACGGAAAATATGAAACACCTAAGCGCTCCATAGCGGTTGGAAATTTTGATAAATGAATTCTTGTCGTTGGTTTTGAGGCATGCCGCCACGGGAAAATTTAGTGGTGAACAATAAAGACAATAGAGTGTTTATGTCTCGGAACTATCGCTCTGATAGTTGCCCCTTGGAAATTTGATGTTCTTAAAACTAGCATATTTGCCCTCGAAGCTTCGCTTCTCGGGCAAATATTTGTTTTAAAAACATCAAATTTCCGCGGGGCAACTATCAGCCG
>Ga0126343_10001068_pt1:2500-12207 | contig 12207 bp, 2 predicted proteins | sample Cyp2metagenome_FD_92531 | JGI IMG/M metagenome (GOLD analysis project Ga0126343, IMG submission 92531) | Coral microbial communities from Lord Howe Island, Old Settlement Bay, Australia - Cyphastrea 2 metagenome | ecosystem: Host-associated > Invertebrates > Cnidaria > Coral ... | reverse complement strand
GGAGTAGAAATACTCCTAGTCGCTTCATGCCTCAGAAACCGGAGATAAGTGCCGGCCTGATGGACCACTTGGCCCGAATGCAGACTAGCATCAAATTCACTCATGAGTATTCCAGTTCTCTGCACCAGACACTTCCTTTTCGAGATGTCCAAGTTCACCTCATTAAAAACCACAACCAAACAGATCTCCATACAAAGCCCACAGACAAACATCACTACCTCCTAAAAACAGCGTGCCAAAAAAGCCATCCCATTCAGCCTCTTCCTCCGAATCCGCCGCATATGTTCTACCGACTCTTTCTTTGACTAACGAATCCGAGAACTCGTCGAGTATCTTCCCAAACGTGGTTATAGCCACACCTCACTGCAAAAAGATGCGAATCGCGTTCGCTCAATTCTACGTAACGCAACCCTTCAACTGAAAGAACAGAAATCTGCTAAGACTGACCGATGGAACACCCTTTGCAACATCCTTCTACCCTGCGCCTCCTACAATATCATCTGTTGTCAACAATTATACCACTCTCCTTCAATCCAGTGCCAACTGCAAAAAAAGCCTTCCCTAACTCGCCAGTTATAGCAAGTCCATACGACACTGTCGCACGCCGAAAATTCCTCCAGCCAACAACCCGCAGGAATTAAAAAAAGCAATCACCCAAGCTGCCTCACTTGTTCTTTTCTCCCAGAGGGTCAAACAAACTATACAATTTTCACAACTAACGAAGCTCGAAATACCATTGACTTCATATCTTGCCACTTAAAAAATCTCATATACCTGATAGAATGTAAAAAGTGCCACCTTCATGGGAGTAGTCTCCTTCGCTGCGAAAAATTTCCTTTTTCTATAACTTTTACTAACCCTTTGAGAAAAACTATTTATCTCCAAATACACCGAAAAATCACCAAAAAATTTGCAAAACGGCCCAAAACATAGATATGCGAAATGAGCATAGAGATTCTTGATTGCTTGAAACGTAAACGAGATATTTGCATTAAAAACATGATACCCAGCCAAAATACGGCTTTCATGTGGATCACCGCCTTAATCATGGAAGAAACAGATAGTCACAGATATCGTCTAATCACAGTATTGATCTTATTAACCTGCCATTTTTTCTTATAAATTTTTTTGTGTTTTCTAGGTGTACCTTAAAAAGGACAAGCAACTTGACCAGGTTAATACTTGTATAAAACAATAATGAAAAGAAATTTAGAAAACTACGTACGAGATCTAAACCTTGCAAAACAATCAGGCGATAAGGTCGGACAAGGACGTGCTTATTGCACGCTTGGTATCGCTTACAAGGATCTTGGTGATTTCAAACAGGCCATAGATTGCCACAAGCAAGCTCTGACTATTACAAAGGAACTAGGACGGAGAGATGCAGAGGGAAGTGCTTATGTAAATCTTGGCAACGCCTACCAGGGTCTGGGTGATTTCAAAACGGCCATGGATTACCACAAGCAAGCTTTAAGTATTGGAAAGGAACTGGGACGAAAAGATCTAGAAGGACTTGCTAACGGAAATCTTGGCAACGCCTACCAGGATCTCGGTAATTTCAAACAGGCCATAGTTTACCACGAGCAAGCTCTGAGTATTGCAAAGGAACTTGGACAAAGAGATATAGAAGGGAGCGCTAATGCAAATCTTGGAAACGCCTTCCAGGGTCTGGGTGATTTCAAACAAGCCATGCGTTACCACGAGCAAGCTCTGAGTATTGCAAAGGAACTTGGACGAAGAGATATGGAAGGGAGCGCTAATGCAAATCTTGGAAACGCCTTCCAGGGTCTGGGTGATTTCAAACAAGCCATGCATTACCACAAGCAAACACTGAGCATTGCAAAGGAACTTGGACGAAGAGATATAGAAGGGAGCGCTAATGCAAATCTTGGAAACGCCTTCCAGGGTCTGGGTGATTTCAAACAAGCTATGCATTACCACAAGCAAGCACTGAGTATTTCAAAGAAACTGGGACGAAGAGATATGGAAGGACGTGTTTATGCAAATATTGGCACCGCCTATCAGGGTCTGGGTAATTTCAAACAGGCAATAGATTACCACAAGCAAGCTCTGAGTATTGCAGAGGAACTGGAAGAGAGAGATGAAGAAGCAGATGCTTATGCAAATCTTGGCAACGCCTTTAATAGTCTCGGTAATTTCAAAGAAGCCATAGATTACCACCAGCAGGCTCTGAGTATTGCAAAGGAACTTGGTCAGAGACATGGAGAGGGTCGAGCTTACGCAAATCTTGGCAACGCCTATCAAGGTTTGGGTGATTTCAAACAGGCCATAGATTATCACAAGCAACATCTGAGTATTGCAAAGGAACTGGGACAGGGAGATGGAGAAGGACGTGCTTATGGAAATCTTGGCATCGCCTACCAATGTCTGGGTAATTTCAAACAAGCCATTGATCATCAAACGAAGCATTTGAGTATTGCAAAGAAACTGGGGCAGAGAGATGGAGAAGGAGTTGCTTATGCAAATCTTGGCGACACATACCACGCTCTGGGTGATTTGAAACAGGCCATTTGTTATCAAACGAAACACCTGAATATTGCAAAAGAACTGGGGCAGAGAGATGGCGAAGGAAGTGCTTATGGAAATCTTGGCAACACCCACCAGAGTCTGGGTCATTTCAAACAGGCCATAGATTATCACAGGCAAGCTCTGTTTATTGCAGAGGAGTTGGGACAGAGAGCTGGAGAAGGAGATGCTTATAGAAATCTTGGCAACGCCTATTGTAGTCTGGGGTATTTCAAGCAGGCCATCGATTATCACCAGCAACATCTGAGTATTGCAAAGGAACTAGAACAGAGAGATGAGGAGGGTGCTGCTTATGCACATCTTGGCAACGCCTACTGCAGTCTAGGTGATTTCAAACAGGCCATAGACTATCAGAAGAGGCATCTGAGTATTGCAAAGGAACTGGGACAGAGAGATGGAGAAGGAGCTGCTTATGCAAATCTTGGCATCGCCTACCTGAGTCTGGAAGATTTCGAACAGGCCATGGACTGCCAAAAACAGTCACTTGATATTGCCAAAGAATTAGGGCTGAGAGATGGAGAAGCAAAATCATATGCCAGTATCGGCGATGTTTATTATCTCCTTGGTGATTTCGAAAAAGCCATAGATAACATCCAGAAAGGTCTTAGCATTAGTAAAGAACTTGAAAATAGAGCTGGAGAAGGAAAAGCGTATGGCAGTCTTGGCAATGCTAACCAAATCTTAGGTGATTTGAAACAGGCCATATACTACCACAAACAACATCTGAGCATTGCAAGGGAACTGGGAGAGAAAAACGAAGAAGGACGTGCATGCTATTCTCTAGGTTGTGTTGTCGAATTATCGGGTGACTTACACGAAGCCCTCAAATATTATCGATCCAGTGTAAAGATCTTGAACGAGATCAGAAGTCTCCTGCAGTCTGAGGATACGTTGAAAATAAGCTTCCGTAGAGCCTGTAAGTATTCTTACACTGCCCTGTGGAGTCTTCTACTACGCATTGAAATGCCCGAGGAAGCTTTACGTGTTGCTGAACAAGGACGAGCACAGGCCTTGATGGATCTGATGAAATGTCAATATGGCTCTGAAGCACCAGGGTCAGAGTCATCGGAATCTAAAGCAACGACTGACATATTGAGTGAGATTCCCACCCAAACAGTTTTTATCGCACTGAAAGATAACACAGTCAATTTATGGTTACTCCTGGGTACAGATGTCCATTTTGAAAAAAAGAGCATTGAAGATATTTCCTTGCTCATGGAAAATGCCTTCAAAGAAATTGGTGTTGGTGTCGATGTTAAATGCGAGAATCGTTCATTAGATGACCGAGGAGGTGAAGCATCGCTCAGTGAAGAATCTTGTCAAACCATGGCAGATTGTAAATCCAATTCTTTACGCGTCTTGTTCGATACTGTAATTGGCCCAACTGCACACCTTCTGAAAGGCGATGAATTAATCATTGTCCCGGATGGCCCATTGTGCTTGGCGCCTTATGCTGCGTGTGTGGATGAGGCTTCCAAATATCTCAGCGAATCTACCAGGATCCGCATTCTTCCCTCGCTTACAAGTTTAAAATTGATCACAAGTTGTCCAGAGGGCTACCACAGAAGGAATGGAGTGCTTCTCGTGGGAGATCCATGTTTGAAGAAAGCCAGACCAAAGCATCGCAAGTTAAACCCTTTGCCAGGGGCCAGGAAGGAAGTAGGGATGATAGGCGAGATTCTTAAAACTAAGCCTCTTACGGGAGAAGAAGCAACTAAAGATGAGGTGCTTAAACAGCTAGGCTCAGTTGCCTTGGTACACATTGCAGCCCACGGTGATATGGAAGCCGGCGAAATTCTTTTGGCTCCAAATATTGCAGGGACATCCAAGACCCCCAAGGAAGAAGACTACATGTTAAGAATAACAGATGTGCAAGCTGTTCAGCTGCGAGCCAGACTCGCTGTACTAAGTTGCTGCCACAGTGCTCAAGGGAAGATTACACCTGAGGGTGTGGTTGGTATTGGCAGGGCTTTCCTAGGTGCTGGTGCTCGTTCAGTGCTGGTGTCGCTCTGGGCAGTTAACGACGAAGCCACTTTGGAGTTTATGAAGAGCTTCTACGAACATCTGGCTCGCGGGCATAGTGCAAGTGTGGCTCTCAACTGGGCTATGAAGTATCTCCGAGAGTCTGAGAAGTTTTGTGCCGTGAAGCACTGGGCTCCGTTTGTCCTTATTGGTGATGACGTCACGATCGCATTGGAACAAAATCAGTAACAACATTGTGTCTACCCTTTACTTTTAGTTGAGTCTAATTTGATCACTGATTTGTGGAAAGGTTTTCTCCGAAAGAAACATAACTTTGCTGGATCGATGAGTAGGAGTTCAGAAGCTTAACATGCAATGGCAAATGAGTTACCGAAACACTGCTTCATGAAAGTTTACATACTGTTCTTTCCTATCATCACATGCTTGTCCAGTAAACTGCTCTCAGCAATTTGCCTGTCTTGAAATTAAATTTGAAGGATAGACGGTGCAATCATTTGACCTCGCAAGGATCAAGCAGACCATCGTAAACAGAAACTGTCTAAACGCAAGTAGAAAGGACGACCTTAAAAACTGATCATTCGGTGCTAAAGCAGCACATAACGAAAATAGAGTGGAGGTTGGGCTTTTTTCATTTATTTTGGCTTGCTCTACCGGCTTTTTTTCTTCTGCGATTTTTTATACCGAAAATAAAAGAGAGGGGTAGAAGGGGGGACCTCCGCTAGATCCATCACTGGTAGATAGGTTTGAGTAGTGGAGTGTTAAGTACATTCAGCACTAGCATATAATTAATTTGGGTATGTTTTAGTACTATTGTTACAGGGTTAACGTGTCGTTATGCCAGGCAAATTCTTTTTCATTCATTTGCATAATGATGGTATTTACCCAAAGATAATAGATTGTAAGGGAAAACGTAAACATAGGCAACGAATAAACACACGTGTGAGAATAGAAATGTGAAACAGAGTACATGTACATTAATGTTTTTGTTGCTTTTTTACTTATCGTCTGGAAGAGGGTTTCCATTTTCTTTTGCTTGCAAGAGGAAGTAAATTTATGGTAATACCACCTCCACCTCCCAGGATATCAACATTGAACAGCAGCTGTTTTTCTGCGAGACTGGGAAAACTTCCTTCAAAAGGTTTGTTCTGTGAATGATATCGATGTACATTTGGCGTTACTAGTGAACCCTGGCAAGACGTGTTAGTTATTGGAACAACGATAAAGTTCACGAATGACCGTCAGATAACAGTTTGGAAGATATCAATGGAATGTTAGCTTCACGTCAAAAACAAACCAGCTAAATATTCGTTGTATTTGTATGCATGGGTATACTGACAAGTAGATAATATTTTACGGCGGCGCCAAGATATGAATAGTAAAAACAATACTTAACCAGCGAGTGTAACGAGGGAGCAAAAGAATTATTGTTTTTAACGCGAGAAAATAAAATTGATATCTTCGAGCCACCGTGTAATTTTCACTCATTATAGATAATGGTTATTGCACGACGGAGTCGAGGTCTTGGTAAACGCGAAAAAAAAAAAATTAAAAGGATGGCAATTTTACATACAATAGTACTCACCATAAAGAAGTTATTCCTCTTTGGTAAGGTGGAGGACACAAGGTGTCCATGTAGTGAGATGAATGATTTCCTAATTCACCTTTGCATATCTGTAATTGGAGCCGATTATTTTAGAGGTAATAAAATGGTTCAACAAAGAAAATGTCAACTGAATTGATTTTTGGTATGAAAGTTGACACTTAAAGCAAGGAATTAAACCTGATTATCAGAACTAAACCTCACCTTTTTATATGCCAAATATTATTTGTACAATCAGAAATTAATACATGGCGAGTTATCGGTAAATGAATTTATAGTTAATTTTAAGCATAAATATATTTTCGAAGAATTCTTTTAGTAGCCAATTATTCTTTTTAGTAGAATTCTTAGTAAAGCACTAGTTACAGAGCCAACAATTTTACATTATATCCACGTAGTTATTTGTCTCCCCCTTTTGTGTCCCTCTCTCTATTTTTCCTTTCTTCTGCTGCTGTGGTTCTTTTGTACAATCCAATTTTAGCGTAAAACGTTCAGTCTCCTTGTTTTATCTGCAAATTAACATTTGCATGAAATTTTTGCTAATCTCAAATGTAAGTAAACTCTTGACCAAATTTTGTATAGGTTGTGGCGATGTAAATAAGAGTGTGAAGTAGGAGTTATAGCCCCAGTTAATGGTTCATGTTAATTTCGTTATTTGATGGGTTTTGTCTGTTTGTTTGCTGTGCATCAGAACATAGTAAATGAATAAGAAAATAAATAAATCAACAAGGGAAAAAGTAAAATAATGTAAGTATTTAATAGTATTTTGAGTAGAATATTTTACACATATCAGTCAAAGTAACCTGTGGAGTAGGCAATAAAAAAAGGTATAAAATTGTAAGAGACTAGTATTGCAAGGATGTAAAGAGTGTACTGCAAATTGAGTATTGTAATGTGAGTGGTGTAAATATTGTAATTTTGTAAAGTAAATATGTAAGTATGAAATTAAAAATACATAAAAAATGAACAGAATAAAATAAAATGAGGCCAATATCCAGCCATCTTGACCGAAAAAGCTTGGTCTTTTAAGAATATATGATATAGAGAAAGAGCATTTTCTTCTAGTTGGACACAGCGAGTAATCCAGAATGAAGCAACAAGAATGAAGCGCCATCTTCCCCACTTAGGGAGCCAATTGCAGCGCAGTATTCAAACTCTCTGTTTGCAGAAACAAAAAGTGGAGATATAGATGGGTCCTGGACGTAGTTTTTTATGAATTTTAAGAGTGGTGTATTTTACAGTAAAGGAGTAAAACATTCCCCCTAAATCTTGCAAACAATGATCTTCAACCCATTTAGTAAGCACAGTGTTTCACTTTACTAGTTTCCATTTGAAATGTTCCTGATTATGTGAAAATTATATCTAATATATTACATTTTATAGTCTATTATCATATTTTATGATACATTTACAAGTGCTCCCTGAAATTTTCCTGTTTTAACCAGTTCACCTCTGAAGTGTGCTTAGAGAAACTGATCTGATAGTCTTTGCAACGTTAAATTGAAGCCTTGTATTAAAACGTTATTAAAAGCCAGTCACAGTTATCTACAAAACAAAGTGTTTGACAAGAAGTTTATCTCATATTTCTTATTTGACTACAAAAGATTCAACAGAACAGAGAATAGATCGTCTTGTGTGATCGTCCGGGCGAGTGTAAAAAATCAGCATTGTCGGTGAGGCCCTGTAGGGGTTTTAGGGATAAGGGATAACTGGCAAAGTAAATTTAGCGATAAGGGATAACTGATAAGGAATAATCGAAATAATCTTAGGGATAACAAAAAATAGATTTGATTTCTCAATTGTCACTCATTTGGTCTTTTTTGCCGAGGATATGCATCACCGGCAATCGGTAATGAACAGCAGTGAGTCATTTATCAGTCCAAATTCAAGCAAGGTGGGTTAGATGTTCAAGATTTGCTCCCATGCTCTTTTATTCAGTCAACTGCTGACCTCATGGCTCGCGTGTAAAGGGGTATCACATGATCCTACAAAACTGAGGGCCCAAAGAGGGGACCACTCGAACTTCGCAGTTTTCGAGCACTTGGCATGGTTAGATTGTTATTATGCCAACTGATATCAGTCACAGGGTTCTCAGTAGAAAGGCATAATTCTACTGGCTGTAAAATTGTATGTTGCTAAAACATGCACTCATACAACAATAAATAAAGACTTACAAACTAAGAAGTCTCAAGAAGAAAATAGTATTTAAAAGGTGAAAAAGTGCTACTTGCTACGTTAAGTTTATGATCTCTTTTTTCGTCTTTTTTTGCCCCCCCCCCACCCACCACCCACCCCCACCCCCCTCCAGAATGCATGAAGTCACATTTTCGCCAACTTGAAATTTCAAAACTTTCCGAGGAATCTTGCCGGACCTTCCTAGGTTTGGACCTCGCTTTAATTTTAATACGCCGATTGTGCACCTGTGGAAACTTCTGCTAACCCTGATCAGATATCGGGATCACTCGGATCAAGAGACTGCACCATGGCGGCTTCATTGCAACATGAGAATATCATTGTTAGACTGAAATAGTTCTAAAAGCACTAAATAAACACATCCGTCTGAGGGACTCCAACATGGCGGCCGAAAACCAGTGGAAACATCTTGAGTTTAGTTTTCCTCTCTCAAAACGTTCATTCTCTCTGTTAAACTTGAATACATCCAGGCCTCTTTCTTTTTCTTTCTTTCTTTTTCTGGAAGGGATGTTTGATATTTAAGGTGTTTTGTGGTTATTGTTGACTCCGCTGACTGGAAGCCGAACGCAATATTATCTCCGAAATTTCAATCTTTAAGGGGTGGTAATCTCTGCAAGATAGTATTAGAAGCAATACATTACAGCATATATAGTGTGTCCCGTGAGACTGACCAGGAGAATTCTCTGCAGTAACGTTACAATCATGAATTTCTTCATCCTCCGGCTCTTGCTGTGTGCCTCCAGATCCACTTCTTGGGCGATACTTCGTGTGCGTGATACGCCTTCCAGTCGTAGAATCTTTAAAGAAACGGTACGTCGTTTCCGCTCTGTTTGATCTCTTTTTCGTGGAGGACGACGATGAAGACGACGACGACGACGACGAAGAAGAAGAAGAAGGAGAAGAAGAAGAAGAAGAAGGAGAAGAAGAAGAAGAGGCCAATCCACCAACAGATCCACTGTTACCTTTCGCCAGTAACCTCTTAGCTTTTGATAGTAAATCACTAAGTCCTGATCCTGGTGGTTTTTTTCGCTTACTGCCACGATCTGAATAAATAGACATTGACTCAAACACATCTTATAATTTGGGTGATCAAAATTTAATCCAAGCTGACTTCTTTTAAATTTACATTTACCGATAAAAGGAAATTATGTAACGCGAATAAACTACGCGAATATACTCACTTTGCTCCGCCATGTTTTTTAATAGCTAGAAACTCGGGCCCAGTCTAACCCGGGCACACCACCAGGCCGGATTACCGATATCTGTTAATTTGGTGTCATATAGCAATTACTGCTATTAGTTAATTTCGACCTGGAGGACATGTTGCGCTTTCAACGCTTTCGCTCGTCCCCAACAACCGAGAGCCTGGAACAGGCTAGCGCAG
>Ga0126343_10001067_pt1 | contig 12208 bp, 7 predicted proteins | sample Cyp2metagenome_FD_92531 | JGI IMG/M metagenome (GOLD analysis project Ga0126343, IMG submission 92531) | Coral microbial communities from Lord Howe Island, Old Settlement Bay, Australia - Cyphastrea 2 metagenome | ecosystem: Host-associated > Invertebrates > Cnidaria > Coral ... | reverse complement strand
CCCTCTGATGTCCTATCGGTCAGTTTTGAACGTGAGTAATGGCGGACCGTCAAATCCAAAACTTACACTCAAAATTAACAGCCTTCGGATAAAACTCAAAGCTCAAAATTTTGCCAGTTGGGTATTAAGCGAACACGCTTTCGGAATCGGAATAAAAAAGGGAAATGATTTTTTGATCATAGTACCACTTTAAATGTCCTGTCCATTGTAGAGAGGTGGCAGTTAATAGAGGTTCAACTGGATTGCTGTCTTTGAGTGGTTTTTTTTTTTTCGGTTTTTTTTTCTGTTCATTCAGTACGTAAATGTAGGAAATTTGTTGTTTATGTGTAAATCAGAACTTGAGGTATGTCCTTTTTTATTTGTATATTAAAATGATGTCCTTTGCCAGGTTCGACAAGGGTTTATTTATGATGAAGACCAAAAGGCCGTTACAAAGTCAATCAGGGACCGCATTGCTCAAGTAATGCTGAACCGGCGTAATGCCAAACGTGAAGCCTCTGGAGAGGACAAAAAAGAAAAGTCCGAGAAGCAGGATATGGATGAGCAGGTCACTAAAACAGAAGGAGAGGACAGTGATAAAGAACAGCAGTCAGCTGAATTAGATAAGGAGAAAGATGAGCAGGAAGAGATGGAATACAGTGAAGAACCTGAATCAATGACTCCAATTGCAATTAACATCCAGAACAGTTTCAGTGGTGGAAGACGCATTATTGATCCTTTGATGCAAAGGTTGGAGGGAATCGCAGAATGTGGAAGCAGTCCCCATGCCACAATTGACGAGAGTACCATGCCTGCTCCCCCCCAGGATACTGCTGAAAAGGTTTGGGTTGTTGCAATTTCCTGAATTACATGAACAATCGAGAATTTCCAGCATTGATTTGGTAAGAGTTTTCTGCGTTGAGTGATTTCAATCTGATTCCCAGATTATTTGGTTTAATCAACTGGGTTGATAATGTGAATTGGTCACCATAAAGAAATTCGCAAGATCTATGCTTAACTTCTGTAGGAGATTAAGATTAATAATAATCTAATGTTACCCAGATTAAATTGATCAGCCCTGAGATATGAACAAAAATGCTAAAAAAGTTCAGTGAAAAACTCAGAGCAAAATTTCCCGCAACTTCATTTGGCTTCTCCATGGTAAAAATTGCCCGTCTCGATTATGCTTTCTCAGAATTTTTTAACTGAAAGCAAGCCCCATAGAAGGTCAATCACTGCAGCAAAAAGAAAAGAAAAGGGGAAAAAGAAGAGGCAAAAAAACAAAATTTATGAAAAATTGAAAAGCCTAAAGATGTAGGTCGCTTTCAAGACTTAAAATTCTCCAAATTTTCCACATGCCCAAGCAAAAATTTGGTAAAAGGTGATGCTAGTGGGAAGAAAGACATGCTGTCATGTTACAAATGTCTTTTTGAGTAGATTAGAACTAATTTGGCCCATGTCCAGCCTGAAAACCTTCCAAATGTCCAAAAAGTGCAGTTTAGGCAAAAAGCTCCTGGGGTCAATGAGTTAATCAGTCTTTGGAAGAAACTACATGTAGAGTTCTTGTTGATGTGATGTACATATATAGTAACAAACTGTTAATTGATGATTAATAAGTTTTAAACTAGCTTACATTCAGAGCATGCATTGCAAACCCTAAGTTATACAGTTTATTAGCAGAGCTCCTGTGCAGGTGACTGAGCAGAACTTCGTTGCTTAGAATGGATTAAAACATTTTGGCCGCTATCTGTTCGGACATGTTTATGTGTGATGGTTCATTCACACGGTTTACATAAATATATCTGAAATGTCTCTCTGCAACAACCTAGTTCCCAATGCTTTCCCCTTGGTGATTAGGGAGGCTGGGTTGAGAGTGTACATGTTTGATAGTAGGTATCCATGTTATGTTCAATTGACAACTGTCAAAACAAGATATCTGCTGACCATTATCACATGACTACAGTAAATCCTCTAGGCACATGTTTAGAGTTTATTGGGGTCACATGACTTTTTACACCCAGGTACAGATTTTATTGCAGGCTCAAGCCAGATTAACTTGCTATAATCAGGAGCTCTGCTTTTAGGCTTGGCTAGGCTGTCACATTTGAGCCAAATTTGTAATCTATACTGAATGATAGTGAATACTGTCGTAATGATGATTATGTGCCATGTCACAAAGGTTTCTTTGTAATCAAATCATTGTGGTCTGATCATTGTGTTGATGAAAATAAATAACATTGTCAAAGGCCAAACCATAATCAAAGGCCCTGCTCTTATTTTGACAAAGGCATTCATTTTCATTCCTTGATTGCTTTCATTAGTACCAGTAACTAATAACTTTGTGCTTATCTTATAAACCATTTCACTCATTGACAGCTAAGAGTTCACTACTATGTTAGCAAAATTGTAACATGAACTGCTTCTTGTTCCTTAACAGAAAGTGGACAGTGTTGTAGAGGAAAAGCACCAAGACATGCCACCTGGGACAGAGCCTAATACAAACATTACAGTGTCTCCACAGGTACGTGTGTGCACTTAAAAGTGTCTGCTCGTTTTGTGTTAGCAATACATGGAAGAATTTCAATTGAGTGAGAACATGCATTTGCTAAGTAGACTTTATTGTGAGAACAAATAGTGTATGTAATAGAGAATATTTGCTGATGAATTTCTGGAATGGCATATATATATTGAGATGACTGACCTACAAGAAAATCAGTGAACAGAATTGCTCATGGAATACATGAGCAATTTAGTCCTGAAATGCTGTTTGACATGTTATTTAATTATTTATTCTCCGAAGAGAATGCTACAAACCGGAATTACCAGAAAAAATCTACCCAGTGCTGACTAAATTCAAGTACCAAGTCGATTGCCGATTGTATGAACAGCTAATAAAATGAGGATTCACTGATTCTGAAGTAATGAAATTTCACAAGGCCCAATCTGAAATGATACATTACTCCATTTTAATGAAATATGAATATTCTTGTCAACAAGCTTCAAATTGTTTAATATCTGGTGGCCTGCATTGCCTTGCATTGTAACTCAAAACAGTTCTGATGGATTGGTAATTGTTTTCCTCCCCACAAATAACAACAGGAAAAGGCTGCCGAGTCGAAAGTAAAGATGGTAGTTACTTTCTTAACTTTGCACCACTTACATGTGTGGTTTAAATTTGCACCTTTTTCAGGAGGTAGAACCTTTGCCTTCATCAGCTCTCACTACCCCAACTGAAACGACATTCAGCGCTGCTATCACTGAAACTGCCTCTGTATCCTCGGGTTATGTCTCGAATGCTTCATCCCTGTCATCAGTCTCCTCTCTGGTACCTTCAATAAACGAGGTTACATCCATGGGATCTGCTGGATCGCCTTCCTGTGGAAGCCAGAGTTCTACTGCTAATGTCACCATGGTACCTGCTCCAACAGCATCCTCAGAGAAAAAGGACGGCAAAGGAGCTGTTAAAACAGGAAAGAAGGAACGACTACCCAGAATTCAGTTGAAAAGGATCGAGGGTTCTCCAGAGGGACCAGTGGTTGAGTGTAGTTTTGACACATACAAGAATAACAAGATAACGTTTAAGTTTGGGATTGATGATGATGAACCAGATGAAGTTTCTGCAAACATGGTAAGTCACATGATCAAGATTTACAAAGACATTAATTGCACATGACTGAAGGATTTGTCATTATAGGATAATGGGAATATATTGTTGGACATTCTTTTAGGTTAAGGAGGGTGGCTACACTTGGCACTTTTCCAACAGCTATACTTTGATTGATGTATACCACCTCTGTTTATCAAGTGATACTGCAATATTGGTGTCACATATGTGCTCGCAAGTGACGGGTAAATTGTGAATAACTTAGCTAAGGACTGTTGTTTGGGCAGTTGAAAGCTTGTCATTTTCAATCATTTCAGCAAGTGATTGTTTTAAATTTTTACTGCAATATTGTAAGATGTGCATTTCAATGACAAGAGAACCATCCAAGCCAGAAGCATTTCCAATATTGGAATGTCACAACTATCCAAGTACATCTAATGGCAAAGTCGTGTCTGTTGCCAGACAGTCATCGCTCTTTATTTTTATTTTTATTTATTTTTTTTTTTGCTACATTTTGTAAATAACGTTAGAATTTCACGCCTAACACTTGATAATATCTTACATACAATGAACTAACAATACATTACTTACAGAAAAAAACTCACTTCCACTACCCCCTGTACGTAATTACAATAAACTAATTAGAATACAATACTTGCAATAAACTTACTTACAATACGTTGAATACAATAAACTACTTTCGGTACATTACATACAGTGAACTAGTTACTGTACACATGAAACACTTAGAGTATCAGAAAAACTAATTCACACAACAAACTACTGACTTACAATACTTTACTTACATAACACTACATTGACATGAGAGTATTATCAGCATTAAAATTAAAAAAATTATAAAAAATTATTGGTGCTTGCAATTAGATAGGACATATTACAAGCTGCTAAAGAAACATAAACTTAACAGAAGTATACTTGTTCATTTTCTTGTATTTTGGTGTTCTTTCTACCACCATCTCCTCCTAGGTCAGTACTTCAACAAGTTTTCTTCATTTAATAATAATTTTATTTCATTACTGTTTAGCCTTCCTTGAAATTCTTGTCTTGCTTATGATCATGTCTGGTTAACTAGAAGATTTACCTAATTATTTGAAAATATTCTCCCAAAATAGACCAATTTCGATATATTAAAATTCAACCTAAAACAATAGACCTCAGCACGAGGCTCTGGGGAATAAAACCCCACAAACTCTGTATTTATTCCCCAGAGCCTCGTACTAAGGTCTTTTGTTTTAAGCTGAATTTTAATATATCGAAATTGGTCTATTGCACGAGCCTTGAGGTGGGTGCAATATGAAAGATTTTTCAACTATCTTGAGCAGAGTAAATCCTTACTTGCTGGAGCTATAATACAATTACTAACTTGATGCATGTATGGAACTTACAAAGTGTGAATGTGCATGTGTTCATCTGCAGTGCAGTGCAAGTTAATTTTGCTTTGTCCAGCAGTGATTGAGCTTCTTGTTTAGATACAGTTTTCTTCTTATTTATAACAGATGGAAGCAGGCCATTTGCAAGAGTGTAACAAACAGCTGTTTGAGGATCAGCTTCGTCGAATAATAGTTGAAGCCAAAGAAAGAGTACTTAAGGCCAAAAGCCATCCTGGTGCAGAGAGCACAGGTGAAAGAGCAGTGCTGGAAACTCAGATCTCATCAGAAAGCCTTAGTGTAGGGATCTCATCACAACAGGTAGTAATGTGTACGGGTTTTTTATTCCTTGATTGTCATAGGCTAAAGGACAGTGGAATCTTAATTATTTTTCGAACCTCTGAAGGAAACAAAAATTGTTTTAAAAATCAGAGTTGGAGAATTCGGGGGGTAAAAGTTCGACTGAGAAGAGAAAACGACTTTTAATGCGAGTTATTTTGAAAAAGTTAGGGTTTGAGAAATTGGAATTCCACTGTATATACCTATAAAGGTTTCTCCAGGCACATTTAGCACAACTGGGTCTTGCACCCTATGTTTCCATAAATATTTACTTGACTTCCATTGAGTTCTGTTTTACACTTTTTTTTGCCAATGGCAGCTGTAAGACTAGTTATTTTTGGGCCTTGAATGAAAATCCCCTCATGTCTCTTCATATTCTGCAAGGGTCGAAGGCCTAGCTGACTATCAAAGGAGTGAACTGCAGGGGCGAGGACCTGTGTGACTGCTGTTTCAGAGCTGTAAATTGCACCCTGCACTATCTGAGTTTGTCTCACTAGTCTGCCTATAGGACAGTCCATACCTCAATTGAACTTATTATTCCAATAGAACGTCATGTTGATGATGCACTGGTTGACCGATGGCCGAAAGTATATGTAAAACTTACATGTAACAAACCTTCCACGGCTTTTACCTGTAGAGTATCAAACGCCACTGAAACCTCTTTGTTAAATTGCCACTAACCCCCTAATTTAATTTTCGTTAAATTTAAATCTACTAGTTTCCCTGATTACTTCAGCAAAAAATATCTCGATTGATAAAATCCCTACGTTTCTACATGCGTTGAAGCGTGCGATTTCTATGTTCGCGACCGCGCAAAGTGGGATTTGGGTCAGGTTACTAGTGACGTCACTTCGGACTAAAACACTCAAGAGACTTTCGACTGAGCTTCGAATGCAGTTAACGTTTTTGGGTTTTTTGTGATTCATATTTTATCAAAACTAGACAAGATTTTTAAGTGAAAGAACTGTATCATCTAACTTACGATCTGGGCGGCTGCGATGTATATATGTTCTTGCCATTTCGATGTGCGGGTCGCGAGTCGGGTTCGCCGTGTTGTATAACTATATATAGGTGGGGATCGACAATTTTAACGGTCCATTTGGGTTATAAAGGTTTAAATGTTGACTGAAGAGTTAGTTTACAGCTCTTAAAGAGATAATTATTAAGATGTCAATGAACACCAAGATTTTGCAGTGTCAAAACACTTTTAAATTCAACCACTAACGAAGTGACGAAACAGCTTTGAGTTGGGGTGAAACGGCTTTCACTGGGAAGAGAAGACTTTGCGCGAGGGCGAAACGACTTGAGGCGAAACAGACCTGGGGCCCGTTTCTCGAAAGCTCCCGTAAATACCGGGCTCGATAATTTACCGGGTCTTTGGAGAAACTGGTCCCTGGGGTGAAGCGACTGTAATTCATTCAGAATACAAGTGAATATACGAAATATCATAAATTTGAACTGCGGTGAAAGATATACTGAAAGGCATGAAGACAGGAGTGATCATGTATGGATGGACATCAAATCAAGCAATATTGTGATTGGTCCGTTTTCTTTTAAGTGGCATAGTTCTAGAGGTCACTTTGAAAATCAGCACTGACTCAATTCTTTTGATGATCAAGTTGCAAATTGTACTCGGTAAATGATCTTAAATACCAGTATATACTTTTCTCATCTCTGCTTTTTTAGTGAACGTAGTCAATATACTCGAGATAGTATCTAAAAAAAGAGAACGATTCCAACCTGCAGTGACGAGTACACTTTGCCATAGATTGTTATCACTGATGACCTTCTATCTATACCCAAATTACTGAGCAGGTGTAACGGATCATGCTATAAACAGAGTTTAAAACGTTTAACGATTACTGTTCAAAGTAAATACTTTATTTTTATTTTTAGTCACTGGAGAGCCCTCATCCAAGAGAGATCCCTTTCTTCATGGACAGTCCTGCAGCATCCGGCAAACCAGAGTTAGCCTCGTCTCAGCCCGAAAATGAACTCCCTGTTTCCGAAATATCACAGCCGGACGAAAAGCAGTCAACGTCGACGCTATCTGAACAAAAGGTAGAGTCTCCTCCTGTGCAGCCTCCTGATGCAGTATCTCAGGCACAACAAGCGTCATTGCCAGCAAAGGCAGAAGAAAAAGCCAAACAGCCAGTTGTGTTGAATCCTGTCCCTCAGCAGCAAGTTCAGCAACCTCAAGAGAACAAGCCGGTTTCTACTGCAGAAGGGAATACAAATGTGGGTAAAGATACTACGAGTGTTGAAGCAGAACTAAAAACTAGCCAGGATCTTATCCAAGAGATGGGTTTAATAGAGCCACTACCAGTGACGCCACAATCACTATCTGAAGAAACAAGTTCACAAACTGCTGGCAGTTCAGCCACTCAGAACGACAGAACTGAGACAGCACACTCACCTGTTAACATTTTGCAGTCTGTAATACCTGCTCCAGGAGCCACTAAAAAACGCTTTACTGTTCAGAAAGTTGAGGATCCTGCTTTAAACACGGCGCCATCATCAGAAAGCAAAGTAGAGAACAATGAACCTGAACCAGCAGCATTGGCGAACACCAGTAGTAATACAGACAAAAACTCCGAAAATGAACACTTTCCAAGAAAACCTGAATCAGAATCTCAGCAGGAGCAATCCGATGATGCAGCGGTGTTACATGCTAATTTAGAGAGAGACGAACAATTATGTGTCACGCAGCAGGTGGCTGGTGATACTAGTAGTGTGAAACAAAATTGTTACGCTGACAAACCAGACATTGGGCAGTCGTCATCTGCTTTTCTTGAAGGTGAACAGTTGGAAATAAATTTTGACGTCCAAGCTTCAAAAGCTAGTGTCAATTGCCTGCAAATCATACGTACATCAAGCACTTGTAGACCACCAACTCCAACTTATGCTTTTCGTCCTGTTGACAATTCCAGCTCTGAGGAACAAGCTTTACCGCGGAACATTGTTAGGTTTGAATCTCAGATATCAGGAGAGGAACTTAATCCAGGCAAGCCTAAAGTTGAAACTGTTTTATCATCAGACGATGAGCTGCCAGTGAGCGCACCCACTGAGAAGGAAGGAAAACCATCTTCTGTGCGTGAATTCGTTCAGGGAAGATTCATTGTATCTGCGTCTTCTGACAGGCCTGACACACCGTCTTCTGAGAGCTCAGACCAAGCTAAACATCCTTTACAACCTGTGGAAATAACCCTTCAGGATGTGACAACTGCTGCTGGTATGGGATCGCATTCATCTTTAACACCCAGTTCGTCAATGGAAAGCCTAAACTCCGTTGGCTCTCAGCCAGGTTTGCAGTGTGTACATACATTGTCCAGCTCACCTCAGACCATTCTCCCCGAGGGACAAAGTTCCAGTAATGTAGCTACAGGGTCTAATAAAGATCAAGTAAGAAAGAACAGTGGGCCAATTGATGTGCTCAATGATATTAACAGACAGGCACTTGGAAAGCAGGACGGCGATCAGGTATGAATCCTGTTTTTATTGTCATACTTAACCCCTCCTTGCATATTACCAGTGATGTGGTTGTGTGCTGTTGGGGAGAAGTCGTAAAAAGAAGACAACGGCTAGCGCTTGCTGATGGGTGCCTCGTCCCCGACCTGCGTATTTTGTGAACTTTCTATTCATACAATCTGACATCCTGAAATGGAGTTCAACACTACGCTTCCAGAAGCCAAAGAAAAAGAAAAAGAAAGTTAAGAAAGGATTTTCACCTATGAAACATTAGGCGTGTTTTATACCCGACAGTAGTTAATATGTTGTGTTTCAATTCTCAGCAGAAGAAACTAGTTCAGAAAACAAAAGCCCTGCAACAGTCTCAAACAGGCTTCGAACAGATACTGCAGATCTCACTGGATTTATCTTCTGAAGAAGAGGATGAATTGAAGAAACTCCGTGCAAGGTACGGAAGTATCTGCTAAAAAGGACTAGATATAATGGTGTCATTAATACGGGAGAATGCTCAGATGCCGACCCACCAAGTTTACACATTTGACATCCACAATGTTGCTAGCAATACAACATAGAAGTCATGGTAGTTATCCAAGTTCATTCTAACCGATTCGAAGAGGACAGACCACGATCTGATGTGCGGCTCCTGTAGATATCTAATTGCCGTAACTGTTCATCAGTAGGATGCCTAAAATGCGTGCAATTTCACGATTCATTTCGACAAACAGTATTAAAACACGCTTGATCTTAGCGTTTTGGCACCTTCTTAACTGTCTTTTTTTCCCTTTGACAGACAACGTAAAGAAAAAGATGAGTTGGAGAAAAAGCACGATAAGGAACTGACAGCATTCAAGAAGAAAGTTGAAAACAGGAAACTGCGTCAACACAATCAGCGGTCACAACAACAGCAACAACAATTAAAAGATGCGTTTCAGGCACAGATGAAGAAAGAAAAGTTGAAGGAACAGCAGCAGTGTATGGTACAACGACACAAGAGCAGCACAGATGAGCCGGTAGTAGAGCCCACAGACCATTCTAAGATCAATGGATACAGCCCTGAAACGTTGTCAACCACCTCTAGTGTTTCTAAAAAGTCTTTCTCTGGAATCGATAAAGAAATTGAACAGTTAGCTCAATTTGAAAGCAAGACGAAAAAGAAGGCCCCGTCGTCTGCGGTACCGGGACAAGTGTCGGCTGGAAAAATGGAGCTTAAGTTAAGTCTTAATCAGATCAAGGTGAACCAGCTTCAACGAGAACGTGTAGTACCTGCTGAAGTGCCTCCAGGACAAACTGTTACAACTCCTGGGGTGGTGTCTCAAACAGCGGTCCCCCAGCAACCTCTAGTAGGCTCATTTTCTGGACCAAGAAATACCAGTTATTCTAATTTACAGGCCCCCCAGGGTGTCCAGGTGCCTGTGCCTAGTTATAGCGGTGCAGTCGTCAATGGCCCATGGCCCAGTGGCCCTGATAACGTACAGTGGGCTCCAAGTATGGAAGATCCTCAGTGGCATCCTGTTGGAGAGCCCCAGCCGCCATGGCCGGCGGGGGCGGAGGGCACTACCTGGCCAGTAGCAGTTAATTCTGGCTCAAACTCTAGTGGACAGTATGTTGTGAGAATGTCACAGCCGTTTGTTCCTCCTGCAAATGTGGCAGGACAGCCTTATGTGGTGCAAACTGCGCCACATCAACAAGTGCCCCATCGGTAGTATTTGGGTATTGCAGATTATTTTGTTCGTGTTGAATTTAGATGAAAAAAGCAAAAAGTGCTCTTCAATTTTATATTAAGAAATAAATTGATTACAAGCCTATGCCACCATGGTTTTTGCATGCTGTTCAGTACCGTACGGTAAAGAAACAATACGACCCACTGGGCTAACTCGGAAAGAAACGGGCAAATGACACGTGGCTGGTAGGCATGTAAAACTAGGCAGTAAATCAAGAGTTCTTCATATTCGCATACAACTAGACAATTGAAAAGGAAATGTAATTTATATGTTGCACAAACTTGTAATGTACTGAAGCTTGGTATATTTTTGTTAGTTCTCAAGGCATCAGAGAGCCTACCCAGTGGGGTCGGCAATAGTCATTATTTTTACTTTATCTATACAGAAATAACATGACATTAGGATTAAAAATAAGCTACAGGATAAACCATATTGATTGTGGAGCGGATACATCATTTGAAAGAACATTGTGCAAAGAATATTTTGAAGTCATTTACTTTTGTTCTTCTTTGAAGGAATTTATATTGAAGCGTTTTCTAATGACTTAACGAATGTTTTTCCTTGATTAGCTTTACTGGCAAAATGGTATTTGTTTTAGCAGTACTTCTGAACATAAATTTAGCCATGTGAGCTCGGAAAGCAATTTTGTTTTATGCCTGCAGTTCTTTCCTAAAGGACCCCGTTATACAGAAGTTCTCAAATGAATATATCCAACCTATCTTATATGCAAGCAATCTCTAGAACATGGCCAGTTTCATTGTACTACCAGAAGGCTTTGTATAATTGCTGTGGCAACTGTTTCTTTGAGCCTCAGTGATGCACTCTAGCGAGAACAGAGGAAATCTGAAATGCTACATTGTAATTATCAGCAGCCCTCTTGAAAACTTAAGTTTCTGGATTGGAGGGAAAGAGGTATTTTCATTTCATTTGCTGATATAACGAAGGCCCTGAGATCATTGTACGTGTGCTTTAGGTAGAGAATGGGTCGTACATATATGTTCACTCTGGGTTCTTTTTGCCGCATACCAGAATTTTGTAGTCTTTCCAGAGACGATTTTGAGTCGGCTTTGTCTTTCATTTGAATAAAATTGAATCATTCTTCCATGAGCATATGCTGTTTTGTTGTTAGAAGTTAAGGCCATAGTAGTACGTGCGACATTTGCGCTTGTTATACAGCACTTGTAAGCAGCGGTGTAATGCAGCACTTGTCCAAAGCGTTTTCGCATCGGGATTACCAGTGCTCGCAGAAATGAGTCCGGGGAAATTCTTCTAGGTCGGAGTATTTTAAAACTGAAGCCCCGGCCAAACGATCGCAACATTTCAACGCAACATATCGCAACATTGTTGGGTGCAGCATGTTGCGCACGTTTTGCCACCCTGTTGCGACATGCCTGGGTTGGCTCTGAAAGTGGTTAAAATTTTGACCCAACATTTTGTGGATGTTGCATGCTGTTGTAGTCGTTTGCGGGTCAGGTTCGGGCAAAAATGTTACACCCAGGCATGCACACTAGTTCTACTTGTCACAACACGTTGCAACAGGGTGGCCAAACGCGCTCAACAGGCTGCGCCTAACAATGTAAAGTCTATTAAGTCTTCCAAAAAATTACTTACAATGAACAAAAATTACTCACAATGTTGCGATATGTTGTTCTGAAATGTTGCGATCGTTTGGCTGGAGCTTGCCAATGTTGGGCCAACAATGTTGCGAT
>Ga0126343_10001066_pt1:10000-12218 | contig 12218 bp, 6 predicted proteins | sample Cyp2metagenome_FD_92531 | JGI IMG/M metagenome (GOLD analysis project Ga0126343, IMG submission 92531) | Coral microbial communities from Lord Howe Island, Old Settlement Bay, Australia - Cyphastrea 2 metagenome | ecosystem: Host-associated > Invertebrates > Cnidaria > Coral ... | reverse complement strand
TGTCTCGGCCTTTAGTCCATGATTGTAGAGCTCTAATATTCCAGTGAACTGTAGGACCTGCATGCATGTAGTAGTTGACGGTTTTGAACTATGATCACTATTTACCTGTACATACACACACTAATACCGGTAAACACACACCCTTAATTTCAATTACCTTCAGATATTAATTAGCCGTACCCACCCCCAAGGAAAAACGTTTTTCCTTGGGGGGGTGGGTACGGCTACACGTAGGCTAGATATCAATAAAAGCGTACATTTAGGAGCATTAGGCTGATCTAGGCAAATCAGTCATTACCAGTTTACTTCTATTAAATCACTTATTTCTAAATAATGCATAAAACAACTAGAGAGACAAACAAAACAGAAAATGTTAACATTTTTTATTTCTATAAGGCTGCAATACATATCAATGTAATCATCATGCTGTTGTAGGATATCAATTAAGCTTTAAATATCTAACATACATGTTTTGATCAAAGCTAAAAATCCTCACATAGCCTTTCATCTGATCAGATGGAAACAAAACATGAAACCTGTAAGAAGCAAATGTTGTTACAAAAAACTCCTCAAATTTTGAAGAATGTAAGAGTGTAAGAGTGACATGTAAGAGTGACATCATTGGTGATTATTTGTTTTCGACTTAGCCAATTGCATTGGCAGTCTTTTAACAAAATCAATCACATCATGAGGATCATAATCCGTGTAAAATGGGGTTGACAAGCTTACTCGACTCCTATGGTTATTCGTACATTTGCCATTCTCTGTTCAGTCTCTCAACCTTTTTCCGATCTTTCGGCTTGTGCACGATATCTTTCCCGATTTTGCAACTTAGTTCTTTAAGTTGTCTCCCCACAGAATTGGCTGATCTCTGGTCCTTTAATGGTAATATTATTCTCATGGGTGCTTTCTTATCATCACACTTCTAAAAGGATCCTACATCCCCTGAAACTTTTGCAGTAACAAGCCAAAGGAAAGCAAACCCCCTGTCATGAACCAACAATGCGTTGTATACCATTTTAAGTGTGATCTGTGCGATGTGGATTATGTCGACTACACATGCCGACACCCGTATCAACACATTGATGAACCCAAGGGATCTGTCGTCGGGAAGCACGTCAGAGATCAACATGGGGGGGGGGGACCCAAGCCACGTATCTCGTAGATTCAAGATCTTACGGAAGTGCCAGAGCAAGTTTGACTTGCTCATAAAAGAACTAAACCCAACTTTGAGTTAGCAGTCTGACTCCATCTGCACAAAGTTATTTTTATAGCACAAGAGTTTTTTATATATTTTTTCAAAAAAAACTTTTATCCTATCGTTATCTAGCCTTTCGTATTTTAGTTTTTATCACTTACCTTTTGTAACACTTAGTACATATTTCCATATTTTTATCACTTTTTATATTCTCACGAGATTTTACTTCTTCTATGCAAAATTCTATTCATTTATTGTTTACTTGAAAATGATCTCAGCGAAATCGAAACGTCATATTTTTTCGCTAATTTTTATCTTAAAAGGTGTTCAAAGAGACTTCTCATAAGGTATTTTAGGTTTTATAATCAAGAAGACACTGCTCATTCCACTATGCTGCCTGCCAGCCATTTTGACAGGTAGGAAAAACAAGCACAACCATATTCGTAATTTCTCCAAAGTACTGTTTCCCAAAAACCCAAATTAGTAGCAGAGCTTACAGAGACATTGAAGTTTCTAAATATCATAAAATCTTTTTGGGGAAAATTATATTTTGGCCATGGGGTGCTGAAGACACCTGGAGCAAATTGAAAAAACTGCAAAATTGGAAATTTTGAGGGCCCTAGCATTTGGCTCAAACAGGCTTTAGAGGGAGAAAATCACCTTGAAAAGCATCTTTTGTCACCTTGTCTGCATTCACTTGACAAAGAACAGTTGACAAGGTCAAAACGTGGTTGTAATGACTTGCGATTTCTACCGTCGAGCACCTAAATTCACCAACATTATCCAACCAGGAGGTACATTAAATGTGTCAAGATTAATACACAAAGCAAATGCTTACCTTTGAACAATTCAAAGTAACGCCTGTGGCTAAAATCGAGTCAGATATTGCGATAGTTGACAAGTTTAGAATGATAAATAAACTGAATGCGTAAGCCGAAAGCCTGAGACGCCCTACTGCTGACCGGGTGTAACACAATGTGATGGGATGTAACACCGGATGTAAGTGTAATGATATTCTCT
>Ga0126343_10001066_pt1:0-5000 | contig 12218 bp, 6 predicted proteins | sample Cyp2metagenome_FD_92531 | JGI IMG/M metagenome (GOLD analysis project Ga0126343, IMG submission 92531) | Coral microbial communities from Lord Howe Island, Old Settlement Bay, Australia - Cyphastrea 2 metagenome | ecosystem: Host-associated > Invertebrates > Cnidaria > Coral ... | reverse complement strand
TGCGACAGTTTAATCTACTATTTCCAACTAAATAGCGATTACCTCACAAGTAATTCCCTGAACACTAAACCTTGTGAAAGTGAAGATTGATCACCAAACCTTGTCTTAGCAATTTCAAGCCCACCTTTTGAACGGTAAAACTTGGTGCCAATCCCACAAAGCTCAAAGAAGTCAAGATTGTTGACGTGACAATGTTTACAGAATCCCGCTTTCCCGACGCAAACAGCATAAAAATAAGACAGAACTTTTGTAGACAAAACATTTATTACATGAAACATAACATTTCGTTTTAAAACCAAAGCTCAAAATCTCTCAATGTCTTTAACATGTTTTTAGCCCGAGTGGTGCATGTTTCGATCGGCTCCAGAGTTGAATCGTACAAAACAGTCTTCGGATGTCTTACCTTGTGAACTGAAGCCTTGCTGGGCTTAAAGGCAATAACCTTATTTCAAGCATTTTCTGCTTCCATATCAACCGTAATCATCGACCTAGTGGTTCGTATTTATGTCCAGCTATGTGGCATGTCACTTGAACACATCCCATGCTGACAGATGTTGACAAACTCGAAACTTGCGAGTCCACAGTAGTTTGGCCTGCAGTGTAAATGTTGCTCAGAAAACTACATCATGTAAAGGGGAAGTGAGGCATTCGCGAGAAAAGAGTACCTATAACTCGCGTTGAAGCAGGAGTAAATTGTTTTGCTCTCTGCCTGGAAAAAGGTAGACTTGCCACAAGGCAACCTCGTGAGTTTTAGGGCAGAATATAGCTAAGCGAGCGAAGGGAGCTGCAAGATTTTAGTGGCCGTGTGAGGGTCGCTAAGCAGCCAAGTGAACAACGCTTTTTCCTTTGTCCGTGGGGTTTACAAATAAAACAGACAAAGTACTTTTCCTAGAGTCTGGGTAAAAGGCTGAGAAAAAAAGAGGAAGATCGAGACGCAGAGTTTTGGCAGAAAGGGTGTTGTATTTTTTTTTTCTTTGTAAGTCAGGTAAGCGGTCTTAAAAACAAATGTAAACGTACGATAAGTCCGTATGTGCATTACATTTTGATGATCAAAATAAACGAGTGATTTTGTTTTTTATTCGTTGCAGTGTTTTCTAAAATAATATCATTATGTTTTCAGAAAAGACAGGCACTGCATATTTTTATTTTTATTGAGCCCACGTAGTTAGCACTAGCAATTGCTGTGGTAATACAAAATTAAGTACGCGCGGAGTATGGGCTACGAAAACAAGGCGTGGGTCGGCGAGTGGCCTTTGTGGCCTACAACCATAAACCGAGAATGAACAAAAAATGATTGTGTAAGAGCTGCGATGCTTTTAATGTAAATTAAACAGTGAAGGAAACCTTTGAAGTATATCCAGGTGAGTCTTATAGAACTGTTATGGAAATAGACAAGCTTACCCTTCCTTAGTGAGAAGACAGCACAAAAGAATCATCGCGGCAACTTCGAACTTGGCAAATTGTCGTCCACAAAATGCTTGGGAATGTTTGAGCAGAGCTAATAAAGAGCGAAATTTCGCTCATCTGATCGACGTCATTTATCGAACAGAGCGCTTTTTCGCTCAAAAATTCGAAGTCACTTTTCGTTCCAAACAAATTGTCATTTGAAAATTTGCGTAGTAGTGAACAATAGGCTCCCCGAATTATCATGACTTTTCGTTGAAAATTTGCTTCCATCGAGAATTCGATATTTTTTCGTCGAAAAGCCAAGAAAAGTCGCGAATTTCGCCAAAATACGTTTGCATTACTTTTGCACAATACTGTAAAGTGTCTTTCCCAAGAACACAACACAATGCCATGGCCAACCACCACAAACTATAATAATGGAAAAACACTAAAGGCAGAAATTTGTGTTACTGTACCTGTAGTAGTCCTACTCCAGAAATCATGGTACAACCAACAAGAAGCAGCCTGTATGAGAAAAAATACATACAATATAGAGGACAATAGAGAACTGTGACAATTACATATATAAACATGTACATATTACGGAGTACAATGTGGTGTGCAACCCTCTAGCCTGTGATGATTTGCAGGATAGTCTAGAAAGAAGAATGAAGATGGAAAAAGTTTTGAAAGACACAAGTCTGGCAGCAGACAAGTTTTAAACTTGTCTTAGGTGCCAACTGACCTTTGATCAAAACAGGATGACACTCAGAGGGACACGTAATACCAGAAGTCTTAGTGAGAATAAGCAGTGTTTTTGTACAATTTTACAAGAACTAATGCACTAACTCAGGATAGTTTTGGCCCGGGGGGGGGGGTACTTGGGTCAATTTTTGCTGGGTATGTGCCGCTGGCCACTCAGAACCCTTACCCCATTATAGTCTATTCTGTGGCTAATTATAGACCCCATCTTAGTCACTTTTGGGCAAATGTAATTTTCCCGATCCAAACTTAGTCACTTTCTGTTGATGCCTCTACCTAATAGAAAATGAATTGACACATTTGTTAAATTGAATGTAGAACACTTTAATTTTCACCTGAGATTGAAAAATTTTGGTACATTTGTTAACCGCAAGTACTTACAAACGTATTGTCATAAATAGTTGAAATGCAAACATTCTTCTTTAACGCGAACGTCATAATAGTTTCTTACGTGGACAAAAACAAATTATTTAGAACTTATAGACGAGAAGATTCATACTCCCAATAAAAATATTAGCATGACCATTTTATCAGTACCTGTACATGTACAACTGTTTCAGCATCATTTTCCAAACTCTTAGCCAAAATTTTCTGCAACTGCTTGCGTTTCCTCTCTGTAAGTTTAACAAAAGTTAAACAAAAGGCAGACCGAAACAACCTATTGTCCAATCTAGTTTTACGAACAATTTTTTTTAACAACTTCTAAGCTATGTTACAGAAAAACGAACTGAAGCTAAAATAGCTTTGATTTGTTGGACTTTGCAGGGCTCAACGTTGCGACCTGTGGGGTCGCCAATGCGACTAGATTTAGTCCGCTGGCGACTAACTTTTGACGTATGGTCACCAGCCTGGCCTCCAGGATTTCAAGTTATTATTTTATCTCCGTAATTTCTTCCTTTCCTGAGATCCATGACGAAATAAATGGCTGTTGCCACCGTTTTCCTTGATACGCAACTTTGGAAAAATAAAACACTCGCGGAAATGTTTCCAAAATTTCCGTCAGTCTTACGTGTTATTGACAGATCAGATCAAAATCCACCAATCACAGCCACTACTGTGACTTTCTGACCTTTTCTACATCATGCTAGCGGGCTGTGATTTGGTGGATTTTGATCCGATATGTCGATAACACGCAAGACTGACGGAATTTTGGAAACGTTTCCGCGGGTGTTTTGTTTTCCAAAGTCGCGTATCAATGAAAATGGTGGCAATTGCAAACCGTGAACAATGCACAGACCATCTAATTTCTTTCCACTTTCATGCAAAAAGCCTTTTAAACCGTGCCTTTACAATAATTACTATTTTGAAATCAGTTATCTACATGTTTGGTTGAAAGCATTCCGTAGGTGGCATTTGTTCGTAAAACGGGATTTTTGCAAAAAGAAAAATTCTTTACTACTCGTAAACTATGGTCTACCATTCCAAAAGAAATAACAGTCGTTTTCACATTACAATTAAGTCGCAACATGTCGTAGGAAAATGAATAGAAAGTTTATTTACGAAAGCTCGCATTGTTATGGCACAAAAACTGAATGTATATAATTATATTTGTCGTGCGTAAATCACGAATAAAATTATAGTTTTCTTTTTCATTGGCAATATTTTGTAGTTCCTAAAGAAAAAGAAATAAATGACATTGATGGTAGAACGTACACAGCCGAAACCCAAACCTCAGACACACGCATTAGCATTTTGTGTTTTTTTTGGAGATATCGGATTTCTCCTTGCCTTGCGGAAACACGAAAAATTTCACATTCCCTCGAGTTAAACTATTTTTAGGTTTTACAAAAAGCGGTTAGTATTCTGGTCATTTGATGTATTCTCTTCCAATGATGCAATGTATCTCAAGCTTTGGCAAAAATAGTCCGCTTTTGACGTTCAACATTTGTATTTATTCCCGCTTGCAATGAAGTTAATTACCGTATGTGTTTAGCACGTTGACACGCTATGGAATTTCTCGAATTTTCCGCCTGGCGCGATTCGTCAAGATGTGTCGACTGCCTTCAAAGACTTAAACTTGAAATAAACTGCTTAAAATGGTAGTCTCCTTTGCAGCCGTTAGTAGGGTCGTCACCCAACGATCCTCCTCACTAACAGTAGCCTCCCACGCAGACGTTCTTAGGCTTGTCACGCGTTCCTCCCCACAAACGTCTGCTGAAGCAAGCGATCACTTCCGTTCGCTGGTGGTTAGCCTTTGTTTTGAAAGAACCAATCAGGAATCCCTTACTATCGGCATGTCAGGTTGACAGCTCTCGGTTCCGCTTGTCATGTGCATGCTTTAAAATATGATTGTTTCTATGAAAAGATACGTTTTTAAGTCTCTAATCATTGTTTTGCTCTCGAGGGGCAAAATATGAAGCTTTTCGTAGACGTTGCTTTCTTGCATTCTATATTGTGGCGCCCGGCTGTTTGATTAGAACTAGTATGTTGCTTCTTATCACGGATAGAATATTTATCCGCGTCCGGTTTTTCTTCGGAGACGCCGTAGCTCACGTTTTTCTAGAGATGTTTTTTAAGTTTCTTCCAGCAATTTGATCAACTAGCTAATGTATCTAGAGCTCGATTTATAGGTTTATTCCTCGATCCTTTGCCTATTCTGGCACCACATGATTCAAACTTAACGTTACGTTTATGTCTGTTGACTGTTTTGCGTGTTGTATATGCCACAATGTTTTGCTTAGTTCAGGCAAGTTTGATCCTCCATGTTGATCTCATCAGTTGCGGTATTTCTAAAATACTCTGAACGTCTGTAGTTGCTAGTGCGATTCGTACGTACGGGAGCATGATACACATTTCACTGCCCGCGGGGATTTCAGCGACTTGGCACAAGCTTCTAAGTGTTGAATGTACGC
>Ga0126343_10001065_pt1 | contig 12221 bp, 12 predicted proteins | sample Cyp2metagenome_FD_92531 | JGI IMG/M metagenome (GOLD analysis project Ga0126343, IMG submission 92531) | Coral microbial communities from Lord Howe Island, Old Settlement Bay, Australia - Cyphastrea 2 metagenome | ecosystem: Host-associated > Invertebrates > Cnidaria > Coral ... | reverse complement strand
CTTTTCTTGTTGGTAAACATCCGTGAACCTCAATCAATCAACGCCAAACTCGTTCTACCCATAATACCAATCGGCATTGTCGCGTACGCTTTTACGCTTGTGTGAGACAACCTTTGTCGAAACTTTTGTATACAGAAATATGGATCTACACTTTTGGTTGGTACCTGGTAATGTGAAAAACAACTGAATAAATTAGTTGACTGAAAAGCGTTCATTAATGCTGTTAGGATTACGCGTGCCGATTTGAAAAAGAAATTTTTCTAGAGTTTTGCAGCTTTCCGTGTTTCCTTGATGAAGGGAAATGCCAGAGACTGCCATATGTTGCTTAGAATGATTACTCATTAGGGAGATTAAAGTGCCTCCCGGCCGGCTAAGATGCATCTTTGTCGTCTTTCTCTACATCACGAAGGTGTTCTCGGAATCAGTCGCCTAGTTGTCTCCCTGTTTCACCGATGTATAACTTTTTGGAAAGAGTGCAAGTTATGCAGTAGATGACATGGGCTGAGGTACAGGTGAAATGATCAGTGATCTATTGCTGAATACTTCCACCAGAGGAAAAAGCTTTATTGCCACCAATAGCTATCACACCTTCTGGACGAATGATAGGAAGAGAAGACTTTGACTTCCGAATTGTTAATTTCCCCTTCATGGACAGCAACATCCCTGCCACACCGGCGTATGGTGTTTACATATCTCAATTAGTGAGATATGCTAGGATTTGTACAGCCAAGGCAGACTTTATGCACAGACTCCGTAGCCTATCTTGTCGTCTTAAACAACAAGGCTTTACATCTTCGTTACTCGTTAAATCAGTTAAAAAATTCTTCAAACATAATCGCACAACAGTGGTTAAATATAATGTAACATTACCGGAATTACGATCGGCAGTTCGTGACTGAAAAATATCGCAGCTCATGGATGTATCCTTTGCTTACTTGTGATTTCAAATGTTAATTATGTGTTTTAAGTTTGTAATATAGGTGCCTAAAAAAACACACTGCTTCTGAATCCACTCACTGGATACAGATGTGCACGCGCGCTTTTCCTGGAGTGACTGGTGCGCGTGCATTTTACTCATTTAGTTGACGCGTGTACTTAGTTCGCGGTTCAACGGTTTAACGTAATTTAACGGTTCATTTGTATTGTGTTATTATCCTTATTAACATTTCTTGTCCATAACTGTACTCACATTGTGGGTGGCTCCACCTAAAATGTTCTACAATTGGTATAGGATTTGATGGAGCCAAAACCAATATGGAATTGCACGCATTTTAGGCATCCTACTGATGAACAGTTACGGCACTTAAATATCTACAGGAGCCGCACATCAGATCGTGGTCTGTCCTCTTTGAATCACTATATCTACCATGGTGTGAATTTTAGTGTGCTGGTACCTGTTATACCGTGATATATAAGGTAGGCCAAATGACCAGCAGTAAAAACTGTTTTGTAGTTTAGAGTGGTTTTCAATTGAGCGTCGTAAAACCAAAACCAGAGTAATCACTCTAGCCAATCACAAAGGACACAGATAATCAAGTGAACCAATCAAAAGACAAAGTAATTACATGTAGCTGATGCGAAGTGCGGGAAAACGCGCGCGAGTGAATCACGATTGGTTTTGGTTTTACTCCTGATTGGATGAAAAAGTGGTGAGAGTTTTTTAAACCAATCGCGTAGTGTAGTAAACTCAAAACCAATTACTTTTCGACACTCAAATGCAAACCGCTCTAGGCTATTAAAATAGCACTTTGGTTAGTTAAAAGGGCACTCCGGTTAGCCTGAATGGCGCTCTGGTTAGCCTGTTTACGGTTGGCTTTCAATAACGTTAATTGAGGGTAACACTATATGTGCTTGAAATTCGAAGTGCTGACGGCTGGTTGCCGTGGAGCAGTGGTCATGAATTTGCTTGCTATGCTGGCGACCCGGGTTCCATTCCTGTTGGGGTCGTCTATCACAGAGGTCTTTTTACGCTGTTTCAGAAGTCTCTCTGCTGGACAGGGAGTTTTGAAAAACCCTGACTGACTCGTGGACATTCAGCCGCTGCATTTGTTTCTGTTTTTGTTTTGATTCTGTCGCTAGAAAAAGCTTAAAAAAAATTGAAAGGATCTGGGTTAATTTAACTTAGTGGTAACAACATAAACAATATTTTTGCTTTGGATGCCTGTTGGCTAACAACTACTGTATTTTGTAACGTGTAGTACTGTGTGCCATTTTGATTTAAAATAATGAAAACCCAGTTTACTCTTTTATCTACACCAATGTAGTTACATGTATATCCATGTCAAGTTTTAGTTTGGAGATTGAAAAAAAAAACGTTGGGATAACACGATTAAACTTAAGCTGCATGAAGACCTAGAATTGTTATGCTGCGAGAGAAAGAGGGAAGACGTCCATGTAGAATACTCCACTTATTGCCAAAGCACAAGCACTGGATCATCCTGGTTCACTGAATTACATACAATACAATACAATAATTTTATTAACTCTCCCAAAAGGGCTATTCTTGGTTAATTTACAAATGCTAAAAAGAGGGGATAAGTAGCAAAAGCTTAAATTTATTACAATCTTGGTACAAAATTTAAAATCTAAGCTATGCATGTGCAATTACATGATCTCTTCAGAGGTCTAAACTAAATCAAATATTTATTAACTATTTAATAGGGACTGCTCTGGCAATTCCCGGTTGAGGCTCCTCTTAACCCTTTCACCGCGAAGCGCGCATATAAGCGCGCTCCCAAATAAGGTGTACGTTTTGGCTCTAAAAGGCACATTAGGGCTCTTTTTAGTACCCAGGCTCCCCTCAAATTATCCATAAACAGCATGCTTCAATATTGTGGCAATTTGAAGCGAATTTGCTACTTTTTATCATGCATTTTCAAACTTTTCCCAAACATGGTAACTTGTTGGTTATCATAGACTGAATGGACATCGGCCGGCCACGCGCGCCTACGGCTGTGCAGACTGCCATTTCCCAAGCTGAAATGGATGTTTGGTCTGCCTGTGCCATTTGTACTTAAAAGTGGTTTCTGTCTTGCACGAGAGTACTTGCACCCACGTAATACTCTTTAAATTTTTGTAGCTATATCCATGGCTACATAAATTAGAAAGCACAATTCTACAAACAGTACTTGCAATGCATGCATATCCATGCCTTGTCAGCTTGAAGGCGATCACCTCATCGAGAGTGTTCCATTCTGATGAAGGGATTTCGTTACAAAGAGCAACTAGCTCGAATGGTCTTTTTGCTTCAATGTAGTGATCTGCTATGTGTGTCAATCTACATGTATCTTAAGCAGGATTTCTGTAGCCTTCTAATGAACAGTAATCATGGAATTGTGTTTTCCAGTGGTGAAAGTGGTTGCGATTAGTTCTGACAGTGTTGACATAGAGTATTGGTTTGTCGTGTTTGGTCATCGTGCGACTAGTAAGGTAATGCCGGGGTTATGGTGCATGTGATCTGTGGAGCCAAAGCGGTCAAGGGGAGTTGTTTGATGTCGTTGAAGAAGGGTCATGTTCGCTGATAAATGGTTTGATTTTTGGGACTGCAAGGTCGATTTCAGATCACCTCTGACACCATGTTATGCTGTGAGCGATAGAGGCAAAAAGTCCATGTTGAATACTCTATTTATTGCCTAAGCCAAGCACGAGGTCATCTGGGAAGACTGAATTACATAACAATCAAATGCAAGTAATTTTTGCAGTAACAGTAACATGACAAAGGCTGGGTGTTTTTTGAAGTTATGCTCTGATACCTAAAGTGTCTCTGGACTGATTTTTTTCTTATCCTCTTTTCTTTGCTAAATTGTGTTTGTAGTGAACTTTATGTTTGCTAAATCTTTATGGAAAGTTTTTTTTAGAACTACTGAAAGTTTTTTTTTTTACAACAAAACTTTGTCCGTAGTCTGGAGCCAACCCACTGATGCCTGTGCCGGCCACAACCGGTCCTGATGAGCATCACCTCTGACCAAAGTTGGCGTCAATGATACTGAAAAGATCTTTGTCATGATACCCAGATGAAAGATGCACTGAAATGCTTAAAAATTGGAGTGAAAAACATGAAGAAAGATTTCCCTCAACTACACTGGGATAGTACATAGTAAGAATTTCCTGTGTTGATGATGCTCTTCTGGGAATTCTTTAACTGGAAGCAAGCCCAGTAGATGGCCAACACCTTACTGACACAACTAACTCATTATCTAGCGGTGATAGAAAAAAAAAATCAATGTTGGCAAATTTTTGTGTGAATGTCCTCAAGGGACTGTCAGAGTGGATCTTGTCAAAACATTAACATCATTGCAAAGTCACTTGGATATGAGAAGTAGTTGGTTTCTTCATTGTTCTCTTGCTTTAATTGTTATATTTCTGGACTGTGCAAATCAACACAAATGTGGCCTGTTTTGTTTTACATGGGACAATTATTGATTCTGTTCAAAAACACAACTTTGAATTATTCTGGGGTAGTCTACATATACATAAGGGGGGGGGGGGGCCCTGTAAAGGGGGATACCCATCACAGCAGGACATATCAAAAATTAAAAGCAGGAAAGGGATAAATAATGATGATGACCTAACAAATATAAAATTTGTACACATTGTAAAAATGAAATAAAAATACAATTAATAGGACATGTAAAAAATACTTGTTAAAACTGGATTATTGTGAAGTACATGTTCGCAGGTGCTTGCGTAAATAATGGAGATTTAACTATGCCTATAATAGTGCTAGGCAGTGAGTTCCATTCCTTAATGGTTCTACAATAAAATGAGTTTCTTCCCCACTAAGAAACCCGGCCAAGAAACTTTGGGTAATGTTAATCAATGCCTGCAGTCTGAAGAGCCAAACCAAAAGGATGGAATTCCAGAATCTTGTTGATCATTATAAACCAGCAATTATTAATGTTAGTGAGACTCATTTAATGACTCTCTTTATTCATCTGAAATCCTGGAGAGTGGATACACAAGTGTCTGCAAAGATGGAGACATGCATGGCGGTGGTGTGTTATCTGCTTTTTCAAACGATTTAACCATCTATGCGGTGACTATTAAGGTGTCTGGTCTAAAGTTGAAATTGCTGGCAGTAAACCACTCCATGTAGGCTCCTTCTACAGACCAACTAATTCAGATGTGGAACCTTTGGAAGCTCTAGACCAAACATTAGGGCGACTAGCTCAGAAATCCACCCCAAATATACTACTCACTGGTGATTTTAACCTGCCAAGTGTATCCTGGGATGATGATAACTAAACCATTCAGTCTAATCCTGCATATGGAACAGAGGTTAACATTAAGATGCTGGACATTGCTAACCATTTTTTAACTCGGTATGTGAAGCAACCAACTAGAGGTCATAATATATTAGGCTTAGTCATAACAACTTACTCTAACGTGGTTACTGACCTGAAAATCCAGATTTGTTTGGGTGATAGTGATGCCATCATCTTCGATATGAACTTAAAACCAACAACTATGAGAAAACAACCAAGGAAAGTGTTTATTTTTAAAAAAGGCAATATGGAAGCTGTCAGGAATTACCTAAAACATCACTTTGAAGGCAAACGTAAATGTGTAAGGTCTGTAAAACTTGTGAATCCAAGGAAACTGACACAGTTATGCAACATGTCAACAAATTGCAGTTCACTGAGAGGAGTATAGGAAAAGCAGGAAAATCAAATCTTCCTGAAAATAGTGGACTTTATAATTTTGTTATATCTGTTTGTTTTAACATTGATCTTAGCAACAGTCAGGAGTTGAAAGTCAGCGAATAAAATGCTTCAGGCTAAGTGAACTTGATGATTTTGAGTCAAGAAGAAGGAATCGCAAATAATCCTCTTCTGGTGGTTTGACTGGTTTAATATTGCAGTCCGGCGAGGAATGTGGCACTTTTGTACACTTCCTTGTTGCTCTACTTAACCCTTTAGGTTTTGAGGCAATTCTGAGACACCGTTTCTTACCTCGACTGGATATAGCATCTGCACAAATCTGTTCAAACGAAACACCTCTCCCTTAGTAGTTGCCCCTACCTTTGACCCCTTACGTAGTCTCTTCCCTGAAGGTCTTCAATGATGGCCATTTCCCAGCTATTTATTTTGACCCCACCCTCATCAACGATTACTATGACACCTACCTTGGGCCCCTTCACTGCCTTTTTAGCATGACAATCGCAACTCTCTCTCAAATCTGTTAGATACTCTCTGCGTCACCTGCAACCTTTCATTTACGTATCTGTACCTCCTGCTGCAACCAGGATTGTCCTCAACTTCAGGAGACTTGGGTAAGGAAGTGAGTCTTCTTCCATAGATCAGACGTGCAGGTCTGGACACTTCCTCAACCGATGTGTTATAATGGTATGTCAATTGTCTGGAATTCAGGGTGGCCTCTACTTCACTCCGAACAGTCAAACTTGTCAAATGAGAGATGGGCATTCAGTGTTTTCACAACTTTTTAAGAAGAAGTTGCACTGAATAGAGTAGGAGTTGCAAGGCTGTTGCTGGTTTTTGGGGATTGCCCCCTAGTAAATTTTAAATTTTGAGACTCTCCAAGACTCTTTTTCCAGGATTTTGAGACACTAAGTAGCAAATTTTAGATGTCTAACACGCTGGTAAATCTAGATGCTGTTAATAACTTAGTCACAACATTACATCTCTTTGATTCAATAAAGTTATATTTATTAACTACTTTCTTATTAATACATTCTTTTTGAAATAGCAAAGTGAAATCGATTTTACAGCTTATGCGTGGTTTATTGTTCGTAAATGCACTTTATAGCTCATTGCTGTATCTTGTACAGCCTAGACAGATGTGTGTCTTTTCTGGGACTTGAAGCTTGAAATAGGCTAAACAAAGAAATGGTCCATCACATCTCATTTTGTCTCATTTTTAATGAGACAAAAAAAAAAATAAATAAAAGAGGTATTCCAACATTTCATGAATTATTAGAGTAAAGAGTACATGTTAACACACAATTTGTGTTAATATCTACAAAACATGGTTAATATTTGTCTTCTTAAAAAAAGTATTTAGTCAAAAGTAGTCTTGATTATCATCATCCTCCCATCCACTGTCATCTGCCTGACTATCAGTTTCGTTGTGGTTTCCATCTAGGCAAAAAAACTTTTGCTACCACTTCTTCTTTTTCCTTGAGTTGAACTAGCTCCTCTTCTGTTTGTGTACCAACATCTGCTTGGGTAATTGGCTTCCCCTCATCATTTTGCTCTGCCTGTGGTGCTGCAGCTCCTTCACTTGTCTTGTAGGCACCCTTTTTTCCTTTTTTTTTGCTTTCATCCACACTTTCACTGCTCTTCTGATAATATCACTGTCTTTTGAAAAGACATCTGGACCATTGATCGATATTTGCATGAGCAAATTCAACAGATCATTCTTCAATTGACTTCGTAGCCTCGACTTAATTAATTTAATAAATTTGATCTTGCCGGCACCCCTTTCTGGCCACAAATTTGAAACAGGCAATGCTATCACAACTGCTGAGATCTTCGTGATCCAAGGGCACATCTAATCTGCAATATTCTGAACAGGAACACCTTGGTTTGGCTTGTAGCTGTTTGGTGCTCTTTGTTGCCCCTTCTTTAATCTCTGCTGGCATCTTGGTCTTGCAGTTGACCCTTTACTGAGTCACGATTTCATGCGGCTGAAATTTACTACTGACCTTTGGAACAGGTTTGAAACATCTGAAAGTTTGGGCAGAACAAATAGTTGAAATAGTTTGTGACTTGCTCTATGTAGCTTATCTCTGGGATGAATTTTTCACAAGCTTATGTTAGCTGATGACAAATGATATGTACAACAATGGCCTTTAATTTGGCTGCTGCACCACTGTTGTGTTCTAGCATAATGGAAGCACCATCTGACACCATGCCACCAACCTTGGTTATGTCAAGACCCGGTTCCTTTAGTTTGTTACTAAACTCGTGAAACAACATTGCAGCTTTTGCACTACAGTTTTTGCACTGTTCGAGTACACTTTCCACTGAGAGGAACATTGTTTTCACTTTTTGCAGAGAGAGGATGTGTTGATGACTCTCTAGGTGGCTGTGGTTGTTTTGATCTTGTCTCTAACATTGTTGTTTCCACTTCAGTTTCAACACCTAACATTAGGAATAACTATCATTAATGAAACCCTCTCTTGTGTGTCTATCACAGATGTCAAGTTGGCCAGTAAAGTAAACTGATTATGTTGGGTGATAAAAGGCACGGGAAAACTATCATGCCTGATGTGGAAGAGCTGTTATGATTCCCAGTATGTTGTGTAAAAAGTGAACCTTTGTTATTATTGGCACTAAATTCTAAATATGCAAACGGAGTATCAAGTGATTTACAAGTCCTTTCAAATGCAGTTTGAAGAGAATAGCTGTGTGCCTTTTAACAGGGGTTCCTTTGCGATCCATGATTCGCACATGTCAATGTGACTATTCCACCACAATCAAGTTCGGGAAAATTATGTAAATGAGTTAGCTACAGATGAGAAAGGGAAAAAAATTACTAATTACTTTTGAAAAACATTACTTAAACACCTGGAACATCTTTTTTCTTTTGTTGTTTGACACTGCTAGGCACCACATCTCAACTAGCCCACATTGCTACACCATCCTCAGAAGCAAAAATAGGGAAGAGATTGATCAGTTTAAAGAAGTTATTCACCCAAAACAACAAAGAAAACACGCTTTTTGTTCGTAAACAGTTTTAAACGTTCCATGTGTCTTCTGGTGATGGGCATGGCTTCTAGTGTTGAGACATCTGATGTCCAGTTTTCCTCGTTTGATTTAATCTCTAGCTACTAAGCTTCAGAGAACTCAACAACGACAACTATGGGAAAGAATGTGTGGAACAAAGAAATGCAAATCAACAAATGCTGTGATAAAGAACTAAAATTCTCGGTAAGATGTTAACATGTATTTTATACGTTGAAAATAACCTAGCAAACAACGTTATTAACTTAAGAAATTTCCATAGCATCTGGCATTTTTCTGCTAATCATCACTTTCTTCCGCATAATATTGCCAAAAATTTCCCCTTTTCCCCGTTTCAAGGGCTTTCTTATACCTTACAGAACCAGAGATATGAAAATTCAAAACTTTCCGTTGCAAAATCATCAATCAAATCTGCTAATCGTCACTTTCTTCCGCATAATATTGCCAAAAATTTCCCCTTTTTTTCCATTTTTCCCCCACCCTACCGGCTGGCCTGGTTTTATTATCTTCCTAATGCAAATGTAAGTGTCACAAATCAAAAATGTGCTGTTGGATGCAAAGGCCTACTGTTGATTTTGAAAACACTAGCATTGCCTACAACCTTGCTAAGACACCTTTTAATGCTTCCTACCACCCTACTACGGGGCCCTTTCCAAATAGAAATGCCACTGAATTCTTTGATTCTCCATTACTTCTCTGACTAAAGGGTGACCATAAAGAACACAGTTCCTTGACGATGCCTGTAAATGTGTTGGTGTTGTCTGATACCATTAAAGTCAACTCCTCTTCTAGCTGTAAACCTTCTTAGGTACTGTTTTCACGAATACATTGCACTGGTTTGGTTACTTAAATAAAATATTAGTAACCAAAACTGTCAGATACAAAAATTTTGTTTCAGTGGCACTTTTTAAGAAAGTGTTGTGGGAGACACATCCAGGACCCACCAGGGCCTGTGCTGCAAATTTTGGAAGTGGTGGGTAACCACATGAGCTAACTATGGGAGTCCTGGAAAACTGGATTTAACATGCCATAGCAATTAAAAAATTACACAGTTACAAACCTCTGCCACTCAAGAAGCAATTTTTTCATTGTACAAGTGTTAAATTTATCATCTGACTTCAATATCAAATCCAACTTTAAAATTTTCTCCTCTGTGACACTTTTGCTTGCTAATAAACTTGTAATAGATGAGGCAGAGGGACTCCATGGTTTTGCTAAGCGTGACTCAGCTAATGTTGTGTAAATGGTGTATCAGTAAAAAAAAATGGTGGTCAAAACACTTCAGTCAATAGATTTGAAGCATATTGGCCTGTAATAGTTTTGTGTTTTTGTGGGTTATGGTTGTCTGGGTTATGTTTGTCTCAGGTCCTGTCCAAACTGTTTCTTGTGAGAACACATGTGTTTTTGCCAAACACTCATTGTTTTCAGCAAAGATGTAAACTTTTCAAATGCTGTCCACAGTCAAGAGACGGGCAAAAAAGATAGGCCTTCGAAAAAGCTGAAGTCATTCATATGCATGGCATTTGCAATTGACAGTGTACCGGTATCATATATTGACAATGTTTTTGTGTATCAGCATATTACATTGTTTAGTGTTAAGAGTGGGAAATGGTGGTGTGGACATAAAGAGTTTGATGAGTTAAAATGGATTTAGTCTCAGTTACAGTTCTCCTTGATTATGCAAGTTTTAGCCTTGTCCTGTATCCAAAGTTGATATAGATTGACTGCAACTTCTTCCCACTTTGAATATCCATGTGATACTAGCAGCATTTGTTCCTTCTGAATAATCTCAGCTGCATGAGAAAATCGCTCAGTGCATCTAGCCAAACATGGATGAAACATGATTGACTCCCATTTATTTGTCCCATTTAGCTTGAAGTTTATGGTCTCCTCTGGAATATGCATTGTTTCTGGTATTCAATCTCAAACAAAATATCAGCAAGAGGGAGTTTAGGCTTAGTTAATTTTTTTTGCGCTTCAGTTACTGTTCATGAAGTCTCAATTAAATGTTTTGCTTGTGCTAAGCAGGCCTCTCAGGGTTGGTTCTTTTCTCTGTGCTGCCAATTTATCATGGCCTGAATTGAGATTAAGAATGTAGTCAATATTGAATTGATGTAACTGAGGAGCTGCAGATTGGGAACAAAATGTAGTTCACAATCTCTATCATTATTGAAAATTATCTTTATGACATCCACCATCCTTGTTCTATGCTCAGTTCTTCATCTTCTAGGCCATTGTACTTGATGCAACTGGAATTTGATACCAGTGGAGTCCTTTATATAAACAACTCCAGTCAAGTACATTGGCATTTTAGAAAAATATTACGGAGCTCCTGTGTCATTGTTTGTCACTAATTTTCCTGCTGACTTGCCCTCTGGGCAACTATGTCTCTACGGTACAGGTCGAAGATATTGGGCCCCAAAATGCGCGTGTAAAAGGCGCCTGCGTCTAAAAAACGCATGCGTCTGCGTCTTTGACACGCACATGAAATATGTGCAGAAAGCTAAGTCAGTATTTCTGAATTAGCCTATTGTTCACCTATTGTAGTTACTTTATTGTTAGTTTTGATGGCTGTTTGTTGTATGTTTAAAGTAATATGGCTATTCAGTTCAATATGTTTCGCCAGACACAGCACCGTGTTTGTTTACATAGCGTTCACATAGTTGTCAAAAAGTCATGCAAAATCACAGATTTCAATTTGGTTGTTACCTTCAGCATCAAAAGGAGTCAATGCTCTCTTGTTCAAGCTGAATTTAATTGTGCTGTATGCTTACGCCTTCAAGAACGAAGGATCATTAAACCTCCAAAATCACATGTGACATGTAGCATGTCTTGATTAAAACAACATGGCAACAATTTGACCGCCCAATATTTAAGTCATACTTGTCAAAATGTCAACCCTTTCCTGTTTCAAGCGCTTTCTTATTCCTTATAGAACCAGAAATATGAAAATTCAAAACTTTCCGTTGCGAAAGCGTCGGAAGAATATTGGCTACTATTATTGTTGTCACACAGGTAGACGTGTCGTGTCACATGCCTGTAAAACTGAGAGGGATATAATCCGCTCGCAAAAACTGTTTATGTCCCTGCGTGAAAAAGAATTTAATTTCCAACAAGAGCCTAACCCACGGAACATTTTCCTGTTTCAAGGGCTTTCTTATACCTTACAGAACCAGAGATATGAAAATTCAAAACTTTCTGTTGCGAAATCATCAATAGAATCGGCTATCATTATTGTTGTCACACAAGTAGAGGTGTTGTGTCATGTGTCTGTAAAACTGTGAGGGATATAATCTGTTCGCAAAAACTGTTCATGTCTGGCGCGTCAAAATGAATTTAATTGCCAATAAGAGCTTAAACCACAGAACGTTTTCACGTTTCAAGCGCTCTCTTATGTTACACGCACAAATCCGTCCAAATAACGTTTTATTATTACAAAGCACAAACTGTACTTTTCTACAACTCCGAGCACATGGATTACTTTTTTGACAACTCTAATCCCAGTATACCTTGCGG
>Ga0126343_10001064_pt1 | contig 12223 bp, 12 predicted proteins | sample Cyp2metagenome_FD_92531 | JGI IMG/M metagenome (GOLD analysis project Ga0126343, IMG submission 92531) | Coral microbial communities from Lord Howe Island, Old Settlement Bay, Australia - Cyphastrea 2 metagenome | ecosystem: Host-associated > Invertebrates > Cnidaria > Coral ... | reverse complement strand
GTGATGGGTGATGGGTGATGGGTGATGGGTAGTGGGTATGGCATGGTGTCGGGATTGCATGAGAGCAGAACGTATGATCAGAAAATGGTTACAGGTTTTGGGCGTCGGCCTTGGTTTGTTGCTGGCTGGGTGTGAGAGTGTGCTGACCACCAATTCGGGTTCCATAGGGGTGGAGCGAGAGCAGACGATGTTCGTGCTCCTGTCGCCGGAGCGGGTGCACTCCATGGCCAGCGGTGCCTATCTGGAAGCGCTGGATCAGGCACAGGGTGAGCAGCTGCTGAACCGCCGACCCTACGAAGTGCAGCGATTGCACCAGATTGCCAGCCGACTGGTTGCTCATGTGGGGGTATTTCGTCCGGATGCTCGTCACTGGGAGTGGGAGGTTAACCTGATTGACGATCCCCAGCTCAATGCCTACTGCATGCCCGGTGGTAAGATCATGTTTTACAGTGGCATTATCGATACGCTGTCTCTGACCGACGATGAGATCGCGGCCATTATGGGGCATGAAATGGCCCATGCATTGCGAGAGCACGGCCGTGAGGTCATGTCACAGGCTTATGCCTTGCTGTTGGGGGAGCTCGCCCTGAGTGTGGTGTTCGATGTGGACCCGGATTTGATCAACATTGGTAGCATTGTGGTTAACTACGCACTGACCTTGCCCAACAGCCGCACCAACGAAACGGAGGCCGACCTGATCGGGCTGGAGCTGATGGCCAGGGCTGGCTATGACCCTGAGGCTGCCATCAGCCTGTGGCAGAAGATGTCTGCACAGGCTGGCCAGAGCACGCCTGAATTTCTGAGCACGCACCCGGCTCATGATACCCGGATTAGCGGACTCAAGGCCAACCTTGCCAAGGTGGACCCGCTTTACCGTCGGGCGCTCAGCCGCTGACCTGAACTCAGCAGTTGACATAATTTGCAGGTTTGGTGGGTATTAACTATCTAACGGCAACAGTCGTCTATAAGTTTTTGAAGATGCCGTGAAATGATCAGCTACCGACCAACAAAGGAAACTGGTCTGTCACTGCCAATTAATAACGTGGGGTGACTCGTGCACTGTCGCCGCTGACATTCACCTGAACCGGCTCACCCGGCTGGAACATCATATCAGGGTTAGCTGCCTGCACAATGGAGATAAGTTTCCCGTCGTCCAGGCGAATCGTCAGATTGACGCCATTGCGTTTGCCGAGATCACTGGCTGCTTCACTGCCAACGTAACCACCCAACAGACTGCCACCAATCGCCCCAAGGGCTGAACCATCGCCATGGCCAATCTCGGAACCCAGAATCCCGCCAATCACAGCACCTGCAACAGTGCCTATCGTATTGGTTTTGGTCGATGCATCGATGGTTACCGGCTCTGTTTTAACGACAGTGCCATAGTATACCTGTTGCACTGTTTGCACATCACTGGCGCTGTAGGTGTCACCGTAGGGATTGGGGCTGGTGCAGCCACTCAGGACTGCCAGTGAAAACGTCAGCGCAGTAATTGAATGAATGCGTTTCATGACCAAAGTTCCCGACTGTTTCGTTTGTCACATTATAGATGCGCAAATAATTTACAGGCGGGACAGGCAGCGGCCGGCATCCAAAAGCCACAGTCGGGCATTGAGAGGCTTTCCTGATATAACCCGACCTCATGATACGGCGAGTATTACTGTTGCTTATATAACCGATAAGCATCAACCAGAGGACCTGTTACTCTGTTTCCCTCAGAGTCCAACACGAACAGTTGGTTTTTACCAACCAGATACTGGCCACTGTTGCTCAGGATGATTTTGTTGCCCATGTCATTCCATCTGAATGTACCCCGCTCACTGAATTTTCCGTCTTTTTTGCCCAAATAATTACTTGTGAGCAGATATTGACCGGTTTTTGTGAGTGTAAGTGTGGTCGCTATTCCGGGGCAGCTGGCGCAGGGGAGTGTACCGCTGTAAACCCCGGGCCAGTTCAATGATGTTCTGCTACTGTCGTTTGTACCGACACTTGCTGTTACCGGACTTGTTTGTTGAGCTTCGTATCGGGCACAGGCTGTCAGGCCCATGCAGCAGACGGCGGTAATCAGCATAGTTCGGGTTGTTTTCATGTGCTTACCTTGAGTTGAAGACAAAAAAGCAAAACAGAGCCTCCTAAAATAAGATAAAAATGCACGGCCCAAAATAGGGGGAATACCGTTGATTCAGACCCTTGGCCAATGCCTTCATTATTTGCTGGTACAGCCCCATGCATTCAGGCATATTCCTCCCCATCAACATCGGATAACGGCCTTCAAGTGGCGTCCGGGTAACCAGGTAAATTGAAACGATTATTTTTTCAGCAAATAGTTCAGTTTCAGGTCCGGTTCGAACTAAAATCCCTCAAAATTTCCCGACCATCCTGATTATTCCTTCGCACGGGGGCAACAAGGGTTGCCCGGTGGCGGTGGAGCAGGGGATGCTCAAGAGAGTCAAGTAATGAAGTTTGTCGATGAAGCAACAATTACCGTGCAAGCAGGCAAAGGTGGCAACGGCTGCCTGAGCTTTCGCCGGGAAAAGTTTATTGAAAAAGGTGGCCCGGACGGGGGCGATGGGGGCGATGGCGGCAGCATCTACGTGATCGCTGACAACGACCTCAACACCCTGGTGGATTACCGTTACCAGAAGCACTACCAAGCCCAGAATGGTGAGTCGGGCCGGGGGCGTAACTGCACCGGCGCCAAGGGTGATGATATCGAGCTGAAGGTGCCAGTTGGCACCACCGTGGTGGATAACGACACCGAAGAAGTTATCTGTGACCTGACCCACGTGGGCCAGCGGGTCAAAGTGGCTCAGGGCGGTTTTCATGGTCTGGGCAACACCCGTTACAAATCCAGCGTTAATCGTGCTCCTCGCCAAACCAGCCCCGGCTCAGAGGGCGAGCGCAAAGACCTGCGCCTGGAGCTGAAGGTGATTGCCGATGTGGGTCTGCTGGGTATGCCCAATGCCGGCAAATCCACCTTTATCCGCGCGGTTTCCCAAGCTCGCCCGAAAGTGGCTGATTACCCATTTACCACACTGGTGCCCAACCTGGGCGTGGTGGCGGTGGATCGTCATCGTGGCTTTGTGATTGCTGATATTCCTGGCCTGATTGAAGGCGCTGCCGAAGGTGCCGGACTGGGTATTCGCTTCCTTAAGCATCTGGCCCGCTGCCGTATCTTGCTGCACCTGGTGGATGTTGCCCCCTTTGATGAGAGCGATCCGGCGCAGTCGGCCAAAGCCATTATCCACGAGCTGGAGCAGTTCAGTGAAACCCTGGCCGCCCGCGACCGCTGGCTGGTGCTGAACAAGGTTGATCTGTTGCCGGACGATGAGCGCGAAGCCGTATGCCAGCGCATCATCAATGAGCTGAACTGGACCGGCCCCGTGTACCAGACATCAGCCATCGCCGGCCAAGGTACTCAAACACTGTGCCAGAACATCATGACCTTTATCGAACAGCGCACCCAAGAGCAGAGTGAAGATGAAGCGCTGGCCCAGCAAGAGCAAGAGCAGCTGAGCAAAATGGAGGCCGAGGCCCGCCTGCGGATGCGCCAGCTGGCCGAAGAGCGCCGGGCTCGGCGAGCTGCGCAGAAAGCTGCTGGCCATGACGATGACGACGATGATGATGACGATCACGATGTTGAGGTGTTTTACGCCCCATGAGCGAACGTAACCGTTTACCAACCACCCGGCGCTGGGTGGTCAAAATCGGCAGTGCTCTGCTGACCAACGAAGGCCGGGGGCTAGATCTTGAGCGCATGGACGGCTGGGTTACCCAGATGTGCCAACTGCGCAAAGAGGGCATTGAGGTGGTGCTGGTCTCTTCTGGTGCTGTGGCTGCCGGTATGGAGAAACTGGGCTGGATGGAGCGCCCGGCAGCGCTGCGCCAGCTACAGGCAGCGGCGGCTGTGGGGCAAGCACGGCTGGTGCAAGCTTGGGAAGCAAGCTTTCAGAAGTACGGTATACAGCCGGCGCAGGTACTGTTGACCCACGATGACCACAGCAGTCGCAAACGTTACCTGAACGCCCGCAGCGCCCTGAAGACGCTGCTGGAAATGGGAATAGTGCCAGTCATTAACGAGAACGACACCGTCGCCACCGACGAGTTGCGCTTTGGCGATAACGATACCCTGGCGGCGCTGGTTGCCAATCAGGTGGAGGCCGATGTGCTGGTGATTCTCACCGATCAGGATGGCCTGTTTACTGCCGACCCGCGCACCGATCCAGCAGCCCGCCTGATCCATGAAGTGCGTGCTCACGACTGCTCCCTTGACGCCATGGCCGGTGGTGGCAGTGGTCGCCTTGGTCGTGGTGGCATGCAGACCAAACTGCGCGCCTCTCGCCAGGCCGCGGCCTCTGGTGCCGCCACCATCATTGTGGGCGGGCGTATCGACAGCGTCCTCACCCGACTTCAGGCTGGCGAGGAACTGGGCACTCTGCTAACTCCAGACCAGAAACCAATGGCGGCACGCAAACAGTGGTTGCAAGGTCACCTGAAAACCGCTGGCCAACTGGTGCTCGATGCCGGTGCTGTGCGAGTGCTCAAAGATCAGGGTAAAAGCCTGTTGCCAGTGGGCGTCAAGTCTGTGGCAGGACAGTTCCAACGGGGTGAGATGGTGGCTTGTGTGGATGAAAACGGCAACGAAGTGGCCCGTGGGCTGGTTAACTACAGTGCCAGCGAAGTAGCCCGGATCATTGGCCAACCAAGCCATCAGATTGAGGCACTATTGGGCTATCAGGGTGAGCCTGAGTTGTTGCATCGGGATAATATGGTGCTGTGCTGAGCCAGTGAGCTGGAGCCTGACGCTCCAGCCTGTTTTGTGGTCCACTATATTCATGCGCAAGCCCTGCACTCGCACGACGTTTTTGCTTTCCCCTGAGTTGTTGCTGATTCAGAGGGAAATAAAGGACACTCACGCTTTCTCAAAAGGTGTGGGTGTCCTGTTTTGCTCCCTGGCGGCTGTCAGGTCGCACTGGGAGTCCGCCAATGCCAGCGGAAAAAATTGGGTATTCAAGGCGTACTGCGCACCCCCGAAGCCTGCCTGTCAATTTCATTATTCAATACCCTCCGTAGTTCCCTGTTCAAAAGCTGTACGAAATCCTGCATACCTGCGTCGTTATCAGGGTCTGCATTGGATACAGCGTCGGTGATCTCCTGAAGCGCGTCACGCCTTGCCAAAAGTTCATCAACAACTTCTGTACTGAAGCGGTTTGAGGTGGTGGTCCCTGTGAACCATCCGCCCGTTTCGTAATTGCCAAGTCCTCGCATGGTTCGCTCCAGCAAAACACGATACCTTTCAGCCCCTTCTGGCCCTCTGAAGTCTTCACGGGTATGGACTTGCAAGCTAGTTCCACGGGTCTGAACATAACTGTCGCCCTGGGTCAGTTCCAGCTGTTGCAGTCTGGTGTGGCTGTCGCTATGACCTTCTGGCAAATCAGCGAAGGGATCGAAATCTCCCCAAACATCCACAGTTACATCCTGTGGTTCCAGGAAAAGCGCGCCCAATGCGTGGCTTCTTTGTACTAACCCATCTTCACCAATGATATTGCACAGCGCAGGACACTCAATCAGAGTTGGCATTCGGCTTAAAAAACCTTCAAACGCTTCTTGTTCCAGTTGCCCCACGTAGCCAGGTACGTCTGCCTCTGTGTAGGGTGACTGTGGTGGTGCAAACACTCGCTCCATGAACGCATCGTATGGCTCGTTATCGCCTTGCACATGGCCGCCGACAGCCCCTGCATTGCTGTCCTGATCCTGACCATAGGGTTGTACGCCACCAGTGGCGGCCCCTTGATCTGCCCGTCTGCCTAACAGCCCTTGCAAGCCAGCCCCTGCCGCAGCAAGGCCCGCCAATCCCAAGAATATTTTTTTGTAAGAAAAGCCGAACCTTGTGGGTTGGTTTGGTTGTGGTGGCCGGGAACCGGACGTTGAAGGGCTATCACCGGGTATATTAATAGCTACTTGCGGGTTCCGGGTTGAATCAGTTGCGCTTGCAGAGTCAGATGGTTGCGCTGCTACTGTTGTCCGACGTCTTACCGCTGGGTCAGGTTCGCTTGTGCTTGTGGCAGGAGCAGCAGTAACAGAAGGGCTGCCTGCCATCGACACACTGGGCAATGGTGGTGGAGCAGGCGGTGGTGTGCTCGTGGTCGCCATAGCGGCCTGGCCCTGCGCACTGGTCACGGGCGGATTTGTGTTTGTCGGTGGGTTGTTACTCTGTGCCGAGCGTTGCGGCCTTGGCGATCCGGGAGGGGTTATATTCATTATAAAAAGTCTTACAACCGAAAATTTCCGCAGAATACCCTGTGTTCTGTAATTTAACAGTCAGGGGAACCCACTGAGTAACTCTATCACTATTGTGGTCTTTTTCTGGGCTGGCGGGGTTATACCCGTCGCAGAACAATCGTCCCAGAACAAGGGCGTCGCAGAGGATACCCATCTTCGGAATCGCCGTAGCGGCTCGGTGACAAAAACAAGGACACCCGCCTTCTCATCCTGTTTTGCTCGGTTGCGATGGTTCGTGAAGCAAGTGCGAAATACTTAAAATTCAAAAGAGCCAAAAATCATAATTGATCGTGCAAAACACTCGGAAGAAATAAAGGACACCCACACTTTCTCAAAAGATATGGGTGTCCTGTTTTACTTCTGTTTTACTCTTTCTTGTCGGGCTTGAGCTTTCTGACAGCCGCATCGTGGCTCTTGATGGAAAAACCGTTAAAGCTTCTGCCTGTAACAAGCGCAAGGACTGTGCCTGGAACGAAGGTTGCATGGTAAAAGTGCCTGGATTGATTAACTCTTGATTATGTTTTTGCTGTGCGACAAAATCCGCGGCTGCTTATTCGTCGGTTTTTATCCGCTATGGGCAAAGAAGGTGATGACCCCGACCACCTCTGGTTTGCCCCTGCCAAACGGGGTCTGCTGGCTTCTTTCTAAAGGCACGCTGGATCAGGCGTTGATGGCCGCAATGAATATACGCCACAGTTTTTTCGGGCCTGTGGTCCAGCCGGCAAGGTGGTGATTCTGGATGAAGTGCCCACCTACGACGCCTTAACTGAAAGGTTTCCACAGCGTTCTGAAAGCCCATCTTTTGTGGCTGCCAAGCGGATATATTTACGAAGAGAAAGCAATGCGTAAGATCTATACAATAACCAAGCCCGACTGGGTCAAAAGGACAAACACCAGTCAGCCGGGAGCCGTTCAAGGGGCTGCATCCAGCGGCAGCCTGGTGCCGACAGCAACACCGCCTCCACCACCTGGAATCAGCGTACCAGCCAACTTGAGAGCCAGCAGGTCGGTCATTACAGACGCCAGTAGCAGCGGGGGAACAGTCGCCCCACAGCCCAGTGGCACTAATCCCGTTGCTGCTACAAGGGTACTGATAACCAACCCAGCGCATTACGCTACCAGTGAGTCGGTGTCTGCTTCACTTGAACAGCCTGGTCGGAGATCCCCGCCGAGTAGTGCCGGGGTAGACCATAACGATGTCTGGTATCACGCCGAGTTAGTGGAGGCAGTGTTAACGCCAACACCGAGTAGAACACCTTCACCAGCACCTTCCGATAGTAGTGACACTAGTGTCAGCTCTTCGTTGCAGAGCTTTGAGGCGTTAGAGGCATCGTGTGTTTCAACACCATCTGAGTTTGCTGACGGCCCAACGCCACCAACACCAACGCCTTCTCCAGTACCGCAGCAACCACCAGCCAGCAGACCAAAGTCTCCAGTAGTGGCAACTACGGGGCTGCAATTAGTGACACCGGCAGTCACGCCAGCGTCGTCCAGAGCATCAACCCCAGCGCAGTCACCTACGCTGCCTACTTTCTCGCCAACGCCGTCAAGTGTTGCATCTTCAGCACCGCCGGGCGGGACACCTTCACCAGCGCTAAGTGAGGGTCCTTCCCCAAGGCCATCACCCAGGCTAATAGACACTCCGCCTTTCACACCAGCAGCATCTCAGATACCGTCTGACTCCGGACTGACAGCATTTACACCTACAAGCAGCAGAAGTCCCAGTCCTACACCCAGCTTACTCTCTGACTATGAAAGTGAGCTAGTTAACCTTCGTGGTGCTGGGAGCGTTGCTGATCAGCCAAACCGACAAGCGTGCCGGGAGCTATACACGTTAGCAAACCTTAGCTACGTACTAGAAGGGTTAGATCGTGGAGTCAACGACAGAATATTCTGGTTCGACAACGTTACCAACGAGGGTGTAATCACTCACAGTGCTGGCGCAGCTGCTCTGCATGATCCAGCTGATGGCATAGTCACCTGTTTTTTTCCGTCCTTGCATGATGCCCAGGCATACATAGACGCCAACATAATATCACAGCGCAGCCGCAGGTCAGATTTGTTGTCTCCAACAGCTAGAGCTCAATTTGGTATAATCACCAGCCCTAACTTCGGCCCCATTACAGCGCTAGTCTTACGAATCGATGGAGACAGCAGTGAGGTCCTTGATTACACGCTACGGCCAGGTACGTTAGTACCTATCACTGGCAACGAGACTCGAGCGGAGTCAGCTATAAGGGCTGCAATGCTGGCAACCTTCGGTGACGACAGTGATGACGAGAGTGATGCTAGTGACACTGATGACTCAGATTCTTTTTCAAGCTCACCCGGATCATCAATTGAAGGGTTAAGCCCAGCGTGGATGGGGGCAACGGCCGGAGCCGACAGTTCAGCTAGCGATCGGAACAGGGGTCTCTATGAGAGTATTTACCGGCCGCTTAACGCTGTCTGTAACGTGACGGGTACTGGGCCAGACGACGGTCGAAGTATTACAATCTTCGAAGCTGACGACCAACGGGGTAGCATTGAGGTTGACCCCAGTGCGAGCGCTAGTGGCAGCTCAGCCTTTGCCCATCCACCATCGAGCAATAGCTTGTACTTGTTCTTCGAAAGCGCAGAAGAGCTAGACGACTTCCTGCAAACCAGTAACAGCGCTGGCTATACAACGCGTTATCAGTACTTGAGCCGAGGAGCCTTGAACCAGCACTTTACTCCGCAGAGCCGAGCAGTGCTAACCATGCAGTTCAATGAGGACGGCGTATACCAGAGTCATTCCAGTGTGGCTGGCAATCTGACAGCTGGTGCTGGCAACCGGGTTCGTGCTGAGGTCATTATCGAATCTGCATTGGCTGAAGCATTCCGGGCAGATAGGGCTGACAATTCAGCCGGGAGTGCTGGTAAGTCAGAGCCGGAACCGGAGCCGGAACTGGAGTCAACGTTGCCTTGGTTTCAAACAGCACCACCATCAACTCCACCTCCACCTCCACCGGCAGATACGGCCAGGCTGGGGCAGTATCAGAGTCTGTACAACGCCGGTAGCGCAACTCAGATGTTACACAACACGGAGGGACGCGCACCGTTCAATATCATCTGGTTCGAAAATGGTGATAGACAAGGCTTGCTAGAAAGTAATGCAGCCACTCAAAGCATCCGGGAACCTGAAGTGCAAATACACACTATCTTTTTCAGGAGCCGCGCTGAAGCCAACCGTTATTGTTACCACCGTAGGCACGGTCCAGAACCGACCAATTTGACTAGTTACACATCTCCAAACCTATTGGAGCAAGACACGATCATCGTTAATCCCGCAGAGGGTCAAACCGTGACAGCGTTGGTCATGACATTCTCACCAAGCGGTGAAATAGTGAACAAAGTTATTCAAACTGGTATCTTAACCAGATCACCAGACAGTACTTTTGTACAAACAGCTATTACCAGGGCTATGCAAAGAGAGTTTCCAACTGTGCCACTGGCCACCAGGCCCGGCTATCTTCGCTAGACCTCGAAATACAGATGGCGGATGGTCAAGTTAACACTGTCTATGAAAAACAAGGACACCCACCTTCTCACCCACCTTCCCATCCTGTTTTGCTCGGTTGCGATGGTCCGTGAAGCAACTGCGAAATACTTAAAATTCAAAAGAACCAAAAATCATAATTGATCGTGCAAAACACTCACTACCAGCTCACCAAATTCATCATTCTGTTTAGCGTTTTCAGGGCAAGTACGAATAGCGGTCTGGGCTGTGCACCCCTATCGTTAACGATTTTATATGGTGGGGGCAGGATGTTGTGATTCCGGGTAGAAGCGCACTGAGAGGCAGCGGGGTTGCTGCGTCTTTACCGAGAGTCTCCGGAGTCAGAGAAGGCAGAGGCTTACAGCCAATAGCAAGAGTGGGCGCAGGGGTACATCTACCTGCGGGAGCACCTATTCATGGCACAACTGGAGCTGCGTCACGAGCTTCAGTGGTTGCCCCACCACCTCAGACACAGCCGCAACCACAGCCGCAGAAAGTGGGTCCACCGACACCAGCCAAGCCTGTGTTCACCAAGGATTGGTCGAGGATGTTGAACACTGGGGGAGCAGGGGCACGTCCACCTTTGCCGCTTAAACCACCGACACCAGCCAAGCCTGCGTTCACCAAGGATTGGTCGAGGATGTTGAACACTGGGGTAGCTGGAGCATCCCTACCTTTGGCACCTAAACCACCGACACCAGCCAAGCCTGCGTTCACCAAGGATTGGTCAAGGATGTTGAACACTGGGGGAGCTGGAGCACCCTCTCCTTTGTCACCTAAACCACCGACACCAGCCAAGCCTGCGTTCACCAAGGATTGGTCGAGGATGTTGAACACTGGGGGAGCTGGAGCACCCCTACCTTTGGCACCTAAACCACCGACACCAGCCAAACCTGTGTTCACCAAGGATTGGTCGGGGATGTTGAACACTGGGGGAGCTGGAGCACCCCTACCTTTGGCACCTAAACCACCGACACCAGCCAAACCTGTGTTCACCAAGGATTGGTCGAGGATGATGAGCACAGGGGGAGCAGGAGCACCCCCGCCTTTGGCACCTAAACCACAGCCTCCGGCCGTGCTCCCCAAATCAGGCAAGGCGCAGGACTGGCTGAATGCCAGAACCAAAGCGACCAGCACGCCTGCCCCACCTCTTCCGCCTGTCGCAACTGCGACAATGACTGTAGTATCTCCGGGGGTAAGACCTGCTGTAGGAGGGCTACCTAAACCTTTGAGGAGGGCTGTGGGGCCAGCGCCTGGAATAGTCACGGCTCCGCCACCTGCCGCAGATAGAGTAACGCCGGGCAGAAATGAACCCGCCGACCAGGCCGGAGGCTCTTCTGCCACTTCACTTCCTCCGGGTTTTGATGGGAAAGTAGAAATTCCGTTCGATCGCCAACCACCAAGAAATGACCCAACCAGAAACCCCTTGAAGTTAACTTGCCTGAATAATTTGTTTGGCAGTGAATCCATGCGCAGGTCTGAATTGCCTCCCTCTGTCGATCGGAGAGTGACAAAAGATATTTTTAATAGAACTACCAGGAGGGTAATGCTTCAAGGGCAGGCTGGCAGATTATCAGGAATCTTTTGTTCCGGGGAGGCGAAGCGAAACCCCGGGGCAGAACGTAAGGTTGTGTTATTCTTGCACGGTTCAACAGAGCCCGCAGAGTTGTCTTCGGGTGTGGTTTATCCGAGTTATTTGGCCAAAGGTTATGATGTTTTGGCGATAAACATTCGGGGATTTGGTGGTAGTGATGGGACTCCCAGTGAGTCGGGGATGTACGAAGATGCCAAGGTTATGTATAAGTACCTGGCCAATGATTTGGGTATAAAACCAGAGAATATCATGCTACATGGGTACTCCCTGGGCGCAGTTGCCGCTGCCAGATTGGCCGGAGATCTTTTTGTGCAAGGGGTGGCAGTGGGCGGGTTGCTTCTGGATCGGCCAATGCCAACATTAGAAAAAGGAGTAAAGGCAAGCTTAGGTACAGGTATTCTGGCTCGGGCACAAGGAGCATTGGCAAGAAAAACACTGGGAAGCTTTTCTGTGAAGAAGAATTTGCAGGGATATCAGGCGGGGATCTTACTTTTGACTGACAGCGAATCAATGGGAGATGAGGGCGAAGTTTTGCGAGACGAGCTGGCAATCGATGGGTACGACGTGAGGGGAGAGAGAACAAGATTTGAGCACGTAGACGATGATTCATTTATGAATGGACACATTGGTGATATTGATGACTTCTTCAGTGGTCATTAGTTCGTCAGCGGGAGCGTTTCACTCGTTAAACATAAATTTCCAGACATTCCCGCCATGGTTTTCTAAGAAATAAGATTATCAACGAAAAAAAGGACAGCCCGAATGAAGGGCTTTCACTTTCAATATTTTGCTGTGTGCCCTGCTTTTGTTTTCCGGTGAACGCAAAAAAG
>Ga0126343_10001063_pt1 | contig 12226 bp, 12 predicted proteins | sample Cyp2metagenome_FD_92531 | JGI IMG/M metagenome (GOLD analysis project Ga0126343, IMG submission 92531) | Coral microbial communities from Lord Howe Island, Old Settlement Bay, Australia - Cyphastrea 2 metagenome | ecosystem: Host-associated > Invertebrates > Cnidaria > Coral ... | reverse complement strand
TCTTTCGGGCGGAATCTTCCTGCTTAGGCCATTATAACGAGTACTTCGACTAAAAACCTTGGAAGAAACGCTGACTGTATCGTTTTATATTTAGCATGTTTCCACTTGCTCTTGTTGTGTTCTATAAACCAGTTTAAAATTCCCGGCCAAAATTGGACGCTTTCTTCAATTTCGACTCTAATTTACACGAAACCAAACTTTAACATTCAATTTAACTCAAGTGATATTTAAGTGAGAGTGAGGTTGATCAATACTATGCTGTGTATTGTCTCCTCTGTTCTGTCTATTGCGTCAATTCAACCGAGCGGACTTCCAGACTAGCGTGCTGATCTAATTGTTTTCGCGTGCGACTCACGAGTTTGCGGACGTAACCCTTAACCCTGCTTAACCTGTGGCCTGAATTACGTCCGTGCATCAATTGGGAAAGTACAAAGTACTAGTTGTGCGAGCTTCATCTTGCGTCATTCAAGTAACGTGCAGTTTCTTTTGTTGTCCTAACTATCGCCTATGTTTAGGTAAGAATTAGTGAAAAATTGGGCTGTTGGAATCGTTGGAAGACGAGACAGTTGTTCGGTTGCTCTTGTTTTTCGAAGAACGTGCCTCCGCGTTTTAGAAACTGACCCTTCTTACAACTCAGTCGCACCTCTGTTCGGAGATTGTCAAGACCACTTCTGCGATGCTGACAAGAGTTTTGAATGCTTCAAAATCATGCTGGTAAGATGCAACTTTTTTCGGTAAATCTATCCCAGGGGACAGTGCTTTCACTGCTTTGAAAAAGAAATCTTTCCCTCGCAGGCCTCGATCAAACAAGAGATTATTTTAGACGTCACGCAGCGCCATTATAAGTACAGCGGAAGCGTTGCGTGACATAAATGGCCTTGGCTTTGGCGTTTAGTCTTTCTTAATACGAATGCAGTTCGCTTCTTTCAACTTGACAGCAATACAAAAATTATTCCATATATTTCAAAGTCTAAATATAACTCTAACAACCGGCAAAGACCTTGGCCTTCGCGAGTCTTTATTCGGCGCGGAGAGAATAGACAGCCCACGTGTGTCACACGTGAAAATAACATTAAGCGTGGCGCATCTACGATAAACTTGTGGTAATTCATATTTTAGATTGCTGTTAGAAACTGAAGACCTTCCTTGAACGGTTCTTCCGTGGTCATAACGTTAATTGCTATTTTTTTTCGTTTCGTATGATCATACCTTGCTCATGTACCAAACGTATTCCTTTGCCGACCAGCTGCTCGATCTAACAGGCAAGGTCCCGAAAAATTCGAAGTGACTTGTTGCTTTTCAATGAAGGGTAATGTTGCGATAAAATAGTCAGGTTGCAACGTCAAAGATGTCCAGGCCCATAGAGGATTTAAAAAAACTGTATCATATACCATAAAAACAAGAGAATCGACTGAAATTTTAAATATGACGTCACGCGCGTGCAAGCAGAGGGATCAATTATTCACGCTTTGTTTACTTGACGTGAGAGGGTTAGCGAAAACGAAATAGACCTGCCAGCGATTTGTTTTGCTTATTGCATTGTGCTCGTGAGCTTGATAACGTTGCTTGGGAAGGAAACAGATCGAACAAATCGCAAGCTTCCTCTAGAGAGTTGAGGAAATATGACTAACAGAAGATCGAAAGAGCAGTTCAGGTTTGTTCCACGGGTTTGTTTTAATCTTTCAAACGAATACGGGTGTTGCTTAACTCGATTTATTTGTAACAGCTAGTGGCAGGTTATAGCTGTGTAAAAAAAAATTAACGTGAAATAACTCGTCATATGTTTGAAGAGGACAGATAATTCTGTCCCCGAGGATTGAATTTTTTTCGTTTTTGCTAACTGCGTAATAGTACTGAAGAGTATCTGTACAACGAGACCGGTATTTCGATATCAAGCCGGCTGCGAAACACGGACCAGACATCGCAGAAGCAATCGTTACGGCCATAAAAAAGAACAGAAATTTTTTATCGCTTAATACAGAGAAAAACAGTGGCATACATTGGACCAGACATGAATCAGTGATCTTACTTGGTACAACGTTTAATAGCTAACGTTATTCAAACAATTTTTCTATCGCGTCAAGAATTGAAGTGTTTTTGTTGAAACATCGGTTGCATTTTCGTGTGGTTTGCAAGACACAAGTGAGCTTTTCAAATTGAAAATATCGCTCAAAGCAGATGATTTACTGATATAGAAATCGACCTCTTGACCCGCAAAATAATATATGTCGTTTTTTATCACAGTGCTCTGACAGAGTAAATTATTATTTTTATCTTTTTCAGTGTTCTTGTCGATAACGTTGTAATGCTCAAATCAGCTACCGGAAAACTGCTTTTTGTTATCATTATTTTTTTTATACGTACACTGCTATAAATATCTCAACCTATTCTTGTCATATCCCCTCGTGCGCATCGCAGACGCGACGAGGGCGAGCTTTTCGTCATAAGTAACTTCCTCTAGGCTACTTATGGTGTGTTTCAGTGATGCAGGAATTGCTTTGAAATCTCCGACTTTATATATGAGAAACTGTTTTGCGTTTTGCGCAATTAGTTGGATTTTTGTCCACATGTTGTGCTGGCCGGAGTCCAGTTTGTCCTGAAGTGTTTACACCATACGAATCTACAATGTGAGGAAACTTATGATACCGGACTGGACCACTGGCATTGACCGGATTGCAGATGGCAAAAAGTGCGTCAAAGCTTTACATGTGAATGCACGGTGTCGATGAATGTAAAATGAGTCAAGATTCCAATTTGAATAGAAAAGACCTTGTTACGGCAGCACTGACTCCTTTTTTTAAGAATACGGTTGTAAGCGACCACCTTAAGAGCTACAAGTTTGAAATTTTCTTTCTGCTTTTAACCTCCCATAAGCGACCACTAGCTTGACAGATAATAGAGCAGAAATGGGATAATAAGGTGTTGTAACATTATCGCATTCCTGTTTAGCTGAAGGAAAATTTCTCAATGGGAAGTACCGAATTTTTTTCTCTAAATTAGCTTATATCACATGAAGAAAACATTTACATGTAAAACACGGGGTAAGTCTCTCCAGTTATCATATGCCAATGAGACAAACTTTTGACTCATTATGGTCTATCAAACGATCACGTGGGCGTCACATTTTGGGTGGTCGCTTACGGGAGGTTCACAATGTATTGTTTTTCCGGCCGAGGCCGAACATTTTTATTTCCCTTCCAATGTGTTGAAAGTATATTTTTGAATATTATTAGATTATAGCGTCTGACATTTCTGATTTTCGTGTCTGATATCATGCTTACAGCATCTTCCAGCATACGGGTAGTTCTGTTCTGTTGGTTTTTGGCTATTTTAGTAGTTTAGAGGAGGGTCGTGAAGAGGGGTACCAAATCCCAGTTCCCGGGCTAATTTTTGCCAAAATCCCAGTTACCAAATCAGTTGCCTTGTTCGACATGGTCCACATAGTACAACTCGATTGAATGGTCCGAAAAACCCCGCTTTGCAGCGGAATGTTCAATTCCACAACTGTTAACCATTGTTTTTTCCAATTCCTTTAGACTACAGTTTAAATCCAACAAAAGTTTAGAGTTTTCGGTGTGTATAAGTGCGTTATTTGCATTGACGTACTTGATTTCTAGTACCATTTAGCGAGAAACCTTTTCCAAAGTTTTTTTCAGAACTTGTCCGCTGACCAGGAAAACTGAAAGAACGTAACTAGGCAACCGTGTAAGCCCTGTAGCTAGACCGCGGGCGCGAAGGCGAAAAATACTTCTTTAACGGTCTCTACTGAGGAGTGCAAGGTCTATTGCTACGAAATTTTATTTTTCTATTTCAAAATATTGGAGCAAAGACCGCTGAATAAAAGAAATCCCATTCCCATTTTATAATTGTTCATCCCATTCCTAGTGGCTAACTCCCAGTCCCAGTGAGTAAATCCCATTTTCCCAGTCCAAAATAAGGCTAATCCCAGTTCTCATTTTACCCCTTCACGACCCTCTTAGAGTAAGGAAGAATTTTTTTGATACGCTTTTGTTAAAAACAGAGAATTGTATTTGCAAAATTTAAAAATAAAAAGTTTATTCAGCCCAGGCTGAAGGTAAGAGAAAACGAACGACACTCTGGTTTATGAGCCGTATCGTACGACGCGTGTTCAAGGACACGATTTTCACCAGCATGATACTAGTAACAGAATAATAAAAAGCGTTTTACTTGTATTTCGGGGGAAATTAGTTGTTTTGGCACGTTCTGTTAAGTCAAATTTCCAACTCTTTGTGTTCGTTGACATCTTAATAACTCTTTAAGAGCTGTAATTAATACCCATTTTAGTTGCAAGAGCAGGCTGACGCGATTTTAAAGCAACGTTTATTTTTAATGACCACACTTGACAATACCTTGCTACCGTGTAGTATTCTTTGTTGTTTGTTCGCTTCCGCTCAGTTCGTTTTGATCAGGTCCAGGTAGCAAGCAGCCGGCTAAGTTACCCGTCGGTTTATTCGTATTAGTTTTTCTTGTGTTAGTTTTCCTCACTGGCTACACTCAGGGTTTCAGTTTAACCTAAAATTTACCTCTCTTTAGTTGCACGGAGTACTTTGATGCTGCCGTGAAGGACGCGTTTCCTAGGAAGAGATCGACAGTACGCATACTGGACGCGGGCGCGGGACGTGGTTCAACCGCGTCCTACCTCCGGTCTCTAGGCTACAATAACATCGATGCCCTAACTGTGTCTAAAGAGAGATTGGACCGTGCTGAGAGAAGTGGACTCTACAGAAATTTTCTTTTCACTGCATTAAAAGCGGAATCCACTCTGTACGCCACAGGCGCGTTTGACGCCGTGATCTGCGCAGATGGCGTTTTTCCAGACGAAGTGGATCCTGATGCAATGGACGAGATGCTGCGCCTTGTTAAACCAGGTAGCGTTTTCTTTTTGTTTTGTTTTGCACTGATTTGATTTAAAAAACCTTGAATTGTCACTGTCACTGTCAAAGTTTTTCCCTTAATTCCCTCGCAAAATTCAATTCGACAATCATTTCTAAGGTGCGCACTTTTTATACACACTTGTCCATACCGGAGTTTCAATTTGTCGCCCCGTTCACGAATCTTCTCGTTCAGTTTAAGTTTTCTAAACGTTTAAGATACTGGCTCCGCATCCGTGATTTGTGTTTTCATGAGTGATGTCAGTTCGTGATGATTCGCGCTACAGTGGAACCCCGACCCGTTAGTTTCCTCCCTTAAGAGGTAACTTGTTGTAGCATCAAGTGATAAAGAATGGTAATAAGGAACCATCAAAATCTACGTCTTGGATAGTACTAGAAACTGTTATGAGCCACCTTAAGAGCTTGAACAAGGGTTTTTATCATACAGTGACGTCATAAAGTTTCGTGGAAAATAGCAGGGTTGAGTGGGAGGAGAAACCCCTGGGTACTAGCCTGGGTTTTCTTGTGTGTTTCAGGAGGGATTGTTTGCTTCACGATGAACGCTGCTCAATTCGACGATGCTCACAATAGCTACAGATTAAAATGCGAAGAGCTGGTGGCCAAGGGAAAGTGGAAGCTTGTATCTCAGGGAATTACATCGCAGTATTATGAACCGGAAAAAGACGACAACCACAACTTTGGCGAAACTCTCCCTGATGACATTTATGTGTTAGTGTTTGTGGTCATTGACAACTAATGAAACAGCATCTACTGCAAAGTCAACCTCGATGGTTACAGCAACATGCATTATTGAATTTAATTCTTCAATTCGCCTTTTCGCAGTGAAAACGTTTTCCTTTGCGGAAACCAGTGGATTTTATGCTGAGCCGGCCAGCGAGTGCTGGAGAGGCCAATACTAGTTTAAACTTTCAATGTGCTGCGGTTCTGAGTTCAAAAAGGGATCAAACATTTTTAGGAATGTGCGGAAACTTGGCGAGAAATCGTACAGACATGAAATAACAACTATTCTCAGGTAAAAGGCGAAGTTAACCCGATCTTGTACCGAAAACCTCGAAAAGTAATTAAGCATCTCAAGTCGGACGTTTAACATTAAAGGTCACGATATAAAATCGGCTGAGTCATTTGGACACCGAATTTTTTTGCAAAAATGAATATGGAATCTCTCCTTACAGGTTTCAATATATTTCTTATACTTCTTTAGGAGAATTTACTTGAGAGACTCTCGTCAGGTTGGTTATCTGATAACATGTCGGTGCTTGATTGTCACTATATAAAGGTGAACAAACGTTGAGCCGATTTTAATACTACTGAGATAACTATATTATAAAGGGTTTAATAGTATGGAAATCAGTATAATTTGTAATATATGGATTGTATATGGGATTTATCTATGATGTTTATTTAACATTGAAAATCAATTAAGTTTTGGGATTGTATATGGCGACCGCGTTGGAGATAATCTTTCTAATATAGAGCGGTTTTAACATAAGTGTCGTGAAACCAATTCACAACCACAGTGTTCACTATCCATTCACAAAGGACACAGACATGTCAATGAACCAAAACTGGAAGGAATTACATGTAGTTGAAGAAAAGCGCGGGAAAACGTGAGCCAGCGAGTTGCGATTGGTTAGTTTTAGTTTGACTTCTGATTGGATGAAAAAAGTGGCGTAACTTTTTTTAAGGACAGAGCTGCAAAACGATTGCGCAGGCGTCACTTGCGACCCAGTGGGCGCGAAAATATCAACTTGAGCAGCACATTCCGAATGAAAGACTCTTGTCTTCGCGGTAAAATTGCGGTTTGTGCTCAGGTGTTAAACTGTTGTGTACAGGTGATATGTCTTAGTACTCTTACTGGTCGCTCTGTTGCGAACGTTGGAAGCTTATCTGGTCTAACTAAGTCTTGCTTGAGCTAAAACCCTTTGTGACTTCTTTTTTTCCAAAAATTTGCCATGCTATGGTTTCACATTGTCATCCCCAGTTTCCCCGCGCGATTTAGTGACATGCGCAATCGTTTTGCAGCTCTATCAGCCTGATGTGTATCGTTGTTGGTGCAAAATGATTTCTTTTCGGCCCTCCAATAGTAACCGCTCTAATAGAATAATTAAGGAACTCAATGTGTTGGACATCACAGAGTTCTACATCAATGTCTGTATATAGTGTATGAAGTTACTTGTATTGTAAACGAGATGGAATTTTTAACATTTTAGTATTACCAATTGAAAACTGGTGTTAAAATGTTTCTTCTTTATAAAGTACCTTGTACATTTCTTTTCAGTTTTGTGAAACAATAAAACTGGAAAATAGTATTATAGATGATCAGCACAAGAGATGATAATCAAGACGGATTTCGCTCAAAGTTCGAGCAATAACTACAAAAACTATTTACTAAAAATCTACTACGTTATCTACTCACAGCGCAGTGACATCTAGAACACAATACAAAACAACCCTCTGTTATATTAATTATTCCTTTAGATGACCCCGCGATTATCACCAAGCATTCTCCCGCAGAAAGTTGATGTTGAACCACTAGCTTTAGCTCAAATCGTGTTGTACAGAAACTGAAATATTCGTCACATTTCGCGGTTGTTATCAGTCCCCGAAAAAAATCCGATATGTTTTGCAACTGTGGTTTTTAGTACATAGCTGATCATAAACTTCGAAAGACTCAAACCAACTTAATTAAATGACTCTGAGATGAAAACCAATTTAAAACAGCCTCCGTAACAAGCATTCTCGTACAGTAAAAAAGCGTTCCTTTGCCGAAGAAAGGCCGTGTATGTCGATTCTGTGCTCTCGCCCCAATTTTCGCGCGACCCGCTGGTGAGAACCTTTGCAGGCTAAGGCTCGGACTCAGTAAAGAAAATCACGTGACTTGTTTAAGTCATCAAGCAAATGAAAGCAAAGACTCCGGACGCCTTACTCCCTGCAACGACACCCGGCACATTTTGGCCAGAAAAGCCAGACCCTGTACATCTTTCAAGCTTTCAAATCCATCTCGTGCACGATACAGACAAAAATATGCTCTCCACACAAGATGTTGGACAGATGCAGTGGACCTTCACTGCAATGACCACCTTGGGAATAGAGGAAAGTAGCCGTTGTAGGCAGGGGTGTATTTTTGACCTGTTTTCTTATTTTAACTTATCTATAACTAACACAATCAAAAGAGAGCAACGTCGCGTGCTACGGATGAAGTTTGGTCAACTTCTATGATAAAAAAAATGGTTTTTATTGTCGTTGTTGAGTCATGTACATCTACAGTTCTGAGAGGTTATTTGAGTCGTGAGGCGGTTTTAGTAGCCGTTGGTGTTGTGAAGGGGTGGTCGTTGTACAGAGGTTAAAATAAGAGTGAATATATAGATTGTCCGCAGAGACGCAGCCGCTTGTGCAGGTTCGACTGTAAAAAGAAACCATGTTAATACCGTCATGTTAACTGAGTGACGTCTTATTAATAGAAATATCACAATTGCACTTCGAACAACTGTGTAAAATAGTAACAATGGAAAGATGAACATACCTGAGTGGCTAATAATAATTGGGGTATTGTAAAGGATATGTACAGGTTGGGATTTCAGAATGTGCAGTGGCCGTTTGCCGGTTTTCCAAGAAGATGCAACATCCGTGAGGCGGAGGGAGGCTAGACTGTTCACAGCTTCTCTATTTAACGCACGCGGAAGAAAATGCGAGCGAAGCTAGCGCGAAGCACGTGGGACACGGTGGTAGGGGGGGGATAGGGGTAGGTGGGGTTTGCGAACGAAACGAGCAAGAACAAATAGAGAGGCTGTAGAAATCTTTGGAAAAAAAGGTGACTTATTAGACTCCACCCCCTGCTGTCAACCTGTCACTAGCAGCTCCTCCCCTTGACCACTTTATCAAATAAAAAAATTGGACCAATAAAATTTCAGCGGTAATTCAGTGTAATTTGCTTGTTAATTGATTACAAGTATCAGTTTGCAAACAACAACACGTACGTGTATTCGTGTGTCGAGAATATCGTCTCAGACGACTTCTTCAACTCCATGAAAAGCTGCCAAAAGTGGGAAAGCCGAAATCAAGGGGTCCTTCCGATTTTTGAAGGATTTAATCTTAGCACTTGTTAACTACACTTGGTGTCACACTCGTCAACAACATTGAGGGTGACACAATTGTTTGGCGGAGAATATTTGTTCTATAACTTGTTATGGAATTTCGCATCCGAAAAGTTCTCCGAGAACAAACTTGTATCCATTTCGCCAGTCGAGAGAACAGTCTACAGTGAGGCGGGGTTCATTTGTGAGCCCGCGACATTTGACCTGCTTATCGGCATTTTTGGCGCATGCTCCACTTCATGCGATACAAATATGGCGGATGAGGTTTTCGACTTTCAAGCCTAGCGTCTAGTTTTTGTGTAAATTTTTTCCAATTATCTTCACCGGCAAGGTTTATTTTAATATCTGGCGTACCAGCGTGGAAGCCGAATCAGACAGGAAGACAAAGAGACTGTCAGAAAGAAGATTACTCTTTAATACGCACCGCGTGACAGGCTGACCTGCGCGAAAAGCTGTGAAACGTTAGACACAACAAAAGCTCAAGACACATGTCTTTACCATTAGGAGCATCACCGCGTGTCGCCCGAGATTACCGACAGTTTGGCCAGAGTCCTTTGTCACAGCCATTTCAAGGAGGTTCGGCGGCCGCTATGGCCCAAGCTGGTAAGAACTTACTTACATTTATCGTAGGAAATTTGAAACACTTTTGTTTTCGTACGGTTTGTTTTCCGGGTTTGGCCGTCTACGCAGCATTTGACGTTTTCATATTCAGGCTTTTCTTGGAACGCACCGATTCCTAAATTTAAAGCGCTTTGTTTTTGTTTAAGCTTGTGCTTGGGTTCGGAATCGGTAGCCATTTTAAAGCGTTGCTGAAGTGTACACAGTGATGGTTAAGGTTGGTCGTTGTTAGATCCGAGAGCTTGAGAAATCAAAGTAATAGGGTCTTTCAGAAACTGATGTAGCCAGCGTGTACATACAAAATTCGTACAATGTTACAAGTTGCTTTCAAGAGCAAGGTGTTTTAGTATGTTGAGGCCAAATTTGTAGCTCTGCAGTGGAGAATTTATGTCGCTGGGGCATGTGTATAATATCAGATTCACAGTGTTGTAACACAAACTAATGTAAGCAAACATTTTTCTGATATTGAATCTTGGCTTCGACAGTGGTTACCATTTGTAATTGCCCAATCCGCATGCAAAGGAAGCAGTGTTCGATAGCCTAGGGCTAGTAGAGTTTTTTCATGGGGGTTGTTTCTATGAATAGGAGATTCGTGTGTGTTTGCTAAAAGCAGTGACACACACTAACTTGTGATGACTGGCTCCAAGCAGGGTTTGTCACAGACAGGGAAAATTAGATTTTATTCAAGGTTAGGGAAAAGTTGGAAAGTTTTTGTATCAGGTTAGAGAGTTTCTAAATCCTTGTTCAAAGTCAGTGAAAAGTCACAGAATTTTTTCTTAAGGTCACGTGAAATTATTTTATTAGATGTTTTTGTATAGACAAGGCAATTTTAGTTTAAAAATTATTGTAGCCATCCTTATTTTTGTTGATTCATGGCCAGAAGAGTCATCCCACAGGGTCAGTGAAAATAATTGCTTTATAGTCAAGAAATGTCAGGATTTTTTGTTCCAGTGGGTGGCAAACCTGCCAAGGGAATACATGTACACTGTGGTGAGTTTTGTTTCCTCAAGACCCTCAGTGAAACAAACCTCGCCGTTTCCCATGGGGTCAGTCATTTTAAAAGTGTTATACCTTCCAACTCAAATATTAGAAAAAATGCAAAAAAGATATTTGCTTGACACTGGCTGACCCTCAAATCTCGGGTTTCATGTTACAAACCCTGATTACATATATGTGAGAGTCAAAAATTCCAGTTGTTGTATCAGGTTAGAGAGTAAATACTGCACAGAGACCATTATTACAGTGCATTTCACAAAACTTTTGACAGGCGATTTGCGAACTGCGTTGTTAATTTGACAAGTTCGTTTTTAACTTGGATAATTTCACTACTTACGCAATTTAACTGTCAATTAAATGGCATACTTTGAACTGAACTTGGCAATTTTGCGTCAAACTTCATGGGAATAAACACTGAATGCACATCAGAAAAATGCGTTGTCCACGCAAGCTGCTGAATACTGAAAGAGTATATTTTCATTTTCAAGAGTCAGTGACTCGTGAAGAATAACGCTGAATTTCTTGAAGGAATATACACCATGTAATCCAGGATCTTGCGTTACTCTGCAGCTGATCGATGCACGCGACAGGACATTTTCGGTCCTGACCAGTTTGTTTTGGATTCACTGCTGTAAATGCTGAGGTTGTTAGTTTTACAACACTCATTAAAAAATATTCACATCATTCAGCATGCGCTGACGAAATGATATTTCTTAATTTGATGTCTTCGATATTCCCTCTGCGAATGAAAATATCCACAATTGTGGGCAGTGGTTTGTGAGGGAAGTCTCGGGCCTGTCCTATTTGAGATGGACCTTTCCATAACCAGCTTTCAGTAATATTTGGCAGGACAAAACTTGGAAATGCCTTTCCTTGCATGTGAAGGCACTCATTTCAAAAAAACCCAACCAAGAGCAACGGTGAAATTACTTCACCATATTCCCATGAAGCTCAACGTGAAATTCCCAAGTTCATTTCAAGCCAAGGCTTGAAAAAGTGACTGCAACTGTACAAGTAGGGCAAAAATTACTTGTATGATGTAGATTTGGGATAGTTATTCATGTAGCCACCTGGAGTGATAATTTTTTTGTTTGTTGAATTTCTTCCCTTGCAGCAAGATTTCGTCCACCTTACCACCCTGGAACTCAGCCAATGATGGGACAGGTTTGTATTTTTCCCCTCAATTATCAAAATGATTTTGACAGTGGCATTTTATTTTCTGTTGTTCTTATGTGAAATAACTTTTATATCCCTATGCAGGGGTTTCAATAAAAATTGAAGTAGGCAGTTGGTTCGAGAAGAATAACTGACTCTATGAACAAGGGGCCGTCAGGAATCTCTCTTTACTTACTTACATTCAGGGGAAAAGTAGCCGACTTCTCTGAGTGAAGTAGCTAACGTTTTCGTCAACCGTTGGTGCTTAATGAAAGCACTCTCTATGTGAACAGAGTAATAGATTTTGAACAAAATGTTAGCAGAGGGTTTACTCTCTATCTGATAGTGTGCCATTGAAGCAAATTCTGGTTTCTTGTAGGCTCCAAACCAGTGGGGACAGATGAGTTATGGGCAGCCAAGATTTGCAACCCAGAGACTTATTTCACAGGT
>Ga0126343_10001062_pt1 | contig 12229 bp, 6 predicted proteins | sample Cyp2metagenome_FD_92531 | JGI IMG/M metagenome (GOLD analysis project Ga0126343, IMG submission 92531) | Coral microbial communities from Lord Howe Island, Old Settlement Bay, Australia - Cyphastrea 2 metagenome | ecosystem: Host-associated > Invertebrates > Cnidaria > Coral ... | reverse complement strand
TAATCTGGAAAACGAAAATTAAAAAGTCAATTCATCTAGCTGTCGCAATTATAACAGATTCATAAAATACTTGTAAGAGATTCTTCGCCTAGTAGCAATGAATTAAAAGACGAATAAGAAAGCCGCCATGAATTATTTTCAAGAAAATAATAATGTCTTACAACGTTAACATTATCACAATTTCTAAGACAATACTTTTTCTCGGTAAGTAAGAGTTAGTAATTTTTTTGCTCAATTTTCCGCTGTTGCTATAGTAAAATCTCGGCAGGATGACAATAGTCATGCCATCCTTTGAAATATCGTAGTTGCTAATACTGAAAACACCAACCATTGAGGAGCTGTTCTTAGGTATAGGGGTTGAACAGAACGCGCTTATATGCCAGGCACTGCTATTACCGGAAGCGACTTGAAGCTACTCCCGCTGGATGAATGGAGACCATCACCCTGTTGCAACGGAACATTCTGATGACATCACGCTAAATTGGTTTCGGTCAGTTCAAGAAATCGAGGGTAAAATTGCCGTGTTTGACCAAAGGGATGGGAAAAAATTTTGCTTCAAGTTGTCGCGAGTTTCGAAAACTAGAGGGCTGGAGAAATCAGGATTTCACCACAGTGTATGCTTTCTTCATGGTAAAAGTTTAGTTCAAAGATTTGCTTCTGTTAGGAACAACTCTCGCTTCGATTTAAACTTGGCCTTGGCTTGGACACCCGCTTTGCATTTATCTAACAAAGGAAATTGATTTTAAATCGGAAGGATCGTTTTAGTCAGTTGTCGAGCCTGTATTAAATAGAAATATCAGGGGTAATGAAAAAGGAAAAAAAAAACTAAACTAAAACAAGGGAACTTATGTACCTACCTTGTCGTGAGAAGAAAATATATTTTGCTATGCGTTCGGCTTGAATTGAATTAAACAAAGCAGATGGCCCTACTTGCAATTAACTCAGTAGAGTTTGTTTACCATGGTATGACGTTTTACCAAAGTTTTGTATAGTCAGTACCCCCTTGACAAACATTTAATTAAGCGATAGGCTAGAATCGATAATTAAAATTCAATGTTATCCCCGCAATTTTTCATTACAACGATATTAAGGTGGGGACCTACGGCAAGCTATCAGTTTAGATAAGAAGAATCTCGTTATTAGGTAAATTTATCATTATGATATATTAAATTATTTCACTTTATATAGTAATTGCTGAGGGAACCCATAGGGTCTTATTCTAGTTTTGAAAATTTAAGGTGGTTCTGAGCCCTGTGTACATAATGTTTTTAAACTTTGCGAAAATTTGCATTTCATCCTGCCTATCAGAATTTGATAATAAAAAGATCCACCTTGCAGGTTTTGTTATAATAACGTGTTTACCAATGATTGGGTAGGGTGTTGATACCGTGATTGTAATAAATAGAGGACAAATAGGGTGGTTATAATGACCGATCAAATTTAAGTCTTGGAAAGTGCAGGAAACTGTTTTGAGCAGCGCCACCTCAAGCGGGATTAACTTGGAAATAAGGCCTACATGGGTTATAGACTCTCTCATTTAAATTAATTGATGAGGTGCCGGAAGTAGGCAATACTGCCGATACACAAAATACTCTGGGTATACACCCTTATTAAAGGAAATTTGGGAGTCCCCTTGGGCCAAAGAAAATTTGGCCCTGGTGGCCCGGAATTTTACTTTGGCCCGTGGGGACTGTCCTGAAATTTCATTTAATAAGGGTGTATACCCAGGTGATTTGGTGTATTGGCAGTATTGCCTACTTCCGGCACCTTATCAATTAATTTAAATACCATTTCCAGATCACGGGTGCTACGCGGTTCAACTACTATATAAACTCTCTTATCCTTCATCCTCTCTTGATCGACATTAAAATCGATCGCTGCGTTTCTGGCGTTCGTGTATGTCCTCGATATTTGCACGAGGCTCACGAAAGGGGTTTTGGAGCGGATTGCTTGCTTGGGCCTAATGGAGAGGCTATCTAAGATGGCCTGAGAGTATGGGTACGCCTCGCTTGCAAACAAACAAACAAACAAACAAACAAAAAACAAACAAGCAAACAAGCAAAACGTACTACCATATTCAACGCAGAAAAGAACGGAACCGCTCACCGTCATCTCAAACTCGGGAAGTGCTTGCCGGTCATTAGAACTTTTAAATCAGAGCGAGGGGAATTAAACAATACAATGTGTCTCGGGATCGTCCCCAGTCTTATGGGAAAAAAGTAAGGCACAGGGGATTATATTATAGTGGAGTCTGGGCGCGAGAGAAGACATCTGGGGACTAGTCAAGGTTATCAAATAGTTTGGAGCGTTTTGTCTTTGTAATCTGTCAAGGGCCTGTTACCGGGTAATGGGCTCCTGAATATGTAAATTACCTGTTACATGCAATTTGGTAGCGGCACAATTCTGCAAGACAGATGTCGATGAACTAAGCGAAAGACACACAAAAAAATTTGTTTCTTTTAACACTGCGTTCGGGGATACTTCTCTCATTGTATGGCGAATATCCTCTCCCTCAAGTCTTTGTGTCAGAACAAAATTTTTATTTCAAAATAAACATCCACAGCAAAACAAAAGACGGCTAACCTCCTGATTTACCTCTAGAAGCACTTTTGAAACCAAAGAGCCATAGAACCATATCCTTAGGGTCAGCAACCTCTCCTGCGCCACCCACCCAGAAAGCCTACATGACGTATCGTGTGCCAAACTACTACAAAGCAGGCGCTGACCAGTTGATTCGACTGGTTACCCGAGCCTAATGTGGAATAATTTAAGGTGTACAAGTCTTGCTGATGAGAAAGAGGATAAAGTAGTTCCTCAGTTATGTATTCGGAGCATTTTGAACGAGCTTTTAACCTATCACGTGTCTTAGCGAATGATCGATTAACTGATTGAATGACTGAATGGAACATTTTAATAACTCGGAAGCGGACTCAACACAAAAATGCTTTCCTATCTTAACTTGACTCTCCATCGCTCTACTTTCCTGTAACTTTTTCGACAGGAAGATTTAGGAAGAAGAGCTCATTAAGCTAGAAGAGAACTCTAAACATTTTTTTGATTACTGAGTATTCACGCTGATGGAGATATAGATAATAGCTTGATATTTTTCGAAACAAAAGGATCTTACGGTGAAAGAAAATCGTAGAGAAAAGTATCGTACGACTTGCCTTCCAATTTTGTATTTCTATTAGCTGCTTGGATTTACGTTTTTGTACCCGTTCAAAACTGTGCTGTTTCCTTTTGTTCTCGCGTCTTACTACAAAATATAGGCTTTCGAATGCTAATTTTTGCTTAGTAGACAAGTTTCGAGTGTAATTAAAATCTTAGAAAAAAGGTAACAACTTGAAGATTTGAAAAATAGCATATATGAAGAAAAAGAGACATATTGGAGGACAAATTAATTTCAGGAACGCAGTTATCGAATTTGAATACCAGATTAACATCTTAAACATTTTTAGTATGGCATTTTGCATAATCCTGTCAAATCTCAGTTGCTGACATAATTTAGAAATGTGTTGTCTTATGAAAGATCACAATCGAAAGGCAAGCAGGTTCAGAGAGTTTAGTGGTAGCTCAGAAAAGCATCCTTACCACAAAAGTAAACTTCATTGCAAAAGTGAAAGACGGATTGCAGGTGAGCTGAAGCTTAACCCCTGTTGAGTAGATTTGTTCAGACAAACGACTTGCCCGTTAACTTAAGACCTTAAGACGATGTTACTGATTAATTTTCAACCCTGCTTTGACTGAACGTACATATTTTGTACATTTTCACCTCTTCCTTACTGCACTGTAGTGTCCAAGAGAACTTGAACTTGAACCCATGGACTCGATCTGTTGTTTCCAAGAGTGACCAACATATGATATTAGTCGATAGAATAATAAAGTATGAAATACTGCTTTTGACACAGCAACAATTTATTATGACTAACATGAAAAGAAACGTTTGTATTGTAGTAAATAACTTTTAAATGAAACTGACCAAATAACATATATATTCAATTTAAGAGAGCGGCCTAAGACGGACAGTAAAGATCAGTAAATCGTCATCAACATGTACAAAAGTCGCTGGTTTAAAAATCTAGCTAAGTACCTTAAAAGTGTTATCTCAATTTTGCGGTAGACTGTTTATGTTTGCTTCAAAAGAACACATGAACAGGAAAAGAAAATCACAATATTATAATTAATCCATGAGCATAGGAAACGCATTCTGCTATGATAATGTCACAGTCTTATCTATGTTTCTTTTTCGGTATTATGTCAAAGAGGTTTAACTGTGTGTTCTCAAAATATCTTTCTTACTAATACAGTTAGCAAGTTAAATGTTAGTTTATGTTTTGGAATTCTGTTCTCTGTTGACAAGATCAAACTGTCAAGAAGAGAAACCGAGGACACTATCTCTCAACCCGATTTCCTCGTACCTATTCAAAGTCAGGATAAACTATCAGTGAGATTTCGTAAATTAAAAACATGTGTTTGAAATAATTAAACATTTTTTCTGAATGAAATATTTATCGTGTTAAATTACTCTCGAAAACACGATTCGTCCTGTGAGTTCCGAGTTTGGAAAAAAAACTAACCCGTTACTGAGGGAAAAGTGTACATTGATGCAGAAGTATTCAGTCATGTTAATGACCTGACGGCTGTTGGAACCTGTCGGAATTGTAGTGTTTTAAATAGCTTTAAGATGAAATCCGTTAGAAAATAGAGCGATATCAGGTTTCATTTTCTGAAAGCTAAATACATAAGTAATTGCCTGAAGAAAACCCAGACCAATTTCCCATGGGAACGAGAGAAAATAAGTTTCAAAGTTCGGAGAACTTGTGCTACTCTAACACAGGCAAAATTTCACTGATCAGCCATTTTACCAGTACTTTGTGTTTCATTGGAAGTTCAACATTTATTTTCGACGTTTGGTGTTACTAGAAATGGGCTTGTTTTGAGAAGAAAAAGAGTTAAAACAGTCGTAAAGACGTTTACAATACGATATAAATAATCTTGATACTAGATTTTTGTCCTCTTTTTACTCGAAATTCTGGTGGATTCCGTCTTAATGTGAACCATAGATATCGATCCGAAGCGATATTTTGTAAGCTTCAGTAGTCCGTCAGTCATTCAGTCAGTCAGTCTCATTTGAAGTGAAACCAGAGCTGCATGAGATCGAGGTTTGAAAGCCCAGTCAAAATGTTAGTTTTTCATTTTTATGAATTAATTAATTCTATGTGCGCTTAAAATCCACAGAGGATGTTTATTCCACCTTTTTTTTCTTTTATGGTCGATGTGACGCCTTAACAGGAACAATTTTGAAATATTTTGGCTATGTGTTTGACAGTTTTATTTTTCTTCAAAATTTGGCGAACAATACAATGTCCTTTTGATACAAGTAACTGGCATACATACACACATGTAAAATGCTTCATTGATAATTAAAAGGCTTGGCTTTCGTTTCTCTTTTTTTGAATTAGTTTGAAGGGAAGGGAGGGAGAATTAAGGGAAATTAATGCGGTTGCTAAACCATATGACATACAGGAAGACATATTAAATTGTCTAAATCTAGGTCAAGGATTTTGTCGTCTTCCGCAATTTGGTCTACATTTGTTAATGCATTGTATATAATGCTTGCTCCTTTTAGTACGTGTCAGATAGCTGGATTGAGTTTTTGGGAAGAGCTTACTTTCTGGGAAATACCATCTATTCAATGACAAACTTGTATAAAGACGCTAACAATTTCTCAATATGAATTTTATTCAAAGGAAACTAATTTGTCAAACTCAGAGGTGTTGTTATATGGTTGATTCAGTCACCAATGAAAGGATATTAAATATCTTTAAATTAAGAATGAACAGAAACACACGTACACGATGACGTGCTTTCTTATCGAATTTTACACTTTCTGGTGTTATACCAGTGCATTTTTCAGCGTCTTTTTGTTTTCAGTCGGAAAAACTGATTGTCATTTTAATTTTCAAAGAAAATGAAAAAGGAAAACCATCTAAATTGAATTAAATCTTCTATTACTTTCACAGCCAAACTGATATTGCGGGCGTTTGATCTCCGTATGTACCGTGTTTGTCAGTACTGATGTAGAAAATGTCATCTAAAAAGCACCAAATATTTATATGCAGCCAGTGTGCCTACTCACATCAACAGTGTTTTTGAAAAAAGAAAAAATAATAATGAATAATTTTACAAGATTCTCTCAGTAATTCACTTATTTATTCTCTTAGTAAGTCGACTGCTCGTAAAAGTGCGTGTGCTGAATGTCCACCATTTAGTCAAAAGCAACTGGAATCTCTTCTGAATTATCCTAGGAATAAGTTTTATTGAATAATTCCTTTTAAAAGCTGTATTAGTCGGTAAAAAATCTTTAAAAGTTACATTCTGACCTCAAGTTTCCGTTACCGCGGACACATATACCGCTGTTTTATTTTCTTTTGGAGGGGAGAAAATTACTATCATAAAAAGTGTTGCAGTCTATTCCCTGGAGTTAATATTTAATGAATTACTTTTGAGTCAGGAGAAGAGGACATAACTTACGACAATTTCCACTTCCCACTTCAATGTTTGCCTAGAATTAAAAACGAGTTACGGTTTGTAGCCTTTATTGAAGTGCGCAACGACTTTTACCTATATCGTGACTAAATTGGAAATGTTTAATTTTATGAAAAAAGTTCAATAAACATAGTAAAGAAACGACGTAAAAAATTGTAATTAGTTGTTCGAGCAAAAACCACTTTTTAAAGTAATAGTAGTGCTCTTCGTTCCCAAATGAGTCATTACTTTGAAACGTGGTAATGCTGCGTGAATGTGTTGATTACATCTTGCACGAAAATGTTTAAAACAGAAATAAATAGAAGAATAAGTTTAAAAGTTTCATGTGAAATAAGACGCAATAATAGCGGACGGGGATTGACCGGCAGCGGCAAGGCATCATTCATATGTTCGGTTTTCTTTTCATGTGCTGTTTCTATTTCTTCAGTTCCTAATTAAATTCGTTGTTATTACACGTTCTTAATTAAGATTGATTATAAAGCTTTCCTTTTCTTCCGAAAAACCGCATTTCCTCTGTGATACACAATGGAGTGCGACTCTATTATATTTGGCTAGAGAAACAGTTGAAGAAGCTGCAGTGATTTTTCTCGGTAAGAAACCTTTTCTGTGTCAAAATTGTTATTTAAAATCTAAGCTCCAAGTAACGAAAGTTAATAGACTGTAACTAAAAACAAGGTTGTTGTTCGTTCAGAGCACTTGACTCGATCGGTTATCGACTAGCAGTGGTCGTCCGTTACTGTACATGCTGCCGGGCTAGTTCCAGTTTGCTCTTATTTCAATCCGTGCAATACGTATCGTGCTTATATTCGGAGAGATATCCTAAACTACTACAACAAATTTGTCCATGCTTTCCCATTTTACCATTTTTGAGTTTAACATATATGGAATCGAGAAGATCTGAGAAGCTGAATGGACATGTTTATGTCTGTTCCTGTTGAATGAAGAGCCTTGGTTCAGGCCGACTCAACACTTTCCAACCCAAATGTTTGTTAACCTGTTAAAGGTTAAACCGCCAAACATCCAAGAAAAGAATTCGTTTTCAAATCTTGACTTAAGTTATGAATAATGTTATTTTAACTAAACAAAAAATGAAAATATGTCATGTACGTAATTCTGTTTCATGAAAATCAAGATTTTAGTAATAAAAAATGATGCAGCTTGTCCGAAAATGGTTCACACGGCCTCTGTGAAGCCATGGAGCCGTCCGCCTCATAGCTGCCGGAGCCTATCCCGGGTTTTGTAGCATGAAGCGGCTAGGAGTATTTCTACTCCCCCTGGACGGGTGCTAGTCCATCGCAGGTCACTTCCCCGTAATTTGTTAGGTTTCCCCAACAATTTGCCGGTACCCATTTATACTCCTGGGTGGAGCGAGGCACTCTGAGAGTTGAGTGTCTTGCCCAAGAACACAACACACTGTCCCCGGCCAGGGCTCGAATCCGGACCGCTCGCTCGCTCGGGAACGAGCGCACTGACCATGATTAGGCCACTGCGCCTCCCACTCAAACGGCCTCTACAGGAACAAAAATTTATTTTTTAGCGTAAAGTGTTAAAAGTCGTCAAAGAAAGCATTTAAAAAGATCAAAACCTTTATATTCATCATATATTTTGTGCCTTAAATAATGACAATATTGTTACTCTGTAAGATGTATCAAAGGGAGACAAATTAGTTGAAGTCTGATACCTTGAGAGGCACGACTATGACAGCTTCATTTGAACAAATTCGAGACCAATTATTTTGAGCGACTGGAACAACGCCATTAGAATGTGTTTCCGGGAAGTGGCTGTACGCAGGGGGGCTGACTATCATATGAAAGGTGGTGAAGCCATCACGAATTTGTAAGACGCCACAAAAGAATAAGTATATTGTATTTGTTAATCTGCTAGTTGCTTAGTTATTTAGCACACGGTTGTTGGTCTTTTTTTGCCTCCGCCAGAGTAGACTGTGACCCGTGAGAATGTTGAAAGAACTGTGGCAGGGTCAAATTTACATGTCAGAGACACATTTGTTGTCTTTTCTTTAAAGGGAATTACCGGAAGGAAGTCTGTCTCAATAATTTCGAACCGTGTTTCGCGAGTGACGACTACGAACCTAGCCACATGTCACAAATCCACATTTGTATAATGATGATACTCTAACTTCAGCTTATTTGCATTGCAGAAATGAACATCTCTTCAACAACCGGTGGAAACGTTTCCCTTTCCTGTAGACTAGCCTCACCAAACACTGCTACCAAACTGGGTTTAACCGTCGCTTATGCTGTTGTGTTCACTGTTGCCCTCTTCGGGAACTGTGCCATAATTTTGATAGCGAAAACAAAGAGAAGAATTCGAAAAGTGGCCTTCAATTTTTTCATCATCTCCATGGCAACAGCTGACATAATGGATGCTTTCGTTGCTGTACCACTGACGGTACTTTATTTCAATAATGGGCCACGCTGGCTCGGGGGATTACTTGGCGACATCAGCTGCAAAATTCTACAATTTCTCAATAATCTCTCGTTGGCAGCATCTGTTTTCACTCTGGCAGCGATCTCTGTTGACAGGTACTTGGCAATCGTTCACGTCTTAAGGGAACCCCTTTCTAAGAGGAAGGTTAAACTGGCTTTGGTTTTACTGTGGTTGTTTGCATCTCTCCTGATGTCGACGTACCTTATCAAGTACAAAACAGTTCTAATGGAAGACGGGAGGCATCATTGTCGAGGTGTTTGGGTGGATGACCGGGCAAAGAACTTCAGGATGTACCAGTTCGAGACAGTGACAAGGTTTATCTTCATGTACGTCATCCCTCTCTTTTTGATGGCTACCCTGTACTCTCTAATTATTCGCGTTCTGAAGAGGCGGCAGGCTTTTGGGGAAAACATGTCACAGATTCGCATTCAGCATCAAAACGTCACTGTGATAAAAATGCTTGTCACAGTCGTGCTCCTTTTCGCGTTTTGTTGGCTTCCAACTCATGTGGTGTCTTTGACGACTGCGTTCTCCTACGAAAAGCTTCTTTGCTGGCCCATATCTCTGACCTTGACGCTTTTTGTGCCATCCCACGCCAACAGTGCTATCAATCCCTGCATATATCTCATTTTCAACGAGAACTTTCGCAAAGGCTTCAAAGACCTCCTCATCAGATGCAGGAAAACGGGAAATCGCCGAAATCCTACCAAGAAGATAAAGCAGTGGCCGGGGTCCTCAACTCTTGAACGCGATCCAAACCGAGGAGGCATGAAAGGTTATTTTCGCCATCTTTCCAAGGAAAAGACCAGTGACTCTGATGACGTGTATGATACACGTTTATAGACTGAACACAAAGAAACTTTTAACATATTCTTTATTTAATTGTATGAAGGTTTAGTCATCGAAATCACTTACATTAAGCAAAGTAATCAAGTTCTAGAGGAACCGAGTGGGGCAATTCATAAATTAAGGTAACTTAGCCATGATTTGATTTCGTGATAATTTTCAGATTCGTAAACAAATATATGTAACTTTTAATCTTTCCCCTTGTAACAGTTCCACCACATTCAACAGTACTCTTACTTAAAACGTACCTGTTTCGATTTGTGAGAAAGCTTTACCACTGAAGCGCCTTCGAAGTGGAGACTGAACATTTGAATACGTATTATCAGCTTCCTCTGAAGCTTCTACTGAAAGCGAAAAAAAAAAGAACAGGAGTTAAACAAAAGACTTAATGAAGTACAATAGCTCTGCGCTTATGTTGTAAATTTTAGTACACTTCTGTGTCGTCCCCTACAAAACAAAACGGTGGTGCGGAAAAATTGTGAAATTCCGCGTTGTTGAGTGCAAGTGATCTGTGATAAATGAACTTTCTTATTCATAGTACTTGGCATTGAACATTTTCTTCAAATATTCAGTTGACGCAGCCTAGGAGGTACGGTACTTACGAGACTCATAGGTAAAGAAAAGCTAATCAGGATTGAGCAGAAAATGGGCTTTGAAGTAAAGAGTAACATTACGTTAATTAGGGTCTAGATAGGGAGGGGAAGGAGTGACAGCTGAGACCAGGGTAAAGTGTTCACTCAGAGCTGAAAAGTGAAAATATTTTTAACTGACAGTCAAACTCTGAGACCTGCAAAATTTCCTGATAGCTGAGGAACTGGGCTAAAGAAAATGATGGATGAAAAAGTAACTATAAGATTTCAGCACTCTCTAAATACATTATCCAGCGATAACCAAGGGAGAAGAAAGTTGTTTAAGATATTATAGAAAAGTCCATTATCACGAACTTTGCTTATGTCAAGTAAGAAAAATATGGTAGCTTAATACTAAATTAAATGAGATAAATTAAATAGCGCCGTAGCAGCACTGCAACAGTTTTCACATTGCCTGATACATGTGTGTGTCAGTATATTATTTGTATATCAAATTGACGACGTCTTAATTTAAGACGGAATATCACCTATGTAACGATCTCAGCAAATTAAGGTCATATGTCACTAACAATTAAACGAAAGCCTGAGATTTGTACAATCTAAAATGGTACATTACACACCATCTTTGCTTGGTCATATTCATACATGTACCTTTTCGCTGCTCGATACAAACACTGTTAATAGTAGATCGCTTGACGCATGAGATATGTATTTAACCAACTAGCCACAAAAAAAAAAAAAATAATAAAACATGTAATGAATAAAAAAGGTTCCGATTCTGTCGGGGTTTTGGTTATTCAGTCAAGAAAGAAGAGTAGTCAAACGGCAGGTAAGAAAGCAACAACTAAACAGCCAGCCAGTCAGCTACCTGAATAACCAGCAAACCAACCAAACAAACAATCAACCAGCCAGCCAGCTAGGCAGCTTGTGAGCCTGCCAACTGACAAACCAACCAACCAACCATCCTAACATCTATCTAATCTGCTAACTACCCGCAACCACCCTTGCTTATTTTGGTGCCTAAATTCATTTTGTAGACTAATGGTAAATGGGTTAGCCAAACTAGTTGTACTGCACTGACGGTAGAGACGAATTATCAAACGCGGAGTTTAGGGGGCATTATTAGGAGGTATTGGGCATCCATGGACGAATGACTTCAGCTTTCTCATATTAAATTCGGCCATTGCGCTTACGAACCAGTGCTATAGTATAACAAGGAGAACCAATCAATGGCAGCAATGGTATGGTCCACAACATGTTCAAGCATGTAGCTAGGGTATTTTTTAAAGATGCTGAATTTTAAGCCTTAAGAGCGGATTGGACAGAAAATGGCGATTTCCACAACAACAACAACAACAACAACAACAACTAGCTTTATTGCATGACCATAAATTCATACAGTGTTGCAAAAGCTTTTATAAACTAAGACTAAAACAGTAACAATTATCGTAATCGTATAGTGATGATTTGATAGAGCAATTTCGACAATTTTTGCAAGTAAACTAGCCCCACTCGCACTGTGCTTCCCATCATCAAGAAGAGATATTACTAAGAAATCAACGTCAGTTGTGCGAGATCGTTAATTAACTACGCCAGCCAATTGTCTACGGAGAACTGGAAAAAATGGCTAATCATTTTGATATCCAAAATACCCCCCCCCCCCCCCCCCCCCCTTCTCCTACAACCACCCCCCCTCTGCTGGGGGTTTTGTTTTTTTTTTTATACACCCCACCTGCGCCACCCAAACCACAAAAAAACAACAAAAAAAAGTAATTTTTTACTTTTTTTCTTCTTAT
>Ga0126343_10001061_pt1 | contig 12230 bp, 6 predicted proteins | sample Cyp2metagenome_FD_92531 | JGI IMG/M metagenome (GOLD analysis project Ga0126343, IMG submission 92531) | Coral microbial communities from Lord Howe Island, Old Settlement Bay, Australia - Cyphastrea 2 metagenome | ecosystem: Host-associated > Invertebrates > Cnidaria > Coral ... | reverse complement strand
TGCACATAACCTTGCTTTCCGATGCGAATGTTCCAGTCCAGTTCACGGCACAGCAGCGAGCAAAGTACAGCTCACAACAGCTCACGGCCAACTGCATCGCAGCTAAAAGGTGTCTCCGACACTTTTTCAAACTGATTTGAGAAGCACCACACTAACGCTCCTTTCCGTTCAAAACTCGAATCGAATGGCCTCTAGGTTGACCGCAATCGCAAGTTTTCCAAGCGTAGTTTTCAATTTCTGCAATATTCAAGGCAACATCCAAGCTTTTCGGCTTACTGGGCTTATCTGATGACAAAAACTGACTCGACTTTTCCAGCATTTTCTTTAAGGTGGCTGGAAACAGTTTCCAGTTCTTTTCAAGACTTAGAGTTTGATGGGTCATTATAACCACTCTATACTTGTTGACACCGACATCATGGTATCAACAAACTGTACAATCATCGGGAAATAATTTGCTGTTAATTTTATGGCACTATAGGTTACCATAGCAACAATATGACCTGCTAAAAACACCCTTAATTTTAGCTTTGAGCGCTTATAACTCAAAAACGACCTCGGTGACCCACATTTTTTATTATCGAATTGTAATCAACATGATAAGATGCAACTTTTTGCAAAGTTTAAAAAAATTCTGCGAAGGGAGTTCAGAGCCACCTTAAATTTTTGAAAATTTAAGGTGGTTGATTGTAGCATCAATTGATAAAGAGTGGTAATTATGACCCATCAAAACCTACGTCTTGGAAAGTGCTGGAAACTGTTTTGAGCCACCTTAAGATTTGTAGATTTCGCAGTTCAATTCTTCCTTCGCTGTAAGTTTTCATTCCACGAGAAGCGACACTAGAGCCAAGTTTGACAGTGGCGTGATTAGCCTAAACCAATCACAATTCTTTACCAACGCACAACAACCAATGGGATTGCTACATTTTGTATAGATCATAGATGGCGTCAAATGGCTTTTTTCGTGTTTGTCAAAATGGGGAAGGCCCCACTTTCGCGCGCCTTAAGGGGGGAGAAACTTAACTTCAAGCTAAGGAAATCTCAAAACCTCCTTTTTTCTGGCTCCTGAAGTCCAGTGGGCATCAAAGTTTGAAGTGTTTCTTCGATTCATGTTTCCTTCAAATGTTTCGAACCACGCCCATATCTGGTATGTCACGTGACCACAATAGAAAATGTCTAAAAACTCGGACTGAATGGATCGTTTTCGAAATATAACAATACGTTTTTCCAAAACACGGCATTATTTACAACTTGTAGTATGTGTTTGAGGAAATGTACAATATTTCGAAAATTATAGATCTTTAAGAGGCTGTAAAGAACTCTTAAAGCTTTTTTTTGCCAAGCGACGTAATTTTGGATTGCTTGATGTAAACATCATCGCATGAGAGCTTGGTAACCGCTGATCAAGTATTGCGCGTAATGTTGCACGAAATGTTGCGACCGTGTAGGCACGTCGAGTGATGGATGTTGCGCGCAATATTGCGCGCAATATTGCACCGTGTATTCCAAAATTAAAAACTACCTCAGTCCTTCTGAGATTTTAGTTGCATCAGATAAAAGATCCTCCAGGTACTTGACGTTTGGCAATGTTTTAGCTCGACTGGTTTCTTCATTTTGTAATAGAGCACGTTTAAATTTCCAAGGTTTTTCGTTGTGTGACATGAAATGGCGGCAAGAAAAGGTTGCCGCATAGGTCAAAAGATGAGCTACCGCTTACGTTTTTGCGAACTGAACGGTCCTTGTGTTAGAAGAAGCATTTATTTCAATGTGTCAGAGCTCTAGAGTAAAAAATTTCATTTCAATAGCAAAACTCAGCGACAGATGTTTTTGTTACGTCACGGCCGCCATGTTTGTGTCCCTCCGAAGGACACAAACATGCATGGCGTCTCCATACAAAGCTCTATAAATTTGGGTGACACACTTCTGCGAATAGCGCGCGAATGAAAAACAGCAGAGACCTGATTTTTGGCGAAGTTGTTTATATTGCAATCATCTATTATGTCGCAGATTCTTGATTTTTTTTAGTGAATGATTACGATTTTTATTTTGATCACATGACTGGTGAAAACCGAGAATAGCTCATGTAAGGAATTATTCCAGGGTGTGACCCTCCTCCCCCTCCTCTCCCCCCTTGTCTCTGCTATAAAATTCCCAACCTCGTTCCCAGGGAACGAGACATTCTCGTCCCCATCGCCCTTTTCTCATCTCTTAGCCGGCAAGGCCTCGGCACGAGAATTCTCGTGCCGAGGCCTTGCCGGCTAAGAGATGAGAAAAGGGCGATGGGGACGAGAATGCTTTCATGTGGTCTGCGTTCGAGATTCGTTGTCGCTGACTTATCAAGGTAAGAGAGTCTATTAGAATGCATTTACCAAGCTAATCTTAAAGATGCATTGTCAGCTATTTTGTCTCACGGAATGAGGACAAAAAGTGTCAGTGTTTTTATTTTGATAGAGAATGGCGTAGCTCTCTGGTTCCTGTGCATGTAAGCCATTATTCTGTCGCCTTTTGACATGTTGGCATCGCCTTTTTTCCACCGTGTTTTACGTTAGCTAAGACTAGGAATTGAGAAAAATCAACGCAGAACATGTACAATCGTATTGAGTAATGGTCGAATAAGAAAAAACTGAAACTCAAAACTGAATTTGGCGAGGTTTGTTGAATAAACCTGAATGAACTAATGAAATGCTTAAATTCACAAGTACATTAGGAAACACATCCAGTGTAGACACAGAGGTTTCTGAGTGTCACATTCACTGTTTAAGTACGAATAATTTAGTTGAGTTGTGGCATTGAAATAGAGAGGTAATCAATGTTGGCTTTTGTCGTTGTTATGCACTTATCAATGGTTTGCCCCAGGATGGGGGGGTCGGGCAACCCAAGGCGCACATGGGTTGGGATTTTGACATCACAGCTATCCCCAGGGTGGGAAATTTGACTCGACCGCCATCTTGAAAAGTTGAGAGGATCTGGGAATGAGTGATGAGTGGGTGCGCCATCTAATCTTGGAAAATACCCAGAATTCGTCTGAGCCAGTTTCCCGCGTCCAAGGATGTCAACGATGGCTTAACAAAAGTTTTGTTTTGCTTTATTTTTAAGCAAAAATGTTGTTTTTTTAATGCCCATCAGTGCTCTGTGTTTAAAGAAAGACGTGCTTCTTTGTTTCACGTTCTGGTTGAGTTTGGCGAAAGCCAAAAAGTTGTGTCTAAAAGAGGGAAACTCTAATAAAAGATGCAGTTGGAATTGTGAAACAATTCACGAGTATTTTCAGCAGCACAGAATGTGTGTGCAATTGCTTACCAAAACTGAACCATGCTAAGTATTTAGAACATGCCTTCTTAACTTGGGAAAATGCACCAACTTGGAGGGCCATTTGTCAACAAGTACTATTACTCTCTGGAGGAGTGCTGCATTAAACTTCTTGTAAGTGCATATCATCTCGTTGAACATACTTAATGCTATGTCTGTGGTCCTCAGGGGTGGGAATTTGACTTATAATGAAGACCCAAGAGTGGGGAAATTGACATTTCAAAACCTGAAAATGTCAAATTTCCTCTGGGTTGCCCGACCCCCCCATCCTGGGGCAAACCATTGATAGGTGCATTATTGCGGACTCAAGGGGAGACCGCAATCATAGTTTGCACGCCATATCTCGATTTTGTAGGAAATTTTGTTCAGCTTAAATCGACCGATAAATCCTTTTTAACCAATCAGAATCCAGTTTCACTCAAACAAGAATATTTTAAAAGATGGCTGCCGAGATGGCCAGTGTGCTAGATCTTCAAAGCCAAAGTCTGGCATCATTGAAGAGTTAATGTACATTTAAAAGATCGCAATGGAAAGAAACGGTTTTAAAGAGTACTCATTTCTCGCTTTGATGTCAAAAGAAGAGCAGCAACCAATGAAAGCTCAATGCGAACCGACAGTGGAACTGAAGCTTCGGGAATCATAACCAGGTATGACAAGCCTGTAAATAATTTTTGCCTATTGGCGGGTCATTTGTCAGGCCAGAGGCAAGTTTTGACGGGACAAGAAGCCAGTCTGGCCGGACAAAAATACAAATCAGTATAAAGAGGTTGAATCAGTTTCAGAGAGGGCGATCTAACGACACATTTGGACACATTTCAATCTTTTTAATTGGCGTTCAGATGACATGAATTTAAACTACGTAAAATAAAGATTTTTGGGGGGAAACATATTGAGATGGATTTTTCGGTCTATTCCCTTCACGTTTGAATTTTTTGGTGGTTTTTGTATTTCCTTTGATAATTTAAGGCTATCGTGCAATAAGGGCGTATATTGCTTTTTGGGCCAATTTTTTTGGTACGATCGAGCTAATTTGTTTTGACACGAAAAGCATTGTTCTGTTTGGAAAAAAGACATTCATCCGGTACAGTTGGACTAAAAAAACCCAAGACGTTAGGCACATTTGTCTTTATTCAATTGGAAATATAAAGTCTGCAGCATCATCTCTCCAATTCCTAAAATATTTGTTATCAAAGTTTATTTTGCAACAGGGATCAGTATGGCATCAACAGGGACACAAACCATTGGCATTTATGATGTGTGTTTATTCACTACTAAGCTTGCAATGTATTATAGAGCGATTTTAAGATGTGGCGTTTTTCAGCTTTTTTGTGAGCGGAGGATGACTTTTGTTGCCGTGTTTTGGTCCATATTTCTTGTGATAAAAGCAAAACAGGATCAGATTAGCTATTGTTTTTGGTTTAATTTATTGTGTGAACGATTTTTTGACCGATTTCATGAGAAGATTGAAGTCATCAGACAGATAAGATGGGAATGAAAATTCCATGTTTAGGTGCCCACTTTACTCGCCCGCACTCACAACTCAGGCGCCTCAGGCGACCGTTAGACAGCAGCCTTGACTGATGCGAAACAGTATCTGACAGGTTCTAATTTATTTCAATTGATTTTGCAAATGTGTTGCTTTCTTGCGTCCATGATTGTGTAAAACGTTTGATTGTGAAGATGCAAAAGACTGTGGAAACGATACAAAACTGATACAGAACCGCCTTTTTTCGTAATACTGTGAACTAAATAATAAAATTTTCCATATTTCCCGGATATTTGGGCTACAGACATGCAAGATCATAATGTCCGACGAGGCTAAGCTTTTGCCGGTCAAAAGCTAAAATTTACCGGACATTTGTCCGATGACCGGCTGTTATTTGCAGGCTTGTATGACAATAAATATCAGACTTTGGCCGTCTTCATGTGAATGTTTCACAAACAGTAAATATTACTGGATTCGAAAGTGCAAGAAGTGATTTACACTACTCACGAGTGTCGCACCAATATGTATATTTTACTCGGTAAGAGCTTACTGTACTTTAAGAAATGGTACTTTACGAAACGAAATGAAATCTGTACTTTGCGAAATGGAAATCTGTACTTTGCGAAATGAAAATGTGTACTTTGCGAATTGAAAATCTATTCTCTGGGAAATGGGAATCTGTACTTTGCGAAATTATCTGTACTTTGCGAAATGAATAGTGGTACTTTGCGAAACGAATAGCGGTACTTTCCTGAAAAGGTTTTTGTGAAGAAGCCTCTGCAAGCCTCCTATTCTACTACAATCATGACTGCGGCACACGTTTTTCGTCTCGAAAGAAAAGATCTCGAAAACTTGGACCCTCTGGGTGTCTCGAAAACTTAGACCCAAGAAAGACGACAATTTTTCCATGCGTGTTTGCCCCGAATCGCTACAAAACATCTTGTTTATGTCTTACCAACCGACAGCGCGTCAAGGTTAGTGCGAGGAGGGCTGCGTGACAGCTTCTTCACAAAAGTTTTTCATGAAATTACTGAGTAGGAGTGTCATTTCGCAAAGTGCAGATTTTTATTTCGCAAAGTACAGATTTCCATTTCGCAAAGTACAGATTCATTTCGTTAAGTATAGATTCATTTCGCAAAGTACAGATTCCGTTTCATTTCGCAAGCTCTCGGTAAGTTTTTCCGTACTTATATACATACTTGTACCTACAATTTTGCCACAGAATAATAGACTTTTTTTGCATTTTGGAGGACCTGTTTAAGCAGTGCTGGCATGTTTGGCCCAATAGATTGGATTCAAAGCCGTGTACCAATCGATCGACTAGTACGTCTCAGCACGTGGAAACCTCTAGATTTCTTTTCAGTGATTACTGAACCATTTCTTGGCTTGATAGGACAGAATCACATTTTCCAACAGCAACAACTTACTTTGTCCTAGCATCGAATGAAGCAGAACTTAGTCAACTAATAAAGTTGAAATTCTCCATGTAACATTCTTGAGTTTTTTTTGTTCATGTTAAAATGTTTTGTTATTATGTACGTTTGATCTTTTTGATGATGGCTACTCTAAGTTACCCTACAAGCACTGCAAAACTATAACAGCTTTCCCAGTATCTTTAAGCCCACCCAGCCTTTAACTCATGTCCTTAATTGATTTCCAATCTAAACTGCACAGTCTCGGTTCTCAATGTTTACATACACGCGTGAACGAACATTTACTCGCCAAAATAGCAATTAAGGGAAAAACCTGCCTTTTCCAAGAATACCTGTACGGACATGAAATAATAGAGCAATTTGGGTTTTAGGATAACTATAACAACACAACGTGAAGGCAAACCAATTTCAGTACCCAACGGAAGTTGTCTTGAAAATCCCTCCACCTAAAAGTGTTCTAGACCGCACCTCCTAACCTTTGGTTTTTTCTAGTTTAAAATTTAGTGTAGTGACTTGTAGTAAATTAGTTGTGATTAGATTACTTTGGTCATATTTATCTTCAAGATCTTATCAGGCCTTATGGACATTTTGGCAAGTGGAAATTTACAAATAATTTAAATGAGAAAGTTGTGAAAGTGCTACTATGATCAAATTTTTACTCCTTGATTTTTAGGTTAATTGCATAGAATTCTACGAGAGATAAAAGATGCCGTTTACCGTTTACGAATGAAGAGATTAAGATCGAGGTTTTTCAGCATTTCCCGCGAAACGCGAACCTCAAGAAGTCACGTGACTAGTGCGTCCGCTTGAGGCTTGCAGTTTGAGGTTCACGTTTTTACGTCTAGACCACTTTCTTGTGGTAAGTGATTTACCGCAAGGTTTTTTTAACCCTAAAACATCACAATCCCACGTTTGAGAGGAAATACTACCTTTAAAAACTATGACACTTATTAGCTATGGAATTCTTTTTCATGGAAACCTAATTTTGAAGACGATTTCTCGGCTAAAACAGAAGTGAACGAACGAATGAAGACAAACATGGCAGCTAACCATTTAACAGTTGATAATGAAATAGTTACCATATTTACTTGTGTCTTAGTCAAACTCGTGTATAAGTCAGCCTCCCATTTTCAAGGTAAAAAATCAGTTTTTTACCTTTCTTAACCCCCTTCCCCCCCTTTTTTCACATCTGTACCTCTCTTCATGCATGAACATGGGAACTATGACATTAGCTTTTTTCTTTTTTGGACAGATAAATATTGCAAGCATTGTTGCCAGTTCTTGTACCGGTTAACAGATTGCCAGCATGGAGCATGAAAATCACACAGGAATGAAGTCCTATACATGCAAGTATTGTGAAAAGAGCTTTAGGAACTTATCAAAGTTAAAGCAACATGAACGAACTCACACAGGAGAGAAGCCATATACATGCAAGCATTGTAAAAAGTCCTTTAGCTTCTTGACAAACTGCAAGCGACATGAACGAACTCACACAGGAGAGAAGCCATATACATGCAAGCATTGTAAAAAGTGCTTTAGTCAGTTCTCAAACTGCATGGAACATGAAAGAACACACACAGAAGAGAAGCCATTTGCATGCAAGCATTGTAAAATGTGCTTTAGCTTCTTATCAAACTGCAAGAAACATGAACGAACTCACACAGGAGAGAAGCCATATACATGTAAGCATTGCAAAAAGTCCTTTAACGACTCATCACATTGCAAGCGACATGAAAGAACTCACACAGGAGAGAAGCCATATACATGCAAGCATTGTAAAAAGTGCTTTAGCCAATCATCAGATTGCAAGAAACATGAACGAACTCACACAGGAGAGAAGCCATATACATGCAAGCATTGTGAAAGGTCCTTTAGTGACTCATCAGGTTGCAAGCGACATGAACGAACTCACACAGGAGAGAAGCCGTATACATGCAAGCATGATTGTAAAAAGTCCTTTAGTCGGTCGTCAAAATGCAGGCAACATGAAGAGAGACATGTAAGAGCCAGCTCCTTAAAACAGAAGCAACATGATTATTGCTTTAAATCAAGTAGAGACCTTCAGGAGCCAGCTGCAATTCTCGGTGGAAAGAAATCTTGTATTCTGCCCTCTTTGACTGAAGAAAATTCAAGCTTGACCTGTTGGATTTGTCTCAAGGAATTTAATTGCGAGGCATGTGTCATCAAACATTACGACGAACATATGAGAACAAAGTGACGCTTATAGATAATCATGATAATAAGGTATAAACATTCTCTTTTTTTCCACCAGTTAAGTGTTATTAGTATCACCCAACTATTGGATGGATACAAATGCTGCATTTTGATTGGCTACGCTATTAGAAGTCTATTAGCAATAGTCACTGAGTAGCGAAATTGGCACAATCGAGTGTGATGCTTTCTTTTGTTTTATTCCAAAACAAATATTTCTTCAACATGCATTTGCTAACTTTATTGTTGCCTTTACAGTCCGACTAGTTGGGTGTTACGTAAACAATGATTATTAGACCCTTAAACCTCAAGGGCTACGGGTCTAATTATTAAATATTGAACTCACATCAACAAGGTTGGTATAATGCAAGTCCAGAAAGGGTGTCAATCAGTGTTTTTAGACACTTAAATTGTAACACTCAATTTTGAGAGAATAAAAGTACTTGCACCCTTTTTAGATATTTATTTTCTTACTATATATGCTTTCTTTTGAAATACAAGCATTATTTGCAACATGGTATAGGGTGTATCAGTATAGAACATTGACAAACTACTAACAAGACAAACAAAATATTCCAGTGCAGAGGCATGTGATTGAAGGCACTCTTACACGTAGCCATCATTTTAAGGTGTAAATATCCCTCTCTTTTTCCACTAGTCAACTTTAGTGTTAATATTATTACCCTCATGTGATTAAGTTTGGTATAATGAAAGTAGTTCAGTCCTGAAAGCGTGTTAATCGGTTTTTTTAGACACTTGAAATAGGACACCCAGATTTCTGAGAATAAAAATATTTGCACCCCTTTTATATATTTATTTTCTTTTTATAATGCTTTACAAGCATTATTTGCAACATGGTATATCAGTAAGTATGGGTTATTGACCAAGTGTGAGGTCAAGGTGGCTCGATATTGGCCAAGTTCTTTTTTTGTTCGTTTATGGACCGAGATGGAGTTGAGGTCTGTAAACTCGCAAAAAAAGAACGAGGACAATATCCAGCCATCTTGACTGAACAAACTCGGCCAATAAAGGATTTATTATATGGCTTTCAGGGAATTTTTTCTTGCGGGACACAGCGGGTAGTCCCGAGTGGGCAAGATAGCTCCATCTTGCCCGCTCGGGTAACCAATCACAGTGCAGGAGTTGATATATCTCGCCCGCTCGTGAAGCTGGCCATAAAATAAAGTGCATTAACCATCTACTTATAAGATAAAAGAATTCCAGTGCAGCTTTATTTATCAGTTTTAATATTATTTTTATAGCGCCATGAGAAACTATACAGTTGTCTACTTTTAAACAGTTACGAAGTGAAGACAAGAAATAATGTATTGTACTTCCTGTATGTCTACCACCAGTAATTTCAGAGCGCAAACTCCGTTTTGCTCCATTAAGAAGTGGATTATGGCGCGCACATTAGTAACACTTTCCATTAAAGGTAACCATGATTGAAAACGTGTTTTTCTGTATTTGTTTTTTGTATTACAAGCTTTCTTTCAAAATATAAACATTAATTACAACATGGTGTATTAGCGAGTACATTTCAAACTACTAAAACAGACAAAAGAAAACATTCCACTGCAGTTGTTTTTTTAACACTTAAAATACATTCCCTGATTGCTGGGAATACATATGATACTTGATAGTTTTTATATATTTTTTGTCGCAAGACCATTATTTGTAAGCAGATACTGCACAAGTTAGATGACACAAATAGACTGTTCACAGCCCTCTACTTTCTCACAGTTTTATTTGACTTGTTGAAGAGGGTCGTATACAAAGCATGGACCGGGGTCCATGGACCACCCCACGGACCCAGTCCATGGATTGAGTCCATGGACCATCCCTAATTTTCAAAAGGAAAATTTACCAGAGGTCAGGGTATGAAAAACACGTACTCATATTTATTGCTTATGTCCTTGAGGGTTTGTCTTGTTATAGCAGGTTGCTTTGAATCGAAGGCGCTGGAGCGAGTTATGTTATCCGGCAACCTACCCCCTCCAAGGTCATGCTTCGTTCAATGCTAAATACACTCCTCCATTAAAATTACAAGCTATCCATTAAACTTTTTTCATCAATATACCTTGATTTTTACAAATTTGTAGTTTGTAGGGTAAACTTCGTTTATGAAATAAATCCGCTTATTTTCATGCATGATAGAGTATTATAAACGGGAGGAGGGGGGGGGGGTGTTTCTGATTGAATTGCAATTTGGAATTGTTGGAATGAAAATATTGGGGTAAGAAATGCACTAGATCTTCTGTATCTCAAAATGAGTTTGTGGTCTTCAATTTATAGGGGGGCGATCCTAAAGCAACGCGCTATTATGAGACAAACCCTCAATATCAAGGACATAAGCAATAAATAATAGTCTGTGTTTTTCATACTCTGACCTCTGGTAAATTTACATATTAACAGAGGTGATTTCCTTTAGAAAATTAGGGGTGGTCCCTAGGGGCGGCCTATGGACCAGGAACAGGTCCATAGACCAGGTCCATGGGGTGGTCCATGGACCCTGGTCCATGTTTTGTATACATCCATTGAACGGGCTGATAAGATTGTGTGAAAACTGGACGCCAGTGCAAAAGGAAGACTTGCCTGGGTGAGGGGTACAGATCGACCCCCGCGTGCTTAGTGCTCGCTTCGCTCGCATTTTCTTTCGCATATGGTAATTAGAGAGGTTGTGAACAGTCTAGACACAAATCACACAAGAAAGAGGTACTTTTTGACCGCGTAAGAGGTCATGTTCATTCAACCACGCAAGAAATGCTACAAATGCCTGCCCTCTGACACCCTCCACCTCCCGCACACCCTCCCCCCCCCGCCCCCGCTAGACCCCCGCTACCTCCTGTTCACTTGAGAGGAGAGACTGGGCTCCAGTGTAAATCTCTCTAATGGAGGCTTTCAGGATAGCTTTCAGGTGATCTGCACGAGATTTATCAAGACTATCAAGGTAAGAGAGTCTTTCAGAAAGCTTTTTATATATCAAGCAAATCTTAATGATACAGAGTCAGCTATTTTTGTGTCACGGAGTGAAGGCAAAAGTGTCTGTGAGAGGCGGCGTGGTCGAGTGGTTAGAGCGCCGGATTTGAGATTCGTAGGTCCCGCGGCCGGGTTAACGTTCAAATCCCGTTCTGGTTGTTCGAAGGTTATCCACCGGATAAAGTGCTATCCAGTGGATAAGTGTTTAAGAAACCAAACCACGCTATCCACTTGGTAGTGATTTATCCAGTGGATAGCACTATCCACCTTTCGAACAACCCGTGTTCATGATCACTAGCTGATGTTGTTCTCGGTTGCCCAAAGTTTAACTTCTCGGCTGCGCTTGTAAATAGCCAACTGGTCTGCCTCCTGCCAGTTGGGATTCTTAACCTTGTTATGTTCATTCGAATATTTATTTATCATTTATTGTTTGTATAATTTGGTCCTGAAAAGCCGCAATGCGGAGTGGCCAATTAAGTATACATATTACATATTATTAAAATCTACGTGATGTGATCAACAGAAGGTATTACTTGGCATTTTTATTACTATTTAGTTCCGTACTGCACAACTTGTGTGCAGCACTCTTCAGATAAAATTGCCAAATGCAACGATTGTTACACGTGATGTAACGATCGTTGCATTTGGCAATTTTATCTGAAGAGTGCTGCACACAAGTTGTGCAGTACGAATCTAAAGTTTCGAATAAATAAACAATAGCCTCCATTTGGCGCGAAAATATGCAAGGATATTTGTCCGCGGACATTATCTGTTCCGAGTGGCGAACAGTTTTGCGAGAGCGTAGCTCGAGGAAAACT
>Ga0126343_10001060_pt1 | contig 12232 bp, 8 predicted proteins | sample Cyp2metagenome_FD_92531 | JGI IMG/M metagenome (GOLD analysis project Ga0126343, IMG submission 92531) | Coral microbial communities from Lord Howe Island, Old Settlement Bay, Australia - Cyphastrea 2 metagenome | ecosystem: Host-associated > Invertebrates > Cnidaria > Coral ... | reverse complement strand
ATGTGCTGCCGAATGCAGTCGCGGCGCGAATACAATCTCTTTCACAACGCTTTAGATACATCCAAAAAGCCGTCCATCAAGCCTTGATATAATTCTTTCCAGAGTGGCAATGAACACAAAAGACGTGACAAAAATTTAAACTATTTATAGTTTAAACTATTTATAGTTCTTTTTTTTTGGTAGCCGCTTCAGTACACGTCTATTATTTCTAAGGCTTATTTTTAATCTTTCAACTTTTGAATTAATTGGATTTACTGATTTAGATGATGATGAAACTGAATTACCTTCTATTGGCCAACTCAAAGAGAGTGACTCCCAACCAGAAAATAAACTGGCAACACATGTTCTGCAGTTTTACTTCAAGAGCCTCTTTGCAAAGTTTGACTTTCCCTGTGCATTTTTCTTAACAAGAGGGGTAACTGCTCAGAAACTTAACAGACTTTTTCGGCAAGGAGGTAGCATTTTGCATGGATTTAACTTTACCATTATGTTTGCATGCTGTGATGGAGCCCCTGAAAACAGAGCCTTCATGAACACGGATGGAAATAATGCTTCAAAAGGTAAGTGCTACAATCCTTTTTCCAGGAAGCCATTGTTTTTTATTTCTGATCCTCCACACCTTCTGAAAAAACTAAGAAACAACATATTCAGCAGTGGATTCAAGTGCCAAAATTCAAGGTTGACGCGCTTGTTGCAAAAAATGGCAAGTATATACTATGGGCAACATTTACTCTGTATATCAGAGAGACAAAAACGGGAGGCTTTATGCAACTGATTTGCAAAGTGCTCATGTTCATCTTGATAACTTAAGTAAAATGCGAGTAAAGCTTGCTGTCAGAGAAAGTTTGTAGAGACATGGCTTTGCATGAAAACAACACCACAGAAAAGACACAAGAATTTATTAAAATGTGCAAAATGCTTTGGAATGTCTTAAACGATAACAGTCCACTGCAGTCAATAACAGATCAACGTATTACCAGCTGAAACCAACCACTAAATTATTTCAAAGCCTGGAAACAAGAGCTTAATTCAACAAATATTCAACAGAATGACAGATGTGTAAGACCACTTCATAACATGGCAAATAATGTTTGATCTTGACGTAACATATATGTATTACTGTTCCCTCTCACACACACCCTTTAAAATGGATCACAGCAAAGCAAGGCAAAACTGAAGTTATTGCAAATGCCATGCATGTCCATGCCCTCATAGGTATAACTATGCAGAAAAGCTATTCTATTCCATTCTGTCCTCATCACCAACTAAGGAGAAATAATTCCAGTTCCTTGCAGAATATCTTCCCCTGAAAAGAAAGCTTTGTGTAACCTATCACAACTGTTTGACCAGCAACACCTCACAGAGAACTTCAAAATATAGGAAAAACATACCGCTGCTTGTAAAGTGTACATGTATCTCAATTTTAATTTCAATTGCAAGTGTACTGTAAAATTGTACTATTTCACACTCAAAGAGGGAGGTGAGGGCTTATTTAAAACGGAAAGAAAAAATGTGTGTCTGATCTAGCCCTGTACTCAATCAATAAGTAAATGCACATATCAATACAGTAACTCCCTATCTCTCATTGTTCTCAAGGTGTCAATTGAAGGCCTCGAGGGACTTCTGGCTTATATCAACACAGATGAGTTCAAAGCTGAATATGGAAACTTGTATATGATTCCCAAGAAACTTAATCAAGATATTGTCGAGTCTTTTTTTTCCTCCCAGCGAGAAATGTGTGGAGGCTCACGAAATATGACAGCCTTCAGTTATGGTTATAATGTGAATGGTCTTGTTTCCTTTCGATCTTCAAGGCTTATTAAGAACAAGCAAACAAATGTAATTGAGGTAGAGGAATGTTTCCTTCTTGCTCAATCAAATGAGCATCTTCCAAGAAGAGATCAACATACTGATCTTGATTTAACTTTGACAGTTTATCTTTAATTTAAATATGGTTCCCTCTTGGAGCATCAGACAAAAATGGTAACATACTTATATTTTGGTGTGATATTATTTATTGTTGCTTTATGCCATTATTTCGTCATTTGTATTTGCTACATGAAGTAGAAGTTTCTGCCACACAACCACACTCTCCTCTCACAGGGTTTTGTGATTCCAATGCTTAACCACTCCGCAAATTTCAGTGTTATTAAGTTATTGAGCCTACGATCATGGTTTGCAGTACTTTTGTGAAGGTTACTCTAAAAACGAGGGTGATACATGTTGCATTTACGACTTTGTGATATCTTGTCTCATATTTCCAGATTAATTTTATTCCTTTAGATTATGCAAATTAGTAGACATTTGTGATGTCACACTTTGTTCACAGTGTGGAAGGCAGGACGTTTCGTTTCAGATAATAGGGACTTTAAGCAACGACAACGCGGACGGCGACGGAAACGTCACAAGATCAGGGAAAACCCAAAAGGCCTCTGCGCATGACTGGCGGCAAACAGGTTAACGTTCTGCGTTCGGTCCCGACGCGAGTTGAGCTCATTTCGCGTTGTCTGAAAACGTGAGGTTTCGCTTCCGTTTACTCTGCTGTGTTCGCGCTAAATAACTCGTGAAACTGATTTCGAGGAAATTTAATTGCATGTTATGTAAGATATTTCATTTTCAAGAAAGATAGAGAAAGCTGAAGCGAACTCAAGCCAGTCGGCGAACATGCGAGTACCGTGAAAACAGATGTAAACAAAGACAACTTACACGCAATTCAATCGACATTTTTCCCTTCAAGAAGTACTCAAATGTCAAACAGTTTATTATGGTGAAATTCTAACACCGTTAAGACAGCATTAAAACTTGTGTACGTGTAGCTGTTTTCATTATCAGTCGTAAAATCAGTGTCGTGGTTTTCTTCGATGTTTTTTATCTGTCGGTACACTGATTGTATCGCGCCAGTCTGATCAACATTTGCTGATAAGTTCATTTACCTCATTTCAGCGAGAGAGGGCAAGCTGCGTTTGTGGAAGCGAAATTCGGACAGGCACTCGTCGACTTCCGAATCATGGAAGTAAAATTAAAATCAGGAAAGAAATCATAACGTTGGTCGAGATTATTAAACCGGCTAAATGGTACAAGAGTAGAAGTTCTTTATCGTTTCACACACTTTCATCGTTGCTTATCAAGAGTTGATTGCCGTACTTCTGTGAATGAAGTCATCCTGATTTGAAGCCGGGGACGAAAATCAATAATTTTGAGAAACTAGGCAGGGCCTAAACCGCGGTCCTGAAGATGCTGCTTAATGTTTGTAAATTCCCGCCACAACGGCGTTCTCTGCCTAGTCTTCTCACAGATTTGGGCGTCGCCGTCGCCGTTCGCGTTCCCGCTGCTTAAAGTCTCAAATAGATTATAGGTAACAATTTAGCTCTATTTTCTATTTTGTTTTGAAAATAGCATGTTACCATTTCTCAAATTTTCTTGGCAGTAAGAGTAGAAAACTTTGCACTAACTAGTAGGCAACGATCAGCGATATGTTATTTAAGTTAGCCTGAGGTGTACTCTGGTCAGCCAGTGTTCAGTAAGGCCTCATTAATGACAATAAAAAGCACTTTACTCAAATCCTGTGCCAATAATATCTCTGACCATATAATTGATTTCTACAGACATAATTAAAACTTTGTTCAACTATTGTACTCACAGCAAGGCACATAATTAGTTCAATTATCATTGAATAATTTGACTTATCTCTATCAAATATGATATACAGCTTACATTGTCTTGCCTTAAAGCCCTTCCCCCATCCCCAAACATCAAAAAAGGAGTATAACATTTAGGGGAACTGAACATGTATTTCACGAACTTCACAGCAATGGTTTCCAACACCTGCAGCTTAACATCAAGTTTCTGCTGGTTTCTTGACCTTGAGCTACATTGTATGTAGAAGACGAAAAACACATTAATTATAGATCAAATGAATAAAGGAAGAAGTATTAAGATCTGTATTTAAGAACAATGAAAAACACTTACACCAAATTCAATTAGTAAGCAAGAGAAGATTGAGTATTCTACCAAGATATTTTTCACCTATCTATGGCGAACATTGTGTCTGTCTGTTTATTCAGCCTGTCTTTGTCTGTCTTTTTACCAAGTCTGGTAGTCATTATCTACCTATATACCTTGTCAGGGTACTTGATAATACAGTCATGACTTGACGACGACAGGATCTCAAACTGTCTGCTTTTCTTCTTGCCATCAAGTCCAGGCTGCCCCAAGGCCAATAACAACTTAGTGAGTTCCTTGCCACTCCAGCTTAGGAGAATATCTCCTTTACTGCTGGGTTGTTGCAAAATTTCTCTCAAACAACTTGTTACATTCTCAGGGGACTCAAGATTGTCACATAGCTTTAGGACAACAGAAGGCACCATTTTTGCTGCAACTGTCTCAGTAGATGTGGTTTGTTTAGCTGTGGTACCACGGGCTTTGCCAATCTTGCCCTTCAGCTCCTCTCTCAATGCCACACTTCCTTTCTTTGGTTTCAACAATAACTTTTCTCTGACTATTTGCTGCTTGACTTCACAAACATTAAACATATCTTCTCTAAACACAAATACTTCAACTGGCTTTGGAAACCCATACACTGTACCTATTGACTATTGAAAACCAAATGTTTCTTAGTCCCTGATCTGTTGACAGTTGCTGTAAACAGTTTGTGACAACTTTGTTTTTCTCAACAACAAACTGGTTTTTAGACAACAAATTGTCCACAACATCATGAAGTCCGAGGAAAAAGCTGCTCCCTTCTTAAATTGGCAGAAACCTAAAGTGGCCATTGGACTGTTTCTCATCGTTCCCAAGCTTTGCAATAAGTTCTAAGGCCACTGACTTCTCTATTTTACAGGCATCACTAGTCATAGGTGACTTTTTAATGCTAAGATGATTTCCTGCAGAAGAATTAATAATGTCTCTCGCTCGTTTTATGGCCCAACCAGCGTGATCTGTTACAGCTTCTGACTCCATGTCATCCGATTGATTGACACTAGAACGAGTTTGGATGTTTTCCTCCTCGACAATGGAACCCATTGTACTCCAGAAATGCTGGAGTACATGTTGGAAAACACTGTCACAAGCGGGACTTCTTTCAATTCCTACATCCTGAAGGATCTTCACCCAAGCTTTACTAGCTAGACTTAATTTTGTTCGCCACTCACTAAAATTCTTCTCAAGTTCGATCGCACGCAGATGTTTATTTTTTTTTGAGGATCGCAAGTTGAAACACTTTTCAGACAAATCTGCAACCAATGTTAAAAAGTCTGCAAACCTATCTGATTCAACACCGCTAACAATCGCAGCAATGGCCTGTTCTTCTTGCACATAATTTACCTGTGGATCTGCCAACCTCTCTAACACTAGCTTTAGAGACGATGTATTGACATTCGTGTACAAAAAGTTATCTTTCGCACTCACTGGAACATCTGAAGAATTTGTTTCTTCGTTCAAGTAACAATCGTCGTCTGTGATGTCCTGTAAAAACAGTTCTTCCAATTCATCGGGTGAGTCGTAGACTTCGAAACTTTCCGCCATTTTGAACGAGCTGTTTGGTAGAGCCCAGTCTACTGCATCACACCTTTTTGCTCAGACCCACTCGTTTCACCGCCCTACCTATTAAGCGCCCTGGTTATATGCAAAACCACAGGTCATCCAAGGACAACATTTGTTCCAACTTTAGACCAAAAATACGATGCTGCTTCAATTCGTTTTTTAGCCTGTCATCTGTAGGCAGTTGTTTCTGCGCACAGTGTGCTAGCCTGCCAACAAGCTGCTTAGTGAGAGTGGGCAAAAAAAATATTGGGCGAGTGAAGGGCGCTGAACGTGACCAGATATTTTGCGCACCATTCCCAAGCCTGGTGCCAGGCTAACAGCATGCATTGCGGGACGAAACACTGGGGAGTTGACAACAAAAGTGACTTTTAAATAAAGTTACTAAGATACTTATGACAGCGATAATTCTATATACAACAGCAGATGCGGAAATGCCCGCAGAAAGTCAGCCTTTTAACATGGAAATACCTTCAGAGAACCTGACCGCAGATACAGAAATGCCTACAGAAAGTGAGCCTATTAACATTGAAATACCTACAGAGACTGACCATAGATACGGAAACACCCGCAGAAAGTCAGCCTGTTAACATGGAAATACCTACAGAGAGCCTGACAGCAGATACGAAAAAGCCCGCAAACAGTCAGCCTGTTAACATTGAAATACCTTCAGAGAGCCTGACCTCAGATACAGAAACGCCTGGAGAAAGTCAGCCTGTCAACATGTAAATACCTCAAGAGAGCCTGACGGTAGAAAGTCAGCCTGTTAACATTGAGATACCTACAGAGAGCCTGACCGTAGATATGGAAACGCCCAGAAAAAGTGAGCCTGTTAACATGGAAATACCTGCAGAGATCCTGACCGCAGATACGGGAATGCCCGCAGAAAGTCAGCCTGTTAACATTGAAATACCTGCAGAGAGCCTGACCGCAGATACGGAAACGCTTGCAGAAAGTCAGCCTGTTAACATGGAAATACCTCAAGAGAGCCTGACCACAGATACGGAAATGCCTGCAGAAAGTAAGCCTGTTAACATAGAAATACCTACAGAGAGCCTGACCGCAGATACAGAAACGCCTGCAGAATGTCAGCCTGTCAACGTGGAAATACCTACAGAAGGCCAGCCATCTCTAGAGAATGTGCCTGATGAAACTGTAACATCTTCAACCAAGAGTTCACCAGCCGACGACGAAATCCCAGCCTGGGAGAGAAAAATTTGTGAACACCCGTTGGATATTAACTTGTCAATTTCATATTCGAGGTTAACATCTCCTGATGTTCTAACAATTTTTATTTTCGAGAGGGTAGGTGCTGGGCAAGAAGCGAAACACGTAACAAAGACCATGACGCTAAACCCATAGAAACCAGCAAGGATGGATGAAGTGTTCTTAGGGGAGAGAATGTGTCTGGTTCCTAACACAAACAAGCCATTAAATAGGGAGTGATAAAGGTAGCTGTTAAGCTCAAGGAATCAATTGCGTTGTCCATGCGGGAAGCAGCTCTATTGTACACTTATGATAAAAATAGGATTCTGAACATTCAAGACACTTAATCCAGCTACAGGGCTAGCAATACTTATAAGATTATCTGCAATTACTTGAATGTAGCCCAACTTTACCTATTTGCCTATTTGTTTGAAGCACATGGTAGAGACTTGAACCAGATAAGCCAAGCTATCTTCTTGCTGTCTAGATTACTGGACAGAATGAACAACGATAAGGCCTTGCTGGCACTTGCCCCTTCATATGGTATTGTTCAGCAACTGCTTACAACTAAACACGATCGGAATACACTTGACATCCTCCTTTCCAAAGCCACCAGCAAAGGAACAGTCTTAATTCTGAGGTACAAAGTGCAAGAGTTCTCTTACAATGCAAGCAGAGAAATTAAATGAGAACACTGTACAGAATAAAAATATAGAAAGAGGAGCATACACAGTTGGGAATGACATGACCAACTAGCAGCAACAAAAGTTCCACCATTTGTTACTTCGGCGATTAAAGATGAAGCAATTAAAATCGTGTATCTTGCAAGGCAGAGGTCAAAAATTAAACTGTGAAGAGTTTCCAGAGTTTAAAAATTGAGTAATTGTAGTCAGGAGATGACATAGTCGATAAAAGTTTTGTTCTTTGTCACTGACTTGTATAATGTTTTCAAGACATTTTGGCTAACACTTAAGCCTTCATCAGTTGAAAAACCGCTTGATGTTACGCGCGATTTAAAAACTTATTTAAATTGAAAACGTTGCGCATGCTGTATACGTGTGACTCGAGAGAATTTTAAGTGCATGCCAAGCACTTGTAGACTTCTGGGATGACCATGTGAAGGCCCAGTTGTCTCAGGAGTGCTTCGGTACAGAATGTTGAATAAGATCCTCTATCCAGACAGGCATGAGTCACTACAACATTGTGACTACCTTCGGCTTTCACTTTCACTGGCACAACAGCTAATGCAATCCTTGATATGCTGACCCCAAAGAAGCTACACTGTGTCTTCTCAACCTCAACAAACCCATTGGTTTTTACCAGTCGTCTCACTGATTGATATCCTCTGACTGCCTTTTGCTGTTAAGGGGGGCAGGTGGAGGGTGTAAAATCATTGCATGTTTCCCTCCACAGTCAGTGCATGCAGCAGGTTTTCTACAATCTCATACTCGATGATGAGAAATCAGGCAATTAAAACAAAGTCCCGTCTTTGCAAACTCTCCTCACTTGCTGTAAGACTTTTGTTGGAACATCTTGCATTCTTGTAGCATGTGGCTACTCTGGCAAAAGATACACTTGACTGGTCTAGAATATCCTGATTCCTTCTTCTCTTCCTGCATCATGACGCTTTCAGAGCGGACATTTAGTTGACCCGCAACTGCACTTGTAGAACTCAGTGTGCCCTCGTAATCAGATAGCAGCAGCATAGCAACAGGGATAGCGCCTTTGTTGATGTTTTGTCCGTAAAAATTCGTTGTGTTTAAAACAATCAAACTCGCCCTTTTTGAGGGCTTGAAAAAGAACTTATTGCAAAGTGGCGACAAGTAATGGGCAAAGAAGGCAGGTGAAGCCGTAAACCAGAACTTTTTAGCTAAAATTCTCGAAATTTTGGACTCAAACATACAGGTTACAGTTCCTTACTTGTTCTTTCATTGCATGGACTGGCCAAAGTAATCAAATGAATGCTCTGAACATAGGATCTTCCCGAAGAATTCGGAGACTATCAAGGAAAGACCAGTGATAAAAGATTCTTGTTACCACGTACGCTTATCTATTGATTGCTTCTTTAGTGCATAATTGCTTTGAATTTTTGGGTTCGCATTCAATCACTCTCCACCATCTTTAAATGGAAACCAAATTAGTTGGTCATTTCTTCTCTGTAAAAAGTAGATGTAAGATTTCGTTTCTGTTAGTTATGTAGCGTAAGCTTATATCAAGCGCAATTTTGGAGAAAATGTAAACTTAGATCTTTTGGTGGGCTTTCTTGTGAAGAAATATGCATGTTGTGTTTTGGTTTTCATGAAATAATAGCAGTTGTCTTCTAATTTTATCAATAACTGTCTTAGATCAACCAGGACTTCAGTTAGTAGTAGCAGCAAAATATGCTCATCCGTGTATTTATTTTTATAGATTTATCTCAGGATGATTCTAAATGGAATCACTCACGCGTGATCCTTCAGCCTCGGTTGCTTTTCTTTTCAGGTGTCTTGTAACTCTTTGAGGGATGAATTCTCGGCCTTTTGGATTCATAGCTACATAATGCTGCTTCAGCATCTTCTGTAATTGTGTAGAGGCTGGCTTCATGGAGATGTTAGTATTTTCAAATAGCTTGAACTCGTGATGTATCAATTCTCCTTCTTATTCTCCAAAGAATCCAAAAGGAAATTTCCATTTCCTATGAATGGAATGACATGGTCCTCCAGCATGTGGAGCTTTGGAGAAAATATCTCCTTTGGAAAATTGCTGCGGTAGTTTGCAATGGAATTCTTGATGTCATTTTCTGGAAAGAGGAGAAAGAATACAATTTTGTTGATGGACAATGCATGGGGAGGTAAATTAAAGTTGACATAAAATGGATGTTTTGTTTTTTACCAGCAATGCCATGTAAGTATGTAAGTTGCTTTACCTAAAGCAGTTAACTCAGGTTCTTCCATTGGAGTATTTGAATTGATCTTAAAGTGACAGTGTCCGAACAATGAAAATAGCTGTGTGTATTTCACTTCAATAAGCACTGCCTCAGGCACAAACTCTGGGCACTCTTGTTCAGTAACTTCTACAACGTTGTGACAGAGCTTTTGGATGTTTTGTGTCTGAGGTGAAAAAAAATAAGCAGTGATTAATGTTCACAATACCTACATAGGAAACAAATTTATTCAATACCAAAATCAAATTTAGAAGGAGGGACTTCACCTTCAGGCAGGCATTGACATGATTTCCAACAAGGCTGTTGCTGTCGTATGCCTGCCATTTGTCATTAAGCTCCTGGAGCTGATCTTCCATGGCAGCATGAATTTTGCTCATCTCTCTGGTGAACACAAGATCTATCTTTATCTGTTTTCCGAGAGCGTCCTAGTTACAACAAAAATCAAGTAAAACTTGTTCAAGGTGGGGTTCAGCATGCATGTGTTTAATTATATCGTATCTTTTTTGTATAATACTGAGCAATAACAGGCTTGACAAATCCTGCCCTTATGCACCTGTCAATTGAAACCCCCACCCTGGGGAAGTATGGGGCATTAGCCTTGGAGTAGAAACAAATGTGATAATGCCCCATATACATGGGCCCTGTTTTCTTTCTAAACCCCAAGTAAAGTGAAAAAATTCCCATACCATGTCAAATAATGCCCCAACCAACCTTCAGACCCTGCTGCATGCCCCACACAGCCACTCTCCCTCTGGCACGTTCTCCCTTGTAACTCCAACTCAAAGAAAATTTAAAAGAGCTTTTATATTAAGCAAAGAAATTATAGAAGTAAAATGATTGGAAAGGCTCTTTGGCCGTGTGTGTCCTCACTAGTCAAATATCAAGACCCAAAGCTCAAAAAACAATAAACAATTCAATTGATAATGAGTTGGAATATCAAACATGAAATCGGCGCTCGACTTCGAACAAACAAAAATCATTGAAATATCCACTGAAAATCAACGCAAGAAACATACCATCAATCTTGAGAATATTTACGTCATCTTAATCGACTTTAAAACTATAATATATAACTCTTGAGCTCTCAGTTTAATTGGAAAAAATATAAATCAACACAATACCTTAGTGTCGTCCATCTTGAAACCGCCTTTGGGGATGAGAAAGCACATGGATACGACTCACTCGCCTCAGTCCTCGCTTGTCCACGAATGTCAAAACCTTACTAATCCCCCACCCTATGGGAAAAACTGATGCAACAAAACACAACAAATCCCCCACCCCCTCGGACACAAAAAGGTGCCAAAACCCTTAGTAACCCCCATCAATGCCCCATACTTCCCTGGGGTTGGGGGGGTGGGGGTTTCAATTGACAGGTGCATTAGTTCTTCCTGAGCTGTGTTAGCTGCAGTAAGCCTAGGTGGAGATTTGTAGTTCTCAGTTTAATGCCACAGATGGTCACTAGGTAGGTCATGTGGTCTTGGACCTGCTGGGCTTCTGCATGCAGATGCTTGGCTGCCTTTTCATGATTGAGTGCTTTTCTAAATTTTTTTACATAGTTATCAAGCTCTGCTTGGCATTGCTTGGGTGCTGGAACCTGATGCCTTTTTCTTTGCAATTTTGAGGTCAAATTACTGTGGAAATACAACATGATCCAGTTGTGACATTAGCTTGGCAGATAGTGTACCTATACTTATAAATGTTAACGCTATTTGAAAACGATTTCATCACAATTCATACCTGATCTATTGGGATCTCAAGGAGGGGTTCATGGATGACATTAGAGTAGTCCTTAGCTCTCTGTAACTCTCCATTAGCCTTTGTATGGAGGTTTTTAAGTGTTTCTTACAGATGCTTTAGGGTTCGGTGCTGCATGGTACTCCTCTTGTCATGTGGCAGTTGTATTTCTATTAGGGAGTTTTAGCCCATTTTTCTGTAATTTTAATTATCCTTGAAATCACTGCCAAAACATTCTCCCAATTTTTCTGAACATTTTGCTTTTTAAATGATGTAAATCGGCCTTTTAGAAGCAGAGTTATGAATTTTTAAATATTATTTAATCACCAATTTTTATAGAAATTTAAATACAAGAGCAAGTATAAATCTTTTGAATATGCAGTGGCACCAGAATTAACACTATGAATAAAAATAAACAACCTGGCATTTTCTAGCCCTTCCGAAATCAAGGGTTGTGGAATTAAGGGTTCTTTTTCCATGGCAACCACCTTATTTGGTATTTTTTGTCAGCTTATCTAGTGAATGGAATCTTATTTTTCAGTCTAACCAACACATACCAGAAACAATATTGAAGGTGCCCGTTTCCATGGGGCCGTTCCATTAAAGATTCTGTCTCCATGGCAACCACCTTGTTTGGTATTATATGTCAGCGTATCAATTAAATGGAATCTTGTAATATTCAGTCTAACAACACACACCAGAAACAATAACATTAAAGTGCCTATGAAATGAAAAATTGAGGTATTGAAAAATAGGCGTATTTGAAAGGCCTTAAAAAGTGAAGAAGAATGGTGTTTTCCTCTTTGCCATATCTCCTCTCGTTCCAGATAT
>Ga0126343_10001059_pt1 | contig 12233 bp, 4 predicted proteins | sample Cyp2metagenome_FD_92531 | JGI IMG/M metagenome (GOLD analysis project Ga0126343, IMG submission 92531) | Coral microbial communities from Lord Howe Island, Old Settlement Bay, Australia - Cyphastrea 2 metagenome | ecosystem: Host-associated > Invertebrates > Cnidaria > Coral ... | reverse complement strand
CAGAATCTGTTCGCAGGTCTCCACGTAACCTTGTTCAATCAGCTTCCATTCATCATCCACTGAGAGCTCCTCCTCCTCCATCAGCTGCTGCAGACCCTCAAATCTGTTGTGCAGTGCTAGCTTGAATGTGCTCCTAACCCTCAATTCTTCCAACTTGCTGACGTCAAAACGCACTCGGCCACTTTCCCCTTTTCTCACTTTGGCAATCTTTAGTCTGACCTTTGCCATCAACAGATGGTGATCCGACCCAACATCTGCCCCACGCAACACTCGAACATCCTGCAGTGAGCTCCTCCATCTCCTGCTAAAAGCCAGGTGGTCGAACTGATTCACAATAACACCATCAGGAGACCTCCAGGTCCGCTTGTGACATTCCTTATGGGGGAACAGCGTTCCACCAATTACCAATTCATTTGTCTGACAGAAGTCCGCCCACCTCTCACGATTTTCATTCATCTCAGCTCTTGCTCCTCTCTGCCTGTATTGTCCATCCCCACCTTCGCATTCATATCTCCCATGACGATCTTCACATCTCTGCATCGCACCTGCTCCAAAACCATCTGTAGCTGGTCGTAGAAATCGTCCTTCGCCTCCTCCGTTGCCTCATTTGTTGGGGCATAGCATTGCAAGATGGTGACCTGTTGACACCTCGAGTTGAACCTGGCTCTGATTATCCTCTCAGACACCGGTTCCCACTCCAGCAGGCATTGTGCAGCTTCTTTAGACAGGATGAAGCCAACTCCTCTCTCATGGTTTTCACCTTCCGCAATTCCTGAGTACAGCACAGTTTCCCTGTAGCTATCCTCATCCTCCCACAAGAGTTCCAGCTCATTTCACTTACTCCCAGAATACTAATACCATATCTCTGCATCTATTTTATCACTTGAGCACACTTACCAGTCTCAAACAGTGTCCTTACATTCCATTTCCCAATCTTCACACATGCTTTTGGCGAAAGCAATTTCCTCGGCGGCTTATGCGTCATTCTCTGCTTCGCGCGTTGCTCCAACCGGGTGTTATCAAATTGTACCCCTGCTTCCCTATAGGGCGCAATGGCATTTCCAGTTTCGGTTTCTGTAATAAGTTTCTTTTTCCGGTAGCGGGTTATCAGCCCGCTGCCCAACCCCCAACCTGGAGGACCAGCGGCTGTTCTTCGTCTGGTCTGTATCCTTCGACCAATCCGGCATGGTTAGATCTGCCAGGGACCGCAGTCCCCACCGGCACAGCTCTCAGGGTCATCGAGGCACACAAGCTCCACCACCACGACAAGGTGTCAACCCAAGGTGAAGGATATTTGTGTCAAACATCATATATTGCTCTATTGTTGTATGACTGCAACACATCACATCGGTGCATGCAGTCTTAAAAACTCTTGTAAAAGATCTGAACAGTCACTAACCACAATTTACTATCAGCTTCCCACTAGCAGCCACAGACCCAGCAAACAGTGCGGAAGATGAGGCACGCGCGCACTGGAAACTAACGGATTATGACTCGTCATCTAAAGCTGAGTAAGGTGGCAATTTGCATTTAATTCTGATGAAAAGATCTCCATAAATTTGGTTTCAAGACTTTAATTTGTCAATAGGTCTTATGCATGATTACGTCACGCGTTCAAAATTCACAACCAAGCCTCGTTTGCGAGGATTTTTCTCAAATCGTTGTCACCTTCCTGTTATTTTCACGAGACAATTCTTTTCAACTTCCCTGCCTAGGGAATTTGTCCACCAAGGCAAAATTTTCAATTTGCATTTTAAAAGCGAGGCTTGGTGGTGAAATTTATTTGTCCGATGTCATCATGTACAGGGGCTATTAGGCCTCTGAGAAGACGAAGAATAGGCCATATTCGATCGATATATCAATATTCAAGCATGGCTCCGTGGTCTTCAGGATAAACTTCTATATTTGGTGGTGTGTTCTTTGAATTTTCTTGTAGTGTTCTCTTCCGGGAGTTGAGAGACAAAAGAAACTAAAAATTTGCAATTAGTGACCCGAATACCTCAGAGCCTTGTCAAAATATTGTCATATCGAACGTGACTCATTAATGAACAACGTATTTATGTTGTGTATTGCGTGGTTGGTGAATCCTGGGCTAGGAAGACGAGGAAATCTCCTTTCGAGCGTCTTACTGCATTGCCCTCATGTTCTTTTGTCATCTTCCAAGGTAGAGAAGCAAACTTTACTTGGGAGAGGCGAAACTTTTCTAAATTGAGAGCGAATCGTATCTTTGAGGCATTGTTAATGCATGCTAGAGAAAAAGTGTGATTATTGGATGACTTCACTGCTACGTACCTCTGCCGTCAGTAGATTTAAGTAATCATACAGCACCGAAGGAAAGTAGCCAAAGTTGAGAGAAATTCCATGTTCACTGAACGTAATCAAACAAACATCGCCGGAGAGAAATAAAGCAGATGTCGTCGATGCCAGATCGGTCGTGAAAATGAGGCTACAAGCTGGTTTTCACAGGGCATTATGCAACATACGAAGACACCTACGGTTCTGTCAATGAGCAGAAACTGCAAAAGGCTCAGTAATAATAAATATCTTACTGCCGCTGGGTATTAGTGTTGCTTATGATTATACGCTAATATAGCATGGCAATAAATGTCTGACGAAGTGGTCAGTATTCGGCACAAATCACACTTTACTTTTAGATGAAAATTTACCTTATTATATTCTTGCACTAAAAGTATAGCAGTCTCCTAAAAGTGCAAAAAATGAACAATCAAACAAACAAATAAAGATTAAATGGAAATAAAAGAAAACAAAAATAGCATAATTTGCCCATTATTCAAATTTACCACTAGTTAAGTGCACGAAATTTCCGCGCATTTTGTGACATAAACATACATTTTTTGCAGCCGGTCAAGTAATTTTAACTTGTACGCTGTGCCAGCAGTTTTCTTTTCTTCTTAATAAAGGATGAAAATTTTACCAGGAAAGAAAATGACGAAAATTTTGGAAATTTATTTGCCACATTTGCATGACAGTAGAACTGAATATGGATAAGAAACAATGCGGGCAGAATCATCATAATTGCCCGAAATTGCCTTGCACACATCTGACACAAACAGGAATTCCAAAGGAAAGAAAGAAAGGCACACATACAAATGCGAATCTTTATGAAAATTGTTTTATATAACAGCCAGTGCTTTACTCAAATTTAGAACATTCTTTTAGCCTATGTTGTAATACGTGGTTTAAGTATGCTGCTGTATACACGCCCAGTTGTTTAACAATGGGCAAAACAGCGAAAAAACATCTGTGATGATGTTACTGGCGATATGGTAGTTCATCACTAAAGCAAGTTTGGATCCTTGTTTATTTCTAAATCTATCGCGTGTGGATCAAACTGATTAAATTTGCCTTTCGTGCATTTTCCGATGAATTCTGACAGGTATAAGATATTAACTCAGACAAACATGAAACTCGGGTAAATTAGAGTTGAAATGAACATCAGCGAGTTAAAAGAAATCAATTGTGTAATCAACCTACAGTCTACTTTTGTAAAAAATGTGCAAGCTTATAGTGTCCGTACATTTTTCTGCGCTAACACAATCTATTCACCTCAAAAAATCCGTTTGGAAAACGTTAACTGGCAGAGTGGAAAATGATGAAAACGTAGCTCTGTCCATTGCGCGTGCTCAGTGGACTTTAGGAAAGCTTTCGACCTCATCGACCATCATATTTTCACGGTCGCTAAGCTTTTACGTCTTGGCGTGAAACCTTCAGTTGTGAACTGGATTACCGACTTTCTAAGGGGAAGACAGCAGAGGGTGAAAGTGAATGGAGTGTTTTCTAATTGGTTGGACGTTCCTGCTGGAGTGCCTCAGGAGACCCGTTTGGGTCCATGGCTATTTCAATTCTAGCAATGATAAACGATCTACGTCTCCCAGAAGGGTTTTACATGTGGAAATTCGGCGACAACACAACGTTCTCTTAAGTTGTTCCCCCCTCCAAGCACAGCACTCCACAGCAAGCGGCTGATTTCATACATGATCGGTCCCAAGAAAACCATCTGCAACTAAATCCAATCAAGTGCAAGGAGATTCGTACGTGCTTCAAGCGCACTCCCCCTTGCTTCTCTCAGGTCGCTATAAAGGGGGTTGAGTTCGAAATAGTATCTTCGGCGAAAGTTCTTGGTGTTGTCATAAGCAGCGATCTTAAATGGTCTGCGCATATCGACTCAATCAAGACTAAGGCTGCCAAGAGACTTTATCTCTTAAGACAACTTAAGCGCGCGGGAATTGTTCATAGTGACCTTGTAAGATTCTACTGTAGCGTTATTACATCAATCCTTGAATATGCATGCCAAGTCTTTCATTGTAATCTACCGTTATATCTCTCGGAAAAATTGAAGGCATTCAGCGTCGTGCGTAGCGCATTATTTTTCCTGATTGTAGTTACAGTGAAGGTTTAGCTAAAGCTGGTCTTACAACTCTGTATGATAGAAGGAGTGCGCTATGTAAGGAACTTTTCAGTGACATTGATACGCAAGGGAACCATAAACTCAGGCACCTTCTGCTAGCGCGTTCTCAGCAGAATTGTAATCTGAGATCGACTCGCGCTTTTGCCGCGCCTGTCTGCAAGACAAACATTAGCCATTGTATGTAATATATTTTAAGTTCTTGATACATTTTTTATTGTAAATTCTTTATTTTCGCGTAATTCAGCCAATTGGCTGCAAGGTGTATTTATTAATAAAGGGTCTTACACTACAGTAAAAACGGAGTCTTTCTAAAATGCCGTATTGCGTTGTGAAAATTTCCGTCTTCATTTTACGTGATAGTCTATCACTGGCTTATAAAATTTTCTACTGTCTTTAAGCCTATCATAATTCAGAATTATGATTTGTAATTTGCAGTGGTGTTACACTCTTTTGCCCTGGTGTGACGGTTGAAGTGCACCGCTCTTCGCCAATCAGAATCGAGTTATTTTTTCATGTAGTAATTATTGATCAAATAGGGCTACTGATGAATTTAAGCGCGACCCGCGCCAATCATATTTATCCGCGCGAGCAACACGCGTTGATTAGACGGACTCAAAACTCGCAAAATAACGTTCCCACCATTTCGCCTCAGGTAGAGTCTAGACGTTTCGGCTGTCTACGTATCGCGCGAGCAACATCCTGGGAAGAACTGGGTACCATGCCTAAAAATAACTTAAGAAGTATTACCTTGGCCTGTTCCCTCTCTTACCTTGATAATCTGTTGCATGTAATAATAAAAAAAAGAAACAGCTCCATCAGTTTATCATCCATATTTTCACGAGCTACGTAGCAACAGATTCTTATGACACTTCGCATATTTGCTAAATTGGGCATCATAAATCCAGCAGTGAGGCTTTTTCTAACTTTTTCTTTGATATCCGTTAAATTCGTAACATATACATTACATGATCAAAAATGTCTTCGTGTCAGCGGTCTCACACATATTGCACTTACTACCTCGTGTCGCAGTCTTGGTGAGAAAGTGAAACGCAAGTCATCCTTAGCTACATCACCAAGGTACTCCTGGAAGGCCTGATGACTGGCCTACCTCGTGCAACTTATGGTATGAAGAAATCAAAATTAACTCACACAACCCCACAGTGATCAAATGAGTAAAAGGGAGCTAAAGGAAGAAGGACAACTGAGCACTGGAATATGACAAAAGCCCAGATAATCCTGGAGGGACATCTTCATTTCATGTGCACTTGAATAAGTTGCCTCAGAAGAGTGTGATAGGGTTATGTCCAGCACCCAAGACCATATAAATGGGGCCTTGTACTTTGTCCTCCATAGAAGCTCCCCATGGGGAATTGACTAAACTTAACTCCCAGATTAGGCCATCCTCCCTTTATGTGTGGTTACAAAGTCAACATGACGGCAATGGAGGAAGAAAACATCGACTTCGTTGTTAGAATCAAATGAGAACAGGAATAAAACCAAAAATCTGTAAGGGAAAGAATTGCTTCTGTTTCAGATTAAAGTAAAATGTGCTTGAAACAATGTGTCGTTGCCGTCACTGCCTTCTGCGTAACTGTTGTTTTTGAAAACGCAAAAATCTGGGTCGGTCGGACGACGCTAAACAGAGAAAAAAAAGGGGGGGATGGCCTTACAGTCAAAACAGCATTAAAAGGCCTATAGAGAGGAGAGAGAGAGAGAGAGAGAGAGAGAGAGAGCCTTGTATGTCAATATGTTTAAAAAAGTCTTTCAAGACTAGACTGGAAACCATGTGTAAAATGTAGACCGCAGGCTTTTTAAGAATAATATCATCTTTCCATTTAATTTTCCTTTCCACAGAGCTCGAGCTAACAAGACACCGGCCAACGATCCTTCTCTGTACATTTCAGGCTAACCAGAGCACTTAGCTCGCCATAAAGGGAATGGGAATACAATATTCTTAAGTAGGCTGCAGTATGCGTTTTATCCGTTGTTTGCATAATTTTAACTACGATTGTGCAGTAGGCACGCTTCAAGTCTTACTTAGATAATTTTAGCTTAAGGTCTTTTTTGTTAAAGTTCTCATTGTGAATATCATAATTATTTCTGTTTGCAAGGCATGTTGCAGAATATGCGAAAAGGTTTTAGTTTTGTGGACGAACGCTCGGACCGAGCACGAGATCGCAGATATTTTATAATTAGATGGACTGATCATTTTTACTGCTGACTCTTCGAAATCATCTTCAATTACAACGTTTGCCTATAAATATAAGCTATTCTGTGAACAAGTTACACGTTTCTTTAGGCTACCGATCACGCGAAACAGGGCGAGTAGTGAAAATTTGCCTCACATATTTCCACAGGAGAGCGATGTCGGTACTACTTTCAATACACTTGATGTAAACTTTTTTGATTATAATGAAAATCTATTTGCCTCTCAAGCGAGACAAATGTGCCAAGATCATAGGGTCAGGCAAATCTGACGTGTTCACCTCTCCCTCCTGTTCGCCGGTTCATAAATTTTGAGGAACTTCGAACCGACTACTTAAGCATTTGCTATTTTCGCGATAAGTGTAGATAAGGTAGGGTATCTGTCCTCTATTTTTTTAATGTAAATTTTGTTGTAAGGTTTCTTCTACCAAATTAACTCAAATCAAGTACTTTATTCTAGGCACAGAATTCATTAATTAAGCAATATGTTTACTATCAATTGACATATTTTAAGCGTACAGTTGATGACGTTTATGAACTCAGATGAATTCAATTTTGTTCTGAATCCTTTAGTAGTATTAACGTAAACTACCTTATTTAATGTTGCCTGTATGTACAGAAAATCGAATGTACGCGAGTGCATTTCCTGATATATGGGCACGAGTGATGTTTTTCAAGTACTCAAAATTGCACGAGCCGTAGGCGAGTGCAATTTGAGAACTTGAAAGACATCACTAGTGACCATATATCACGAAATGCATGAGCGATCATTCGATTTTTTATTTATGATATTCTCAACAAAATAAAATTGCTATGGACACGCAACTCTTTAATGGCTTCCAAACTGCTCACATGTTTTATTTCAACCAATCAATTATAACCTTGTGACAGGTAAAACAAGCGTGAATTTTTTTTAGGCAAACGTTTTGAGCTGTCTGATCAAGTTTTTACATTTAAAAGCACGAAATATCAGTTAAACGATGATGAGTTTGTAATTGTTCAGAAATAGTTAGCTCAAACAGACAGTCAATGATGATTTGAACTTTTGGGTGAACCGCGCTGTCCTTGAATGACGTTAAACGTGAGTCGACAGTCGTGGAAATTGTTTAGGGTTAAAGCGGGATGGCTGCTCGCTTGATGGATCTGGACTGGTATGTACTTCGGCGTAAAACATTTATAACTGGTTATCGAGATCATCGTGCCCTTACGCCTCCAGTTTAGGGTTAAATCCTCTTTCATTTGCTCATTCTTCCCAGACAATCAACCATCTTTGTGTTAATTTAGTAGTATTTTGGTTTTTTGCATAAAGTTTCAATCGGTTAACATCTATTTCGTCGGACGAAGCAAACCTGCTTTCAGCCATTTTGAATTTTCCTGCTTCCCCTATAGTTTCCATAGCAACTTCCGCATTGCACTTTATAACCTCTATTTACACTCTATAATCTATCAATGCTCTCTTTATTGACCAATCAAACAATCAATTTTGTTGAACACATTAAAGAAGAGTTTATTGAAGTTTATGGTCAAAGAAGTCTTATATAATGTATTGTTAATTGCCTGCTTTGATCAATAACAGCTTGATCCTGCATTTTAAGTTGCCTTTGTTTCCTGATTGGTTCAACTTAACTTAAAACTTAACCTTTGCACGATCCGGTTACTTGGTACGGAATTAATTATGCTGGGACACGAGTTGCATAGTGGAACTTTCAAATCAACTGAAAGTCGGGCTGGACCGCTACGAGTTCCTTTGTTTTAGAAGTCTCACTGTGTAATTTGCAAGAAGCCCCAGACTCTTTAATTTCCTTCAGACTCAACGATGAGCCTGCTCGCGAGCTAGGCTATTCAAAGTAGGCTTCAAACGAGGAGAGGGAAATATTTCTGGCTCCAGTAATTGTGGTTCTAACTGTTTTGCGTCTTAACATGGTGCCACTGTGTTCCTTCCAATTCGTAGTAATTGCTCTAAATGTAAGCTGGCAGTCGCATACCTCCAGTGACCAGTCCCCGCACGGCATGAAAAACTCAAGGTCTATCAATGTTTAATGAAAGAACCTCGAAGGAATAGGATTAATTCTTAGCGGAGGTGGTGGAAGACGGTAAAAAGAGAAAGCACAAGGTTGCACGTTCATGATTTTCCCCACATTGACAAAAAAGTTACATTGGTGCCCTTTACAGAAGAAACAACTCAACACATTTTCGTTTCCCAGCACAGTTTCGAAGGCCGCGATTCTTTGAATCAGCACTAACAGCTAACAGCCTCTGAACCTTGAGCTCAACCTCGTTCCCAGGGTATCTCAGTCCGCCCTGAGAGACCTCAGAAACAAGGTTACCTCCAGGTCGATCCAATTTTGCTGCCCTGCTAACAGACTAGTTCCGATCTTGTCCATTCATCAAGCAAAGATCAAAGAGTGCGAAGGAGAGAAGCCCTGGTGAAGAGCTACAACCTTGGTCACAAGGGTTGGGAAAAAAAATCACTCTATACTCATTTTGCCCCTCCCCACCAACAAAACACTTTCATCTAACACAAGTTTGTATTTTACCATTCTCCAGCATTGAATGGGGGTGTTGACACTTATTCTGTAAGTATCACGATTATGATTTCATGTTTTTGGCATATTCCAACATAATTTGTCAAAGGTTGTAGCTCTCTCTCCAGTTTAGATCCTTCTCTTGCACGCGGAGTCACATTTTTCACGAGAAGTATGGCACACTGGAAGGCGTGAAGTGGTAAGCGGATTAATAATCACGCATATCACGCATCCGGCAACAACCAGGGAACGTGTTCAGTGACAGGAATTTTCATCATGTTTCAAAGCGAAGAGTGATTGCTAGGGTTGCTGTGGTATTTCGCATTAAACAGCGTCGATCCCTTCTGCTTGTGTAATATAAAGCCTGTAGATATTTTGGGGAATGCTTGGGTTGACAGGACGAATTCTTTTGTTGATATCTTTCAGTTCTATCAAGAAAGGGTTCTTCTGACCATCTTGACATTGACACACAGTTTAAAAAAAAAATCATACACCATTAGATATTTATATAGCTTTGTGCTCTTTTTGTCCAAAAACGATTACCTAAAGCGGTGACTGTTCTTTCTTGCAACCGGATTTTCCAGTCTGTGTGCGAGTTGAATTCAATTTGGAACCCGGACAAACAGGTCTTCACAATCAAGGGCAACGACGAACTGGAAGAAATGAGGAAGATGCTGGCCAAGCCGATGGTATTCTGTGCCACAAGACGACAAGAATGCGAAGCAATTATCAACGGTTTTGACACCGACTTTGTTCTTTTGCTGGATCCAAGCGACCATCAAATTACGAAACAGATTGACGACATTGTCAATCGCGTGGAAGAGCGACTAAACTCTGGCAAAAAGTTTTGCTTAAAAGTCAGCTTTTCAGACCTGTTAGACAGACTGACGCTGGGCAAGTTTAAAAAAACTTGTTCACTTGTTAAACAGTGAATTTCACATTACCAATCATTGCAGGCCAAGTCAGTTTTTGCAAATGAACGTGCGCCTCTTTTGATGTGTCATGCTTTCCGTTTTCCTAATGGCTTCGCCTCCCTATCATATCGCAAGGCGAGCTTGTGTTTAGGATGTCCAAGTACATTTGCTTGTAAGATTTAAATTAGAATTTTGTCCAGACACCGTGCTTGGTTTACACTGACTTCTTTTCAGTTGATCAACCAATGCCCAGAAGAAATGACACCAATGAAAAAGTGTACATTGAACGCGACTGTCGCTCAGGTGAGCTAGAGATGCTTGTTTGCTTCAAACCTCAGGGAAACATCGAAGAGCGACAAAAAGTAAAATGCTTTTAAAAATGGAACAATCTAAAAGGAAAGTTAGCAGTCACTCCAGAAGAGCAAAAAAAGAGAGAAAATAAAAGATGTAAATTGCTGTGTCTGTTATCCTTTTGAGTGCTTATTTGTTATAACATCTGATGTCATTGCGTCCCTTAATGCCTCAACCTAATGCCAAACTATGCAACTACACAGGGACGAAGTAATTCAGGTCATAGATATTGCATTTGTTTCGACTGCTATATGACATTGTTACATCGACTTTTGGCAAGGGTTCGTGATTTTTTTTTTGAGGGGGGGGGGGATAGGGGGTTCATTGAGGGGTTGTAGGGTTCCAAACAACCCCCCCTTCCTAAAATTCATGGACCTTACCCAAAATACCTGATTTGCATTGCACGTTCTAGTGACAAAAATGTAAAATAACTTCATTTCTGTACTCATATTCCGTTCGGCTCAACCAAACTGCTGGGACAGCAACAGTAAAAATGTGAAAGTTAAGACGGATGAGATATCACGTTCATTAGGGTCTCGGGTCCCATCCAAAGCCGTTGTCTTAAATTCAAATAAGCTTAGAATTTGCAAGCATGTTGACACTGTTCTAACCCCTTGAGACTCTAATAATACAGCCTCTCTTCAAAGTTGCATTTCTGTTGTAGCTGATTAAGCTATGTCAGTTAAGGACGCGTTCCTTTGGGGTGATCCGGATCCGGATCAGTGATACAAGATCAATCGGATCATGGTGCATCTAAGAAGCCGAGACTGAACCCACTCTGGCCACGGATTTATCGGTTCCTTTGATGCACCATGATCCCAGTCATCATGGGTCGCTGATCCTGATCCAGATCATCCCAAAGGAACACGCATCCTTAGACGCGATTTTGCTTTCTCGTTGATTCTTGGATTGCGAAGGTCCTCTTTTGTGCCATCTTTTTCGTTGCTTCCATCCGAGGTTTGAAAAAATATCCATTGCCATACCGCTTTCGTCATTTGTCAAGAGAGCTACTCAAAAATTTAAGACAAAATGCCGTTTAAAATCTGGGAAGATCCATCACTGCTGCAAGTAATATCACATACAGATTTCTTTGAAAGCCAACCACAAAGCATTCCGTCATCTTTGATGATATTAACGAGTACAATTTGTATCACCATATATTATGTATGTAGACAGCCACGTATCTGTCGAATTACGTCGAGTCGAGATCATCCAGCTATGAACACAAAGTCTTCTGATCCCTCTCATATCTTCACACTTTCAATAGTATCCATTAATCATCGTGGACGACAGAAGTGGTTGTATAATCGTTTTTTCAAACAATTCTCTGTTTGTGTGAAATAGCTAAGTCATTTTCATAAGTTATTTGGATTGGATACAATATTGCCTCTGCTCGAGGAATATATCTGAAGCTAGCCGCGATGAAATTACGTTCTTTAAGTTTAATAATTAATTATAACCAATGACACGTACACAATTAATTTTAACTGTTTAATTGGGTTATCTGAATAAATACATACACAGAAAATCCACTAAGAAAAGGTCTTTAATAGGAGTTTAGGAATGCTCAGCAATCGCTAACGTTACTGCATCTGGTTGGGTCAAAATCAGATCAAGTTGCTTATATTTCTACAACTTAGCCATTCTAACTGTCTACAGCTCTAGAGCAAGTCTATAGGTAGTCTAACAATTAGTATTTATCCTATCACCGATCGGTGAGATGCCAGAACACAATTTCAAGCATTGTTTTCGTCAAAGTTTTACTATTTTGATTATATTACCCTAGAAACAAAATTATGAAATAGAGTT
>Ga0126343_10001058_pt1 | contig 12239 bp, 9 predicted proteins | sample Cyp2metagenome_FD_92531 | JGI IMG/M metagenome (GOLD analysis project Ga0126343, IMG submission 92531) | Coral microbial communities from Lord Howe Island, Old Settlement Bay, Australia - Cyphastrea 2 metagenome | ecosystem: Host-associated > Invertebrates > Cnidaria > Coral ... | reverse complement strand
TCATATGTAAGTACAGAATAAAATAAACCTAGTTACTAGTTGAAATAGTTGATGATACAGTCTTAGTTGCGGTCTTGCTGCGACCACCGCTGTCAAACAACCGTTGTTTTGTGAAAACTGCAATTGCTCCTTCTAGAAATTCTTTTCATGAGAATTCCAGCGTGAAATTGAGCGGTAAAGTACTTGCGCTTGATTACTCGCTGATCTGAAGTGCTGTAGTTGACCGGACGAACTACCGTAAGTTTGTTTGGTACATAGTTATATAACTGAGCTCCAACTGAGTTCAATTACGAAATCGCAAGCGCTGCGGATATTCCGTAGAATTCAAATTGGTTAAGTCACTTTCTGAGCGGTGAGTGATATAAATACCTTTGTACAGTTTAATTCTTGCACGCGCGCACGGTTGATCATTTCTTAAGCTTTAAAGAAAAAATAGTCTTTTGGGAATTTTAGTTGACCGCTAGATCACAGAGAATGCGGACAAACACACTTCAATTGTGTACTCTGTGTGCTGGCGAGAAATGCATTGTAATGGGTACAAGCTTCGGGCGGTTCGACAAAATACTAATCACTTGTTCAACTAGTAATTTTCGCTCGCTTACAAAGAACTTTCCTTGCTTTTGTTATGCGGTAATAAACAAAACACTGGACTTGAATAAGCTACATCGAGGCTGCTACAAAAACATGTAGATTTGTGTAAACACATTTCAACTCAGAAATCGACAAGAGCCGTGACGAAAACGCGAAACAGAATGTAAACTTTATCTTATCGGTTAGTTTCCGTCCAGGATTACCGAAGTTTCGTACACTAAGATGCGAGATTTTCAAAGGAATTATGAAATCTTGCAATAACAACAGCCTCAAGAAGTTCCGCAGCTTATAAAACTGTCCCCTCAATAGATGATTCCGGCTGATATGCATACATTTAGTACAAAAAAACATCATTACTTTCAATATTATCAAGAAATTCTCCCCGATTCGAAAACAATTTAGCGAAACATTATCCTGCGGTAAACCGTAGCTTAACGCGGTAAACCGTAGCTTAACACGTTACACCGAGTCTTTTTGAGCAACAATTAAAAAGGCCGAAACAAATAATCATTGTGTCATGCCTCTGTGTTCTCTGCGATGCTTTATTTGTGCGTTTAGATTCCACATGTAAGTTGACATGGTCAAGTTTAGCGAAATCTTGTTACCGTTGTGAAAGCGCATATTAGGAACTTTTAGCTGATTTGAAATGGTTTCATTAGCCCCGTAATTTTACTGCTCAGTTTCTGACAATACTATTGGTCTTCAGTGGCAAGCGAGGTTTTCTCTAAAAACCTATTTTGATGTTTGTGTTTCACGCTTATCTGTTAAAACTCCTAAACATGGCATATCAAAATATTTTCATATTCAATCCATAAAAGCAATATTTTGACAGAATTCAACTGGCTTCGAAAGACACCAGTGAAACATTCCTATATCAAACTGGAAAGATCCAAGCTACCCAGTCCAACATCACATCAAATAATGCAAACGTAAATTCGCTTCGATCGAGACACTTCAATATCTATAGATCCACCCGCGCTGTTCAATCAAATCGTATTCAACCAAATCGCATACAAAACAGACTTGCACGATTCGTCACAGACTGTAGATTCGTCACCCCATGTACGTACAGAGCCAACATTTCGTTAAATTTTGTCATTTTTGTGTGATTGGCAGACAAAATCTCGTAAGGAAAGCCTCAAAATCTGCCTTTATCAAAATTTCAAATTCCGTGGCTACGATCCTTAAATCGACAGTGAAAGAAAAATTAAAATAATTTATCTTAAATTTCGCAGTTAAAAGAATAATTATTAGTCAGAGATCAAGTTATCACTCAGGAGATTCAGTTCGACTAGTAAGCTGAAAAACAGAAAGGAGATACTCAAGAAAGGAAAACAATGCGACAAAAACCCAAATATAACGACTAACTTTTTTAGATAGAAGAAAATCCACATGAGATCAGATAAGATTTTATTTTATCGCAATTTCGTGCCCGCTAGTTTTGGACTTGTCAACGGTTGCTTCGCCTTTTGTGTTAAAATTTTTAGGATACTGAGAGAAAAGTTGCAGAAAGTATACGTTTTCTAGTTTGCTATAAAAAGCGTCTCGTCTTGATATATAGCCTACTTCTTTTCTAGTAAAACTGAAGTTAGAAAATGTGCTAAATCTTAGATCGTTGGAGATAAAAAATCCACCTGCGCGGTATTGCAATTTGGATCATAATTTATGTACTTTCTATCCAAGAAAACTTCGAATTTAATTGACGTTAAGAAATGATTCTTGGCGACTTATTCTAGACTTGCAAATTGTGACGGGAACTTTAATTTCTGTTCGGCTCTTTACATGATGTGTTGAATTCTTAACAACCAGAATTTAAACTGTTTATGAGTAGCGGCGTCATTTGGAAGGATTTAGTTTATCTGAACTAATAAATTTGAAAATAGCAAAGAAATTATATATCATCATTTACTGAGAAAGAGGTAAAACGAAATTGACGTGAACTTTGAACGCGTACACTGCATTGTAAACTATTTGATGAGAAAATCGAAGCAATGTTAACATTTCTCAATGTATAAATTGATATCCATTTGCGCTCATATTTCGTGCATTATCAACTTATCCATTGATCTTTTAAAGATCTGATCGGAAGAATTATATCCGAAATCAAAATTTTAAAATTGCTCTCTTCGTGCTTCCGTCGGGACCGAAATGATTTGAAGTAGAAAGCTAACTTTACTTAGAGCACAACAACGTTCACTTTTCATGTGTGTTGGTTATAGCTGGTTTTATTATTATATTACTAAAATACTCGTGAAATAAACTTGTTCAGGTTAGACGCAGTAGACGGACTTTGATGGAAATACAATGAGTTTATGACGAAAAATACCGCTTAGTATTTAGTGAAAACTATGGGAGTTGTTTTCTCGGGCCATTAGCTGAATATGTTTTTGTCAATAATACTTGCAAATTGTTTCAAGATAAGTCTCTAAGATATGACGTTTAAGCGTTAAAAGACCGAATTATGAATGAGATCCTGTTTATTTTCCGGTTATTTATCATCCATATGCCCGATTTTGACTTATTTAATGTGCTTATGGCCTCATAAAAAATATCCGTCAATAAATTGCGCTAGGTAATTTTCACAATTGTTATTCTTGAAGAGAAAAATTACAGCATCCTCGCATTCATGAATTTTCAATGAGTGTTAAATTGAAAGGCAAACAGTTTTCGTCAGGTTTTATGAACCTTTAATCACCCGCTGAGTGACGTATGTATTTACTTTAAGCGGGCAATAAGTAAATTCGTATCTAAGAAGGAATATTTATTGATAATAAAAGTGCCATAATTCTCATCAAACCTGTAGCGATTAAACAAGAAAAGGAAATGGCTTTCCACGTTCGTGATTAAATGACAGATTGAATAAGACAAGGTTTTTGGTGCTGTGTAACTTCTTCAGAAAAGAAATTAAAAGACGAATAAACATTAGATTGCAGTTAATCCTCGAGCGTCAAACTGGAAAGTTCGACATACCAGTTTTGGGCATCACTTCCTTTGGAAGTCCATGTCAATGAAGTTATGCATCCATGTTACCTGTGAAGTGGTTTCTTGGAGGGAAAAAGTCGAAAAACGTGAAATGAGCAGAAAGCTCATTTAAAGCAATTTTTCCATGAAACACGTACGCAAATTTTATTGCATTATTGCAATTTAATGTGACAGAGCTTTTCAAACAATGCTTTGTGGGTGTAGAGAAAATTAGACAAAATGATGAATCCATGAAACGCAATTTTTTAATTTCTTAATAAGAAAGTTCTACACTCTTGATAATTCGTATTTTGCTTCCGGTGTAATAGTTTCTTTGATCTCAATCGCTCACGTTTCCCTTTACATCGTGTATGGAATTAAACAGTCAATCAAAAAACAATACTGCGAATTCTTGCAATTGATTAAAGCTGCATACCGCCAGCGGCTTGATTTATCTCTCGTGATGTTAATTCCGGGTTAACCCCTATCGGTGACTTATGCGTTTTTACAGCCGTGTTTCTGTCGCTGTGTCGTTGCATAGAGATAATATCACGTCATCTCCCTCCTCCACCTCCCACACATAAGATGGAATGGTTAGGTTAAGCTTTCGTGGGCAGACCTGAAGAGAATTTTTAGTCGGCGGTACGTGTACACTTTTTGTTAATGAAACAAGAAACGGGGATTTTGGGTGTTGCGGTTCCGGCCGATAGAAAAACTCTGCTTACCACAAATTTACCTCTACTCCTCCCGTTTGACTTTTGTTGGTGCCAGTGACGCCGGTGTCGGGGATTAAGTTCATTACAGGTGTCCCTTCAACAGTTACGCCAACAAGAATGTGTGTGTGAGGACTTGTGGTGATTGTACGGTGAAAACATCCCATGCCTGCAGGGAATATAGACACGCGTGTGTGAGTTTACTTTAATTATAATGAGTTTAGAACTTTGATAAGGGTGCACATTGTTAATTCGAGGACAGTCCCACACAGATCTTTTTTTGAAAAAAAAAAAAAAACTGCAAATAATAAAGAGTAAACCTCCTTTGAACTAGTGGGGATTAAGAAAAATCTCAACGTTTCCTTCTCCCCCACCTCCTCGGTATCCACTTCCGAAATCAACGATCTATCAATCCCTGAAAAAAAAACCTGCATTAATTATTTGTCTAATTTGCTTGCAGTCAACGCATACTTAATTGACCACTCCCCATTGCGGCTTTTCCGGACCAATATAAACAAATATTCAAATGAACATAACTAGGTTAAGAATCCCAACTGGCAGGAGGCAGACCAGTTGGCTATTTACAAGCGCAGCCGAGAAGTTGAACTCGGGGCTACCGAGAACAACATCAGCTAGTGGTCAGAGCGGGATTTCAACCCGGAACCTACGGATTTCAAATCCGGCGCACTAACCACTCGGCTACGCTGCCTCCAGTCAAAGCAGTTTTGTAGTAAAACTCTAACATGTGACACACATTAAATCAGAAGCAGGCGCTCTCTGATGCGGTTGAGCTCTGTACAATCTGGACCAAAAACCATCTCACATGAAGTGAGAACAGTTAAACAGTTAAAATTTAGTAAAGAAATCTTTTTCACTCTTTTAATGAGAAAAAATAGTTTTCGTGTTTTTAGCAAATAACCGGCAAGACAAATAGCGGCAGATTGGACCATCCCATGGCAGTGTCAAAGCACAAGCCAAAACCGAACAGCCCTCCCCCCCCCCAGTCTTGTGCATGTGTTGTTACAGGCACGTGCCTCCAAATCAAGGCAGGAATTTAAAAGATCGCTGATTTTTATGTCCACAGATGTGCACGGATGAGAGACTTTCAGATAAAACGCTTTACCCAACTTTTTCACGCACTATCCCACCTATCAGCGGACTCGTCCCACCTTTGCATGCTCTAATGAAACATTTCAACTGGACTCGTGTTGGGCTTATTGCTCAAACCACTCAACAATGGTCTCAATGGAATGCGGTGGAAAAGGACTTAAGAGATGGAGGCTTGGCTGTGGACATCGTTCGGACCATTAAGTTTGGTATCCACTATAACGCGACCGGCTTAATGCCTGAATTTGAGGGTCTTCTTGGGAGTACGGCAATGGAGTCACGAGGTAGATTCCACCACTTACTCTCCAAAATAACTTCACTCTTTTTGCAAACATAAGCCCAGCAGAACAAAAACACGGCACAGAGTGCAGAGAAAATCTGTGCTTCGAAACGTATTTGAAAATCGGCAAAACGAACACGCATTTCATTTTCGAGGAGGTCGCTTGGACTATCCACGCACCGCGCGAGTAACCTCCGCGGAAGAACTTGGTATCATGCATGTCTAATAGTAACTTAAGAGGGATTACCCTTGATATACGGCATACAGTAGAAGGGGATCTACTCTCTTACCTCTGATCTTACTCTCTGATCTTCTCTTTACTAAGTTTAGAATTGCACATGCACCGAGCTAGAAATGGAAGGCATCATAGCAACCCTCCCTCCCTAGGACAGATCTTATCTCTCTATAAGACTTTTAAAATGATACGATCAAGGCAAAAATAACTTTGTATTCCACAGTTATCATTCTAGCCATGCGATACGCCTATGCGCTCCAGGCCTTAAGCTTCGCCGCAGAACTTGGTTTGAACGACGGTCGCTTTGCATTCATCGTGTTCGACTTGGAGTTGGACCTCGCGGGAAATACCAAGAAAAATATCACACTGACTTGGGGAGAAGATCCAGGAAACCGGACTGCTCTGGCATTTCAATCAGCTCTGCTTATTTCTGTCAACAACAGTGTAAGCACAGAATACTTGACTTTCATTGAAGATATGAAAACGAAGAGTGCGAGTTCTCCCTTTTACACAACCGTACATCCGGGACACACGGTGAGTGTTTGACAGTATAGACATGTCAATTATGGGCAGTCCATTTACACGGAATTCCTGAGAATTCATATAATCTTTGCCTAGTCCATATATTGTACGCTAAGTCCAGCTCTTTTAGACGCCGTGTTATGGTTTCATTCAGGGTGTTCGGGGCGAGACACCATTTTACTGTTTTCAACCGTTAAAATTAGTCTCCTTTAGAGGATCCCCGACATTTTCACAATGGATTTTCCCCCTGCTCCCCGGGATATATCGAACAAAGATCATGTGCAAGTTCGATTGTTTTCAATATTGATTTAATCTCAAATGTGTTGATCTGATGTAAGCAGCTTTTCTTGAATGACATGTTGTTGTAAAGTTATGTGAAAAGGAGAACTTTTCGCATTAGAAAAAAATTGAGCCCATAAGTGGAATATTTAAATGTTTCACAAAAACCTTACTCTCGTTTCCAGCCCCCTATAGAAGCGGCCTACTTGTATGACGCTGTGTTTCAATACGCTGCTGCTTTGAATAAGACGTTAAATAATGGCGGCCAAGTTTCCGATGGAGAGCAAATCACGCAGAATCTAACGGGTCACTTTTTTAACAGTAAGTAGTATCTCACCGCGAACTTTGTAATTTTTAACAACATGTAGCTAAAATGGACACAGTGGTTGGTTGAAGCGTTCCGCTGTCCGTATTTGGGGAAAAGAAAACGAAACATATAGAGCTAGAACATAGAGATTTAGTCAGTAGATCTTGTAATGCACCTATCACCTACCCAGGGGAATTCATTTTCATGGAAGCCAGAGTCACATTCCCCACCCCCAGGCACCTACTAAATGTCAACAGTTCCAGGTCTCTCGGTCTTCCAAGATGGCGGACATGTCAAATTCCCGACCCTGGGGAAGCGACTAAGTGTCAAAATCCCTACACAGGGGAAGGCTCTCTGAATCAAATTCCCGCGGGTACCCCCCCCCACCCTGGGTGTGTAACATTGACAGGTGCATAATAGGACAGTGCCAACTGATTTTAGAAAGCCACGAGGTAAAAAGGCAAATCACCTAAATGACAGCGAAATGCCCTCAAGTATGTTTTCTGAGCGCAAAATTCTAAAAACTCACCTTTCCTCTCCCCCATATTTCCGACTAAGAAAACGTTTCCAAACATTGTCTCGAAGAAAAAAAAATAAACAGTTATTGGATGAGGTTTTTGTGATATCCAGAATTATCGAGGTTGAGGTAGGGGTTATCAGCCGAAGCCGAAGGCTGAGTCTGATGACCCTTACCGAGAGCTCTACTGTTCTGGATATCACAAAAACGAATCTAATAATTGTTTTATTTTACATTGAGCGGAAAAAGTTATAGTCGTGTTTTTGCTTCGTCACGGACGGCAAGCAGCGCAAAGCGGGCGAAGTTGACATGATTACCCTTAGAAATCATGCACCGCGGTCATACATGACATGATTATCCGTGACCTTGAGTGTCCTTGACATGATTATTGTATAATCTGCAGTTATGACGCAACTGGCGCTGATTTCAAAAAATCACCTTACGCTTTCGGCCAATCAGAAAAGAGATAGCGAGTTCAATGTATAATAAAAGCGGAGCCGGATTATTTGACTGCTTGTTTTCATTTCTCCCAAGGTATACTCGGTTATGATCGTTACATCAACGCGGACGGAGACGCAGAGTTCAATTTGGTTTTGATGGATTACAGAGAAAGTAATAACGGTAAGATATTCAACCGAGAACTATTACATTCAAACCAAGTGAAGCGCGCCCCTCAAGATTACATTAATGAATTGATTATTAGAATATTGAACCCGCTAATCGCTTCCAGAATGCAGTAATGAACTGATTATTTGGATATTGAACTATCTCGTCATTTCAAAAATCAATAGTAAATTTTATTTTTTGAACATTAAACCTATTAGCAGTAAGTATTCGTGGAACGACGAAGTGGGCTCAGTTTTCCAATAATCAATCATTGCATTGTTGATGTAATCTTGGTTTGACTGTAAGATTGAAAAAGGAATAAAACTGTTTTTTTTTTCTTATTGATGACAAGTCAGGGAAGGAAAGCACGTTTCCCAAGGAGAGCAAAGCAGAATGTATCAATTCAAATGTTTCTTTTCCCATTTTTTTCCCACAGTTATTTCACAGGATGGTAAAATAGGCCCTGACGTTTAGACATTGTTATACACTACTTTCATTCTTTTGTCATTTTCTCATATCTTTTACAACTGGGTGCACGTGTTAACTGTTAAATTTGGTACGCACAAAATGAGCAAGCGTTCACGCATTCGTTAACTGATGACAGTGCTTCTACAAAAGGTTAAAAACTGCATGAAACTATTACACTGCAGGAATGTTTCAGCAAGTTGGAGACTTTGTTGTTGACAGTGCAGGAAAACACAAACTGGTGTTAGGTGACTCAGTCATTTGGCCCAATGATTCGTCTGCACCTTCCTCGGATGTACTGAAGTGCAGGTCCTGTGACGAGCATTGCTATAACGGTAAGAAGACAGTAGAAGGAGTTAATAAAGTAGAGTGTTAGCCAGGATGAAAAACATCAAGATGGGAAATAATATATCAAACCCGAGAGGCTGCCCTTTACCACATTTTACACTGAAAATGGAGTTGAAAATACGTCGCTCAGCGCAGTCATTGGTTTTTCGCTTGCACCTCGGTGTTAAACACTACATCAATCTCGTTCCCAGAGCCCACGTGTCTTTTGGTCAGCGCCAAGACACGGAGCTCTGGAATAATCCATTTCAAGAGTCCAAGATTTTGGGACTTCCGGTTTTACGGCGCATGCGTGCCTTAGTTAAAGACATGATGTTTAGAGATAAAGTCGATGTGAATGCATATTGAATGCCTTCGTGGAACGAATCCAAATTGATTTTACCTCTGGACGCCTTTTTAAAGCCAAAGCACGTATGCGCCGTGAAACCGGAAGTCCCAAAATCTTGGACTCTTGAAATGGATTATTCCAGTGCTCCGTGTCTTGGCGCTGACCAAAAGACACGTGGGCTCTGGGAACGAGATTGACACTACTATGATTCATTCTTTTGTCAGTTTTTTTATACTTGTTATAACTGGATGCTGAATGCTAAGTTTTGTGTGCACAAAATGAGGAAGGGTTCTTGCATTCGTTTACTGATGATAGTGCTTCTACAAAAAGGCTCAAATTACACTTAACTACTAAACCCTCAAGGGAGTCGAAAATACGTCGCGCACTGGAGTATTTTTGAAAAACTGCCCCCGAGGTTGCTGGAGCTTTAAACTTTAATGGAATCGTGATAGACGACTGACAATGGCTGATGTGATTCCATTATGACTCAATCGTAAATTACGTCTAATTTAAATAAGGCATCAGATATGGCTCAGAGTATTTTCTCAATGCTGTGGGAGTAGAGTGTTTTGAAATGGGCAATTTTATTTTTCTAGCTTTTCACTGGATCATGTAGTTTTAGATTATGGTGGAGTTGAGTAATAATACTATTGCATGATTGTAGAATATTTTTAAGTCACGTATTAGGACAGTAATTACGATATTTCGGCGGATTATTTTGCGTGGAAAAGACAATTTGCTTAGCACGCATCACACACATTAACGCACCTCATTTTTTTTATTTTAATAACAATACAAGAAAGCGCCAAGTGGAGAAAAGACGAAGAAACGAATTTAACAAAATTAAAAAAAAATGCTTGTTCTTCATTTTCCTTATATTTTCATATAATTATTATTCGTTTACAATCTGTTTATTGTAATACGCTGGTTAAAGTGGTTATGGTCAATTTTTATTTTACAAAATTTATTTCGTTTTATCATTTCCAGAAATACTTTATCTGTTTATGATGCGCCATATGCCCACAATTTCCTTAATTATGATTGTTGAGCACGCAATGTGAATTTTTCGATCTTGTTTTTATACCCCCAACAAGGGCTAATTCAAACATGTTTTACTTTACAACCGACTTCAAAGCAAGCGAAAAATGGTAACCCCGGAGAGCTTCTTTTATTGCCGGGTGCGTTATAAGAAAATGCAATTTCACTTGGCTCATGCACAGCACAGATAAATAACTTTCTTCATGATCACTATGCTTGTACTTTCACTGTGGCTATAACTCAAATGTCGACATAATTTACAGCACTAAGAGCTTCTCAGCAAACATGGATGGTTCTTTAATGATCAGAGCTCGTTTTCTGATTTTGGCTGAAACATTTTTAACTGTGCACTCCTGTTCTGTACTACCAGAGGGAAATTTAACCATTGGGCTCATCCTTCCGTACAGCCGCTCGGCTGGCGGAGGTCGAGGTACCCGAGGCAGTCATTACGCTTCTGCTATAACTGTCGCAGTGGACAACATCAATAAAGATCCAACTCTTCTGCCTGGAATTCGCCTCAGCTTCATTTGGAACGATTCTGAGTGCATAGAAGAGAAGTCAATCAAAGCGTTCATAAGTCAGTGGGAGAGGAAAGTGGATGGTTTCATTGGGTTTGGGTGCAATTGTCACACACAAGCTCGACTGGCTGCGGCCTTGAACTTGCCTGTTGTCTCTCATGTAAGTATAGATATTGTCTCTAATATTTAAACCATGTCCGATCTCAGTTTTGGATTATATTACTAAGCATTTCATTTGCTTTTCCTATGCCAGATATGTTATAAGAAACTTGCCCGCAAGCTGCTGAAAACAGCTACATGTACATGTCTCGGTTTCAAGGATTCCAGGACTTTTTGAAGCTAAATTGATAGGAGTACGAACTGAGAACGGCATGCCGGACCACAATCAAGGCTTGTGCCGGCATTTTCTCTGTTTTATGAAGAAAATTGGCAAAAAAATCTTAAGCAGCGTTCTCCCCCAAAATACCTCAAGAAAAGTGATTTAGGTGCTACAATTCACACCATTTGTCGTTTGTTAAGGCACATTTGGCTGGCTAAAACATTTGAACAGCCTTCGAGATGTATGTTAAAAAACTTGCCCATATGCAGTTAATGATTTAGACTTCTATCATGAATATGAGGTGTCGGAACCAAAAAGTACAATTGTCTGAAACTAATATTGAGGATCATTTTTGAGTTCAGAATTTTTAAAGTTAGATTCCGTTGTTTTTGTCTTCTATTACCAAACGGAAGAAATGGGTTTGAAAATTACGGTAGACAATCACGACAGCGGCGCCAGTGAAATGTTAATACCACTGATCATCTTCTGTATTTGTATTAAGTATTTCTTTAGGTAGATGAAAAATCAGGTAGTTTGACTGAGTTTCAGTAAAAATCAGTAAACTGAAACGTTTTGTCAAGGTCATATTAATGTTTTTAACAGAACTTTTCTAGCCGCCTTGGGCGCACTGGGCAGATGGGAACGCCAATATCTGAACGTTAAGTCTATTATAAGTTTAGCAAGTTTTCAAAAGTTTCCATTCAGAAAAACGTTAAATGATGCCTGCGGGAGATTGAGGGATTTTCCCTTTACAGCGAAATTAATTAACATGCAAATGTCTGTTCTTTCAACCTTAATGTCTGACCAAGCTGGAGGAATCGACTCGGCAAGCTATCTGCTTGCTATAGGCATATAAGCGGAGCAGTTGTCCACTGACCATGCAGTGATTCACAGACTACACAGTCAGTTGGCACTGCGTTCTAGGAAATTGAAAATTGATTATCTTATATTCAGATTTCATATGAATGAAGGAAGAACCAGAGAAGACTTTGATGGCTTTTGTCTTGTCTAAACTATATGCTAATAAGTTTATTTTAATACCAATGATTCCATACGTGAACTCAGTGAAGGAAATGCCATCTGCCCGTTTTCTTCGTTATTCCATTTA
>Ga0126343_10001057_pt1 | contig 12246 bp, 17 predicted proteins | sample Cyp2metagenome_FD_92531 | JGI IMG/M metagenome (GOLD analysis project Ga0126343, IMG submission 92531) | Coral microbial communities from Lord Howe Island, Old Settlement Bay, Australia - Cyphastrea 2 metagenome | ecosystem: Host-associated > Invertebrates > Cnidaria > Coral ... | reverse complement strand
TTTAATGACAGTTTGTTCACACATAGCCACGTATTAATTTTTTTAAGTTCCTGGTTTACAGATTGCTCCAAATGGTCTAAGTCTCTATGGGAATAGAAAAGGTTAGAATCATCTGCAAACAAAGTTATGTAGGTGGTTTTGTTTTAATTACAACTACCGGTAAATTTCCCAGATTTATCTTAAACAAGGATCATCTACTCCCACCAATCTAATAGCGAGAGGTAAGACAATATGGGAACCATGTCTGTTCTGACCAAGACCCTCTGGCCAACTCTAAAAGGTTGGAAATGGGGATATTTGGTTTTTCACAGAAAGAGACTGGAGCCAGGGGTGTTGCCATGGCAACAACATAGTAGGTGATATTTTGTTTCTTTTGTAATGTACATTGCTGGTGGTAAGTTTAAAGAATATTGCTTGAATATTTCTAGAGATATTCTTGATTGACTCTAGTGGAACCACTTATGACATCATCACCTTCCTCATTTGCATAAAGAAACATGAATATCTCTAAAATGAAAAAAAAGATATTCCAAAAAAGAAAATTTTTTCCATTTTTCTTTAATTTCAAAAGCTTTTCCAATAAGCAGCAATGATTTTTTACTACATTAAGGCACTTTAAGTAAAATGAGAGTGGGTGGTAGCGACACACCCTGGTCGGTACTTGGATGGTTAGCGGACTCGCACCCCAAAGCACAATGACAAAGTGAAGCTGTTAGTGGACACAAACCCCAAAGCAGAAAATCAGGTGGTTGGCGGACACACCCAGAGGTAATGAATGAGAGGACAAAACCCTTAAGCGGTTAGCAGACACACCAAGTGAATGAATTGGGGTGATAGTAAACTCACCCAGAGAATTAAGCCCCCCAACCTAATGCAATTTCTGGCGATTGAGTCGCTACGAATTAGCCTGGAATTAAATATTTCTGTGGCAGGGGAGCAGCAGGCCGTGGGCCTGGGTCCTTTAATGCAGTTGGATCATGGGTAATTGGGTGTGGGTATTTAAGCTTGGGATTGCACGTGGACAATCATTCTAGGCCGACACCACTCACTATAATTTATTTGGTTAACTTGCACTTCTAACATCTAAATATCGTGGATACAGCCATTGCCGAGAACGACAGTCTTGTAGATTCGATGAAGCGTATTCTAAATGAGTCTTTGTTCGATATCAAAAGAGCTAATTCCGAGCCTGCTGATTCCCATCTCTGGGAAACAAAGAAACTGAAATTCGAGGAGCCGCGGAGATTTAAAAAGAAGGCGAATGAGGATCAGTACAGATTCAAGTCGAAGCTGAGTGACATGTTAACCGAGGCGAAGTCGTCATGCTCTTCTCAGCAGCTTGACAGGGTCAGAGAATCATTGGATAAAGGTGAGACTTTGCTTGCCGAGAGACAAAAGCATATTCTGTTAGCTGATAAATCAGAATTTGGATGGATAATCATTCAGGAGTACAAAAAGAACGATCTCGCTGATGACTCAGACGACGAAAAGAAAATTATCAAGGCTGAAGCGAGAGCGAGATCGCAAGCCAAGCAGAATGCTCAGAAAGCCAAAGCAAGGTTTGCTCCTGTAGGACGGGACTTTCCTAAAAGTCTGCCAATCTCGAGCAATTCCGCTGCAGATTCCAGTTCAGCAATGAGACCTATTCCGACGTTAGACGGGCAGTCAAGGAGCCAGATCAAGCCAGGTTCTTGCTTTGCGTGCAACAAGCCGGGCCATTGGAGGGCGCAATGTCCGCTGTTAATTTCCAAGCCATGTGCAGGACAATGACTAGCCGACAGCGAGGATGAACAAGATCAAGGTGTAGTTGTTTCTTATGTTGTTACAAATTCTGTAACTACCGATTTTGAGTGTAATGTTCTTGATTCAGACTATTCTTTGTCTGTTGCAACTCTCAAGTCTTTGACCCATTGTGAATTTGTTTCGGGTCACACTGAAGTTTGTTCAGTCCGCGGTAATTTAGCTAACTGTTATCAGGAATGGGTGAATATTGGTGTCCCAGTTTTCATTCTAAGTGTCATTTGCATCGGATACAAAATTCCATTCATTGTTTTTCCTCCTCCCAAGGTTAGCCCTAATAATGGTTCAGCTCTAAAGGAAAGAGAGTTTGTTTCCGAGGCAATTCTTAATCTTATTAGGAACAAATGTTTGGAGGTTTTGGATCATCCACCTGCCATAGTTAATCCACTCCCAGTTTCTGTTCAGTCCTCAGGCAAGAAGAGATTAATTTTAGATCTGAGGCATGTCAACTTGTACATTTTCAAACAAAAGTTTAAGTGTGAAGATCTGTCAGTAGCTCTTAAAGTTATGTCTAAAGGTTATTATTTATTCAAACTCGATCTCAAATCTGGGTATCACCACATGGAAATTTTTCCTGGCCACAGAAGATTTTTGGCCTTCGCCTGAGATTTTGGCGATGGGGTCTTGAAGTATTTTCAATTAGCGGTTTTGCCGTTCGGTTTGTCGTCTGCTCCGTATTTGTTTACTAAGTTGTTCAAGCCTGTAGTAATCTCTTGGAGATGTAAAGGCATACCTATGGTAATTTTTCTCGATGATGGTCTAGGAGGTGGCGTGAACAGAATTCAAGCAAAGATCAACAGTTTGGCGGTTAATGCAGATTTGCTTTAAATTGGTTTCATTGTTAATGAAGACAAGTCCCTTTGGGAACCAGTTCAGAATATAATCTGTGTATTGGACACTAATCAAGGCTTTATTTCCGTCACTGAACATAGAATAGCGAAGTTAAAGAGCGGTATTGATTTTGTTCTCAAGGGAGGTTGTACCTCTGTAAATGTGAGATCTCTGGCCGCTGTTGTAGGCCAGATTATATCATTATTTAACGCCTTGTGTAGGTGATGTAACTAGGATCATGACAAGGTCGTTGTATGCTGTTGTGAATACGAAAGTGTCTTGGAATTCTACCGTTGAATTGTCTGAGGAAACTTATACAGAGTTAGTGTTTTGGAATCAAGATGTGGATTCCCTCAATTGTCGCTCTCCTTGGTTAATTCCGTGTATACCAGCGAATTTGTTTAACCCGACCCGTCAGATCATGCCTGTGGATCTTTTATCCAGAATGAAGGCAAAGTTTTTCACCACAATTGGTCATCTGCTGAAACAAGAAAAAGCTCAACATGGAGGGAGCTTAAGACTGTAGAATTAGCTTTGATTAGTTTTGCTCCAAGTCTCCGCGGTACGCACATTGCATGGTTTATTGATAACACTAATGTTGTTAGCATCATTCACACTGGTAGCAAGGTTCCTGAACTTCAGGATTTAGCTCTTCGCATATTTCATGTTTGTGTTAGTTTTGGAAATTCACTGGAGATGAAGTGGATTCCTAGAAGTTCAAATTCTGAGGCGGACCACTTAAGTAGGATTATTGATTTTGATGATTTTACTTTGAATGACGATGTTTTCCATATGCTAGATTTTCGATGGGGACTGCACACTATTGACAGATTCGCATGTGGTTATAATGCGAAGCTTTCCCGTTTCAATTCCAGATTCTATCAACCAGGGACTGAAGCTGTTGATGCTTTTTTACAGAACTGGCATTTTGAGAACAATTACTCATTTGAGAGTGTGTAAAGCCGAGGGGACACTTGTTATTCCTTTGTGGAAGTCTTCGTATTTTTGGCCGTTGCTGTGTGACGACGGTAAACATTTGAACATGTTTGTTCATGATTGGGTTGTGCTTCTGAAATTCAAGCAACTCTTTGTGAGAGGAAAAGCTAAGAATGACTTGTTTGGGGCAAGAGAGTTGTCCTTCATAGTTGTCGCTCTGCGCATTAGTTTCAAGTTGCCAGAGAGGATTTCTCTATCAGGCTTTTGCGCTGATGAGAGAGGCTGTTGCCCAAAGTGTCACTAGCGTTAGGGATCTTTTGCACCCATTGGTTGGAGTCTGTAGTTACTTCTGGTTGGAGTTCATTTTGTCATTATTTGTTAGCACGTTGTTACATTTTCTTGTTGTTGTTTTTTTTGGCTTGTTTTTCGTTTCGTTGAATTGAATGTACTCAAAGTTGTTCTTGCTACTTCTGATTTTTGTTTGTTTGTTTGTTTGTTTTTGTTTGTTTGTTTTTTTTGCTTTGTGTCTCTTATATAGACGTTTGTCAGAATGGCCTATGGAGTGAAACCTGGGCTTTCAAGGATCCTGACTTACAGTCCCTTAGCGCCAGGCTTCAGACGACTATTTTGTCAGCGAGAGCTCCTGCGACGGTTAACATGTATGACAGAGTGTTCAGGAGATGGAAGGTATTTGCGTTAAGCAAGCATCAACTTTGTTACTTTCCTGCTAATCCTATGCACGTAGCTGTTTTTTAGAGTCTACTAGATCGAGCAGTTCTGTGGACACCGCGTTTTATAGTATTAAGTGGGCACATGAATCACCTGGTCTTGTATCCCCTACGGCCGATAATCCCCTAGTTAATAGGGTGAGGGAGGCAGCTAAAAGAACCCTTAACCATTGAAATGATCAAAGATATTATTTCTGACGCTGATTTATTAAATACTCTTCAGTTGAGGAATATTTGTCTTTATGTTCTTTGTTATGCTGGTTTTTTTTTTAGATCGGAAGAGGTTGTCAGTATTCGAAGAAGCTATATTACGTTTCATGAAGGCTATATGACAATCAAGGTTGAAAAGAGTAAAACTGATCAGATTAGACAAGGAGATGAGATTATTATTACACAAACTGGTGGTAGCCCTTGTCCAGTTTCTATTCTTCGAGATTATTTATCTAGGTTAAACATCGATCCTCATTCGAATGAGTTAATTTTCAGACAGTTGGTCAAAACCAAGTTATCCTATAAATTAGTTAACAAAGATAAACCTATTAGCTATACTACTTTCAGGAACCATTTGTCTAAGAGTTTTTGCTCTGTGGTACCTGATCCTTCTGTTTATGGCACTCATTCATTTAGGTCAGGGGGAGCTACCAGGGCTGCCAATAGTGGCATGGGTAAGCGTGTTTTTCAGGAGACACAGGCGGTGGAAGAGTGTTTCAGCCAAGGATGGAAATGTAAAGGACAACATCACTTCTAGAATTTCAGTCTCTAAGTCTTTAGGATTTTAGTTTCAAACGCCCATTTTTCAAGCCCTTTCTTTGTCTTCTATTAGATTACTTATTTATTGTACTCTGGTGCTCGGCCAAGACATGCAAAATAAACCTAATGGCTCATTATGTGCTCTGTCTGTTGCGTAGTGAAGCTGAAATATGCAATTTCTGGCAATTGAGTCGCTACGAACTAGCCTGAAATTAAATATTTCTGCGGCATGGGAGCAGCAGGCCGTGGGCCTGGGTCCTTTAATGCAGTTGGATCGTGGGTAATTGCGTGCGAGTATTTAAGCTTGGGATTGCACGTGGGCAATCCTTCAAGGCCGACACCATTCACTATAATTTATTTTTGTTGTTGTTGTAGTTGTTGTTATTTTTTCGCCTTGTAGGATGGGCTGCTGAGCTTGGGCCTGGTTCCTACCCAGATTTCCTGTCCTTTTTTTTTCCCTACGGGTTTTTAGGCAGGTTTTGTCCGACCCCCGTCTAACCATGAAGTCCTGTTAGTGGTTGCCCAGCTCTTGTTATCTCGTTAGCTATTATTGGAGGAATTTAGAAGACAGTGTTTAGCTTTATATGGCTTGTATGTACTTATTTATTGTACTCTGGTGCTCGGCCAAGACATGCAAAATAAACCTAATGGCTCATTATGTGCTCTGTTTGTTGCATAGTGAAGCTGAAATGCAACTTTTATGTAGCTAAAAGAAGGAGGGGTAAGGGACCCACCCAGCCTAACGTAGACAACAGCTAAGTGGAAGGTTTGGACCCAATTTATGCCCCAAATACTGCCAGGTACCTGAGGAAATGTTAGTACAACTTTAACAAGGTCTGCATTGTCCTGTGCTTGGATTCCAGGCTTGTAGTGGGGTACTATGGGTGGCGGCTAGCTGGGCCGGAACTGTGTGGAGCATGGAAGCAGGTGTCCTGATGCATTGCATGTAGCAATTGCTGGACCAACGACCAAGGGTTTGGATGAGCCAGGGGGGCAAACCAGCTTTTGCAGCAGTAGTTGCAGCCCCAATGCAGAAACTGTGAGATGCATAGGACTCTGTAGCGAACCCTAAGCGTTGTAGCTGGAAGCCCAAGATAAAGGTGACTCTGTCCCTGGTAAAAAAATTGCCCTGTTGAGAAGAAATAAAGAGGGGTGGACTTGCCTGGAAGCTGGTGGGCCAAGTAACAGTGCATTGCCCGCACTGCACAGACCGAACGGCCAGACAGAGAGAGTGTAATGGAGCAGCCCAACCGGAACGGATCTGTTTTGGATGCTTTCAGTTGCAATAATAAGGATCCGCTGGAGGTAATACTGATGTCGGAGTTGGCCAGGTGTACCAGTGGGTTAAAATGGGTTGAGGATGGTGGGGTGAACTCACTCGAACGTAGGAAGCCAAAGAAAGCCAAAGTAAAGGCTGACCAGAGCATGACTTTGTCCTTTGATGCAATGTGAGGGTTGCCTGTCAAAGCTCCTTTTAACTGGCGCATGACTGACATGGTGATAGGTAGATGGCAGTGAGAGGAGAGCCCAATGGTCCGCTTGATGCCTCGTAGAAGTAAACAAAGGAGGGGGGCATCTGCAAACGGGTCTGCAAGGCTGTTTTCGATGTGGGCAAACCGAATAGCAGCCAGATAGAGCTTAATGGTTGGGAAGCTGACGTGATTGGAGAGTCAAGAGGCAAAATAACGTAGCTGTAACTCTGATGCAGGGAATGGAGTCCATTGCCTTAAATGACAAAAGGTAGCATACCGGTGAATTCCAGCCGAGTAGGTGGGGCATGTGGAAGGTGCAATGGCTTGAGACTGCAGAAAGGCTAGGCGACTTGCCAGAGGGTCGGTGCTGAGGGAGGCAGGGGAGTAGGTTCCAAATATGCCTGCGGGACGAGTTGATGGAATTGTCTGTACCTTAAATGTGAGACAAGAACAGAAAACTGGTGGGATGCAGCGCAAAAGAAGATTGAACGAACAAGGTGCATAAGGAGCGGGTCATGGGAAGAACTCTTAGCCCAAATATCCACGACTGATTGGTTGTCACGACTGATTGGTTGGAAGAGGAGTTTCTTGCCTCTCCAGAGGGAACCCCACAGGAGGCAGGAAAGAGCTATGGGTTAGAGCTCCTTCCACCGGATGGAGCAGTCAGACAGGTTGGAGGGCCAGGAACCTTTCAGCCAGCGACCTTGAAAGTAGATGCCGAAGCCAAGACCCCCAGATGTGTTGGTGAAGAGCTCGAGATCAGGAGATCTTGACCAAAAGGGGTCAGGGATAATAGCGTGGCCATTCCAGGGGGGAAGATACTTCAGCCACCAAGCGAGATCCCTGCGAGCTTCGGTGTTAAGAGAATTGTGATGGTGGGGTAGACGACTGGTGGTACTAAGGTCAATCAAGCGCCTTAGGAATATACGATGTGCTGGGATGATTCAGCAGGCGAAGTTAAGTTTACCAAATGAGGGAAAGAAGTTCTCTTTTGATGCACTTTTTCCGAGAAGACCAGGTAAGAATGAGAGAGTTTATCAGGAGGTAAGGAACATTCCATGAGAGTGGAATCAATCAGTATACCAAGGAACAACATACGAGAGGTTGGACCATCCAGCTTGTCGGGCCCAAAAGGCGGTCAGCGGTTCTAACCATGATGTCAACTTGAGATGCACATAGTGGTGACGAAGTAAAGTAATCATCAAGGTAGTGCGTGAAGGCAGATATAGCGTAGGTGTTCTTAAGTATCCACTCAATAGGAACTGTGAAGACGGAGGCCAAAAGGTAGGCAGAGATCCACATACAATTTTCCTTGCCCATGCATACTAAGGTGCCAGTCACAGGGGAACACAGGACAGAGACGAAAAGCATGCTTGAGGTCAAGCTTAGCCATGAGAACACCAGTGCCAAAGGAGGAGACTAGGGCTAGGGCTTGATTGAAGGTAGCATAGTGTAAGGTGTAATCCTCTTTAGAAATAAAGTCATTAACGGACGAACCTCGAGGTGAAGAGAGATTCATGATGATACGCCAGGAGCCATAACTTTTAGGAAGTAGGCCTCAAGGTGAGCAGTGAAGGGTTGGAAGGGGAAGAGACGAGAAGGGACCTGCCGTGTCACCTCTACTGACCTCTTTCAAGAGCACCTCGGTGACTGCATCTGGGTGAAGGAGAGTAGATTTTCAATTTGGGGTGATTCTGTGGTGGCATGGACCCTGATAGTCAATGCAACAGCCAAATTGAAGATCATGGACCAGGTCCGAGGCAAATTGACAGTCATGGTGATTCATAAGTTCTCGAGCCAGGTTGGGGATACAAACAGAGCTTGACAGAGAACAGTGGGAAAGACTGAATGGCATGTTGTTAAACTCTTTTAGGGCACTGGGTACTGGGATGGATGCCACCACAACCTTGGTTACTGCATATGTGCTAAAACTGGCAGTTGAAGTGACGACAGAAATGACGGTTGAAATCATGGCAGATGAGGTTGGGCGAAGAGGTTGAGAGGGTGGCCGGTGGGGTGGTGATGGATGTTTTAGGTGTGCTTGTTGGGGAGGAGGTTGAACTTGCGGTAAGTGGTTGAGATTGGGCGGGAGAGTGACTGGGAACGAATGGGACAATTGATGGTGCGGTGGCTGTAGGAATGACAAGAAATGCAGGGAGTGTTTCCTCTTTCAAAATGTCATTGTAAAGTTGGTTGTTAATTTTTCCCCACGGCAATGATGGGTTGGAAGCAGCCATGTAGCAGAGGGCAGTGTCGTACATGATCCATGCAGATGCTCTGAACTTCCTGCTGAACTTACATATCTGATCTTGATATGCAAGGACGTCAGGGGTGAGGATAGGGAAGTAGTGAAGAACTGTTTGAAGATAAACTTTTCAGGCCTCCAGCCAGGAGTGAAGACCATCCACCCGCCATTTGCATTGATGTGAAGGAACTATGGCTAATGCTGAGAGATCTTGAGGGTTGAGCTCTAGTTTGTATTGATTCTGGGTGGCCAGAGATGGGTGAGGGTATAAATTATCAGACAGAAAGTCAAAAAATCAATGTACTCAGGTTTGGCAATGTGCTGCAGTATTTTTTGTGGAATAGGTGGTAGTTTTTTGGGCAGGTGCAGAAGTAACAGGCGTTGCAACCACATTGGTTAATGGGAGACTGGGACTGGGTGTTAGAGTTAAGCCAACACCATCTTGGGCTGCGGTAGCATTGTTCGTGCTAGTTGGGATGGTCCTCGAAGGAGGTGGTGGCTGGGGAGTCGCAGGAGAAAGCGCTGAACTTTTGACTTGAATGGGGAGTTGTGGATGCCAACGTGCTCGCTGTGAACGGCCGTCGAAATGAGCAATCGCAGCTGCCTGATCTGCACTTCAGAAAAGGCAGTCAGTGGTGTAGGCTGTTGATCCATGTTAATGGACGAAAGTGTTGGAGTGGCACTATTAGCGCCAACATCTGTGACGGGGCCAGGAGGTGGTGGAATGGCGTGCTCAAAAGTGTGAATTTGCTCAGCGAGGTACACCTTTGAAACAGTCCTCACGAGATGTGCTGAGGCTAACAACACCAAGGTCTGGCATGGTAAAGCCAGCTCCATGGATGCTGGATTGACTGCTTTGGAAGGACAATGATTTTGAGATGGACGAGGCATAATTGAATCAAAAGGAAAAACTGTACAATAACAAAGGAAAATATGTGACGCACCTAGCGTGCTACTAGTACAAAGACTGGTGTATTTACCTTTAATATCCTACATGTCACATTGATGACTTACTGTCCTTCAATTTAAAGGTTCCAGGTCACCCAATTTAAGGTAATTTGAGCTCTTACAATAAACCAGTGGTTGCATGTTTGTAAAATGAACTCAAATATCACAAAAATGGCAATAGAAAACTCAAACAAAATGCAAGAAAACCAACAAAGACCATGAGGGACCAAAACTGGACAGGAATTGCCTTAAGGTCAAGGTCAAGCTCAGGATATGGAGCAAAAACTCGCACCAGTTCCAGACCAAGTTAACAGAATTCACCCAAAGAAAATCCAGAAATCAAAGAATAAACATGATTGCTTGCTAAATTCACGTTTCCAACGATTGCTTCCTGCTCAACACTGAGAATTGACCCATATTTATTTTACATAGAGAAATTTACAACTTCATTTAATACAACAGAAAAAAAAGATAGGTCACCACGCTCGTTTTCGAGAAAATGGCGATTTACCTCTTTGGCGAGGTCCAGCCGCAAGGAAAAAGCCGCCATTTTTTAATGTGCGCACGCTAGTCACGCGTAAAATTATGCGCAGTAGGGATGTGCAATGCAATACTAGGGAATAACCTTAACTTGTTTGTAACTACCCGGGGAGAGATGTAATGTCGCTACGTGTAGGTCAGCGGTGTCACATATGGGACTCACGCTTTTAAGTAGTTTTCCATAGCACATGTTGTTCGGATCATCATGGTTGCAGATAATTAAAAGTGTTGTTACCGAAACACTGGACTAATGTATCTATTATAATATCCATAAATGGAATTTCTTTATCCATATATGGATATGTGGGCTAGCATGAAGTTCTGACCCATATGTTGTGTCTAAGCACTGAATAATAAGGCCGCTTCATGAATAAAACAGCCAACCACACTTTAATGTTTGTTTGCCTTAATAGTGTGTTCAATGTTCAGTGTTCAACTGAATTCCTATGTTCAACTACATCTCTTCAATTACATCTATCCAACCTTGAAATTGAGTCGAACCATGGGATTGATCTTCCTTGACTTTCATTCTCTTCGTTTAGACAAGTCGGGTAACAGCAACTTAAGCCTCATTCGTAAACTCTGCCCCATCCGAATTTCTGCTGCTGCACATCCAGTGGCTGTATGGGGTGTGGTTTGGTAGCTCAATAGAAATTGACCATATTTCTCAATTTAGGTACCTGGTTCATTCTTCATGACTTCATTTATTGGCTTCTTTAAATGCCTGACCTGTGCGTTCCACTTCACTATTGGATGCAGGATGATAGAATGAAGACAAACACAGGCGAACACCATTGCCGCAACAAATTGACCACTGTCTGCCACTATCTCTTCCAGTAAGCCACATGTCATTAACAGGCCACATAAAGCTCTAATTGTGGCACTGGCACTAGTCAAGGACATTCAAACCACTTCTATCCACTTAGACTTGGCATCCACCACTATAAGGAACATTCCTCCATTGAATGACCCAGCAAACTCCACATGTAAAAGCTGCCCCAGGCGAGTAGGCCAGATCCATGGGATGCTCTGCAACAGTTGGCTTGACAATCAGAGCAATCTCTTATGATCTGTTTGATGTCACTGTCCAGGCTTGGCTACCAAACATACAGTCACGCCAGAGACTTCATTTGCATCATTCCTAGTTCAGACAGCACTTCCTGTCGATATCTACAGGGTATCACTACTCTTGTAGTGCACAACAAGCAACCGTCCTCAACTGTAAACTCTTTATGTTTGGAATGATAGGATCTGAATTTTTCTGACCATGCAATATGTAATGTAAGACAAATAATGGAAGGGTATCACCTCTTGTAGCCTCCTTAATTCTGGTTGCTGTAATGGGTGTATGTTTAATTTGGACTGTTGACTTGATCTCCCTCAATCGACCAGTGGTCAGCTTCTTCAATGGTTTTCCTCTGCAAGCATGGATAGTGAAGAGACTGGATTGGAAATGAATATCGAGTGGGTAAATTTTGTATTGCTGATTGGTTGGTTGTTCCATGCTTCAAGATGGCATCTGATGTTTCCATCATAGTGGAAATTTGTGACTAAAAGATGGCGAATATGTGGTGCAAGACAGCCAAAATACAGGGTTTGTTGTCCTTTATTTCATTCTTTTTCTTCGGTTCTCGTGGTAGTTCAAGTTTTGACATGTATTTCTCTCTTTGTTTGCTGTTCCACAGCGATGACGACCCTGCAAAGCCACAGTTAAACTTTCAAGGTAAGCGTTTGTTACTGCTCATTGGTATTATTATACATCACACTCACTATGAAAAATCTGATTGGTCGAGAGCATTCAATCAATTCACAATAGCTTGTGAACTTGACATGATAAATGCAATATCTGCTGCAGATATTGCATTTATCTTGTCAAGTTCAACGTCTGCCTGGTTACTAAGCCCCTTGGAGTGTTCTCCTCAGAAACAAAATGGCTGAACGCTTCGCTTCTGTTTCTGATCATGAATTATGTGAAAAATGTATAATAAAACAATTA
>Ga0126343_10001056_pt1 | contig 12262 bp, 9 predicted proteins | sample Cyp2metagenome_FD_92531 | JGI IMG/M metagenome (GOLD analysis project Ga0126343, IMG submission 92531) | Coral microbial communities from Lord Howe Island, Old Settlement Bay, Australia - Cyphastrea 2 metagenome | ecosystem: Host-associated > Invertebrates > Cnidaria > Coral ... | reverse complement strand
TGAGGATACTCTATGAAGCGACTTGAGTAGTTATCTAAGCTTAACTCTTGTGTGAAATATTGTGATTCTTTTATTTGTTTTCGTTGTGTTCAATACTGCTAGAACAGGCCCATATTCAAACACAAAGCCTAAGTCGCTCTTTTTGGAGCGTTAACTATTCTTCTGGGGTAGGTGCTTCAAGTATTTGAAGCTGTGCACCTAAAATTTTTAACTCTGTGCCTAAAATTTCGGCAGTGCACCTAACAATTTACACCTGGTCGCACAAGTGCTCCCAAAGTCAAAAATAAACTTTGAGCCCTGAATAGGTGAATTTGTCTACGGCTGTGAGGCTTTCGTTTTGGTTGATGGCGCTTTCGAAGGCATCCCAGAATTCTTGCCATTTTTGAACCTTCCCGTTGAATTTCCTTACTTCAAGTTTTGCTTTGCTTGCTTTTGCTTTGCCTTGCTGAGGGATTCCTGATGCCATGTTTGAATGAACTTGAGCGGGCGGTGCGGTACTCGGCTGAACTATCGGCGGTGGTGATTCAAATTTACTCATCATTTCTTCCATTCTCATCACGATTTCGTTCAATTCTGCCCTCACTGAATCACTGTTCTCAATTTCCTTCTCAATACACTTTTCGACCCCTTTGGTCGTTTCACTTGCAATCAGTTCAATTATTCGGTCATCCAATGTTTTGAACGACTCTATCTTCAGTCGCATCGACTGAATTGATTCTTTCAACCAGAATTTCTCCACTGGAATCTCTTTATCACTCAGCCTCTCTTTCACACGATTAAGAAGTTTCGTAGCAGATCCTCCGTGGGCCGCTCTGATCTTTACTTTCTTCGCTATGGCTTCCGCGACTGACATATGGCTTCCGCGACTGACATATTTTCATTCCGTGCACGTGGTCAATCTTGTCGACTTCAAGTTCAATTATCGGACTCGGAGGACCACTGTGTAGGAATTCACGCATCTGTAATCTTTACAGTCTTTACATGTATTTTTCTTCCTTCAGAGGACTGCATAACTTTTTCTTTAACAATCAGTATCTCCTGGGATATCTGGAACATTTTGCAATCATCTACAACAGTCTACAATCTACCTCTCAAACTTTCGACGATCTACATATCGAGCAATCTACGATCTGTCTAGCACATGACTCATGTGTCAATCAAGATACATGCATGACTAGTCACTTCGCGTAACGCAACGCGTAACGCAACTACGGATTTCGGACAGCGACCATAGTTTCACATACTTTGTAGTCGCAAGATGACAGGATTTGATGTCCCCTGGACAGAAATCTTAAAATTTTTTAGCCCCCCACGCTCAGTTTGTGTTCATTTTTGGACAACGTGCAGATCATTGTAAACAAAATCTGTTTCTGGAAAGAAATGTAGGGGTCACCAAATGTCCAGGATCGTTAAATCCACGCAAAGCTGTAGCAATGGCCATCTTCCCTATCATTCTTTATTTCATTTCTTAGCGTGCACGCTCGATGCATGACGTGGCGTGTGAATTTGCGTGCGCAGTAGCGATGTGCAGTAGCATATGGGCCCGAACGTCCTTAAGGGTGCGAAGAAACCCTATTCTCCCAGAGGTGCTGCTGTACTGCAATAGTCAACCTGATCACGAAAAGAGGAGTCCACTAGAATGCACACACCTTTGCTGTGATTCCTACCACGCGAGAAGAATGTCTCACCTCACCGTTCATTTTTCCAAATAGTTTCATCGTTCGGTTCGGAGTCGGGGCCTGTTTCTCGAAAGTCCCGAAAACTTTTCAGGCCCGTCAAGCCATTTTTAGTTCATCTGTATTTAAAACTGGAGATGTGTATAGGCCTGAAACTTCTTGTTTAAAGGGAACCTCTGTTCATATTGAGAGCATGTGAATAAAACAACTCTGCAATCATAAGCTTAGAGATTTTGCTATGGCTTTCGTGTGCGAAAACTTTTCGGAACCTTCAAGAAACGGGCTCCAGGTTTCTTGAATAAAAGATTTGTGAAAAAGTACTCCTTCTTTTGGCAAGATCTCTTCTTCCACGAACATTCAACGAGAGAATATCAAATTTTACCGAGTTGAGCACAATAAGCAAGAGACGTACTTACGCTATGACACACACACTGCCAAGTAAACTGAAAATTCTAAAAAACTACTACAACAATAACAACAGTGACAGCAACAAAAACGTAAGAAAAGATTCCTTCTGCAAAAACCTAATGTCCTTTTCCCAAGCCAAAAACACACTTGGCGTTACCCTTGTACAACCTGGTCGTATCTTTCATCCACACAAGCCAGCAATCGATCTTTAGCTAGTTATATAATACATTTTCCAACTCTTACTTTTTGTAGATTCTTATCGGGTTTCCTGACGGCGATGTTTTCCCCAAATTAGAACATTAAAAATAGCTTATACACCTAACATATTAATAATTCCAGTGAAAGTTCTTGATTTTTGTCATAACAAATTTACCTTTTGGTTATGTCTTTAAGGTAATAGGCAGTCTCCTCTTTGCCATTACGCTTGGCAACAGCCTCTGGCAGTAATGGCCTGTCCTTGTAGTTGTTAAAGACTACTCTTCCAGCCGAAGAGTTGAAAATCATTTCAATAAATTGCTGAGCACCACTTTCAGCTGCTGCATATATTAAGAGGCGTAACACATGGACTGGATTAGTGGAATCTAGGATCAATAAAACATTATTACACAGTTTAATGGTAACTGATTCTGCATGCAGCATTAACGTGGAGAAAGAGTAAGTAACACTAAATGACGGTGGCTATGGCTATGTCAGAAGAGAGGAAGCAAATTTTGCTTTGATTTGTTTAGTCAGCCTGCAAGAAAGACAAATTTGGCAGACAAATTAATAATAATAACTAGTAGTAATCAAAGATTAGGAGTGCATTCTTTGCCTGTGATTAAATAGTTGTCTTTTGTTGAAATATTTATTTATCTTCATGTGAACGGCTGAAGGTCTACAGACAAAATCAAATAGCATTGTTCTGTGGATGTTTATATAATGCGATTTGATATGACCTTTGATGACATGTTGCGTGACGCCTCCTGTTTCGCTTAACTCCCGTCTCATTTTCACTTTCACGGGCAATGTTTAAGCATAGAAGCTAATTTTTGAGAATACTTGTGTTACATCTAGTATTCTAAGCTGGAAGTACTAATTATAAGCTAACATCTGTAACATTTCCTCTCGTGTTTCAGTTATCTGTGGTTTATCGTAAACAAAATGCCTGACAAACTCTGTGCGACTGGCATTAATCATTAGTTCCCATGGTTGACATCCCAAAGCCAAAGCGATCAAAAGTCCTGTTCGTAACAAAAATAAAAGTTGTCCGTCCCAGGTATTAAGCAAAAGCAAGTCATCTCGCTTCCTTACCAAACAGGCCACGCTCGTTCCAGAATCAAAACTTCTACAAATCAGCCATCGCGAACAAATTGTCTTGTATACACATGTTTTGCGGTTAAGTAATTTGTTTTCGCCCGGCCAGAAAACTCACTTCAGGAAGCCAAAGCAGGTTCTTAAGCACTGGGGTAATATGGTCTCTCCGACTGCTTCCTGTGATTAAACGAGCTGCTATGTGCTGAACCCGTTGTAGTTTTTCGTGCTCAACCGTAGGAAGTCCATAGAGAATACTATTACAATAATCGATCTGGGAAATCACAAAAGCATTTAGAATACGTTTAAGATTACTTTGGGACATGTACTTCCTGATTTGACTTATCGACCTTATCGCAGAAATAGCTTTTTTGCAAGTATCATTAACATGCTGTCTTAAATTAAGTTCCTCATCAAGTACTACACTAAGTTCCTTTACTTTATCAGACAGTTCAATTATCGTGTTACCAAACGAAAATTGAGAAAGGACAGGGTTTCGAACAAAGTGAGAGGTAAATTCGATAACATCAATTTTTCCAGGGTTAAAGGGTTAAACTAAAGGAAGCTGGACCTGTATACACTGGTACATGTTTTTTTTTTCAAATCCAAAATGCCTTGTTGTGAGTCACTTTAAGACATCTGCAAGAGTGTTTAACATGTGCACTTGATTACAGACTAGAGTTCATCACTGAAGTGGTCACACAATGGTGTGCACTTTGTACTCTTGGCTTCAAAAGTAGGTAAAAGTGTCAAGGAAAACTACTCAAGTTGTTCCACCCAAATGGACAACACCCACATGTATGCTATTATTTGTTACAACATAGCCTTAGTGAGGCGCATGCTTTGATTGGCTAATACGCTCGATCCATTTGCCCGTGGGTTGCACGCTGACGTCAGAATTTGTACTTTTTCTCAGCAAGTTTGTTCATCGATGTTTTTCTTCTTCTATAATATGGAAAAACCTACATAATTCTTCCGGAGAGCAGGAATATCATTCCAGGGAGCGACCAAATTTCGAGCTTTAGTTTTTTGCCGGGCCTCCACTGAGGGAACTGGCGAGTTTAAGCAAGCAGGAGTTGACTAAGCTGGTTGTACACAGGCACTCAGCACTCGGAGACGAACCAAAAAATAACAAACTGCTCTTTATCAGCCTTTTGAGGTTTAATAGTAATGCATAGAAGGAATTTTAGAGAGAATTTTTCTAGCCATTTAATGACAACAGAATTTAGCACAAGCTATCATTGTAAAACTTTTGTGGCACAGAAAGCCATTTAAATGTACATGAAAGCCAACAAATCTCACCGAAAACAGTTCTTTTCAGAACTACTCTCACCTGGATGATCACAACATACGAACTACAAATCTCTTTTTCCTCCTTTTTGCTGCCGTCTTAGATACGAAATCCTTCCGTTCCAAAAACGTTAAAGGTAATCGTTTTTCTAAGCTTAACAAAGGAAGTTTTATCAAATACTGATGGCCTCTGATTTTTTCAGTTTTCAGGTATTAGTTTTGGTCGAACACTAGTCGCTCAATCGAGAACTGAACTCTTGAAGAAATAGCCGCTCGAAGGAAAGACTGCATCGTGCATAAATATAAGCTTACATTTCTGACATTTTCCTTTAGATTCAGTCTTCTGTTCACTTGAGCTTATTTTACCAAGTAATGAAAGTGACCGGAGTCATTTTGAAAAGCCGTTTATGTGTTCAGGTTCAGCCTTAAAGACGCGCAACTCATCAAATTTAAACGAAGTGGAAAGAAAGACGTAACCCACCTGCTATCAAAAAAGAGCATCTCAAACAGCTCAAAGCCAGGGGTATTTGTTTGCTTTCTTCTCTACTCTTTTTTAAGAAGTCTGGTTTTATTTATTTTTTTTTTTTGCCCAAGATTCCTTGAAGGACAGAGAGCTCGACCACCAAAAGGTCCAACAGCGTCAACCATGTACAGTTTGTTTTCAGTCGGTTCTTCTGAAAACTGATCCAAATTTAAGCTTACTTGACCAACTTTTGAGATACGCTTTTGCCAACTGGAACTTGTTTGTTGTCAGCGTGATTTTAAGGTTAACTGAGCAGTTTGAAATTGTTTTGCCGCGATCCAAGAAAAGTTTGATGTGTCGCTTTGTCAGATTTTGAATGAACATTTTCTCGCGGTTTATCGCCCTTTTGCCTACATGTAAGCCGAACGAGATTCAATATATACTATCTCAAAAGTTGCAATGTTATAAAAGAAATGGTAAGCATGCAGCGTGCAGCCATCGAGTTATGGATGCACTTGGGAGGTTTGCTAAGCACTCAAGAAGCTAGAGTCACACTCGGCTATTGCCTCGTGCAACTCTTTCGCTTCTTTCGTCCTTAGCAACCTCTTGCGTGCATCCATAGCTCGATGGTTGCACGCTGCACGCTTACCATTTCTCAATTTCAGTAGTCTCTTTCACAGGCGTTTTTAGGCTCATCACGCAATGCTCCACCCCACAAACGGCTGCTTTCTTTCGAACCACATTCCTTTCCCTTTTGTGAACAATCAGAATTTGGTTCTCATATCCAGAAACTGTTTGCACTATTGGGAAACGACCAATCACAGCGCGTGTCTTACTTGTACAATCAATCTACATGTTTGTCGACGCCTTTCGCAATGTCTCCCTCTGCATCATCTTTACACGGTCTCTTCGTACGGTGAACAGTTGCTTTATAAACCTTCTCCGATTCACTTTTTGCTTTTTTAAGGTTGTCCAATACACGCTTAAATTTCGTCAATCTCTTATAGCACTGCGCTCTACAGATGAATAATTGTTCACATTCAGGTTTAGTGCGGATTTTATAATCTCGCAAAAGTCAGTCTATGATTCTTCAAAAATATACAGCTTCTCTTTCTTTGCTACAACTGTTCAACACATAAGACAGCGGAAATTTTGGAAACGTTTCCGCGGGTGTTTTGTTTTCCAAAGTCGCGTATCAACAAAAACGGTGGTAAGTCTCAAATACTACGAGCAGATTTGCGCTGATCAACATCACAGATTCGCAAATTCGCGGAAAGTCTATTTGCTGCAATTTGATTGGTTCCATTGCAAACAATGATTGTGAAATGATTGGTCAATCACCTGTACCGACAAACAAAGGGAAAGGAATGTGGTTCGACAGAAAGCAGCCGTTTGTGGGGAAGAGCGTTGCGTGACGAGCCTAAAAACGGCTGCGGAGACTACAATTTCAGTGGAGATCAATGATTTTGACATTTCCTCCTTTTTAGCACACGTTAGGCCAATAAGAAGAGCAGCAGTATTCAGACGCCGGTAGTTCAGTTGTGCTCTAAATTACTTCCTTACCAAGACTTCCAGAATCCTGTGTTTCACCTTCACTGGCTGTTTTCGCTTTACCTTGCAGCTCCCTGAAAAGCTTGCACTGTAAGCGTGGCTCATTGACTACTCGTTGAACAAGCACTATCTCTTCGTCCACGTACAAAATATCAATCTCTCCTAATGGTATGCCAAAGTTTGACTTCAATGAAACAGTTACTGAGCCAGGCTCCTGGGCTGCTGCAATACCAAAAGCATTCATTGTGGTGGGTTAAACAATCAGTATATAATTGGAATGTAATTCGTTTTTAAAAGCCTTTTTAACAGGGCCTGTGGAAGGCCATACATACATACATACATACATGTACATACATACATACATACATACATACATACATACATACATACATACATACATACATACATACATACATACATACATGCATGCATGCATGCATGCATGTATGCATGCATGCATCCATGCATACATGCATACATGGATACATGCATACATGCAACATGCATACATACATACATACATACATACACACATACCTATCCTTTATTAGTGCCTATGCGTTCTAACGCCTGCACTAATTGGGGACACAAAATTGGCCCTTTCTTGTAAATTTCTCCCCTCTACATACGAGTATTTTTTAATATAATTTTGGTGGGTAGGGTAGTACAGCTTTCCCCAGAGGTCTTCTCGTCCAAACCACAAAGAATAACACCTTGTGATACTGTGTTACAGTATAGCCGCGGTCTTTCTATCGATGGACTTTCCTACAGGTCACTTCCCCGCAATTTGTTAGGCTTCCCCTACAGGGCTCGAACCTGGACTGCTTGTTCCGGGAACAAGCGCACTGACCCTTAGGCCACTGCGCCTCCCACAAAACAACTGTGCAGTAGGCAAAAGCTGTACAGTAGGCAATTTTTCCTCAGCATATGCCCTTTTTGTTTCAGTTTGACATCAAAATGAGTCAGTTATTTTTTATACAATGGACATGTTACTCTGGCAATGTTTGAGTTTTTCAGTCCTTAAGGAAACACTTTTGTCAACTGAGTTTTATAGCTGCATGTATAACACCTTTGATATTTAAAGTTTTTCATTTTGTACAGAGGTAAGGCTGAGACTATTAACAATTCTCACACACCTCTGGGAGGCATTGTCAAGCTGACAGCCGCCAACTGACTCTTTTCTTTTTAAAACCAATACACATAATAATCTTTTATTAGGAGGCTTCAATCACATAACATGGTTTTCAGAAAGGTCCTTATACTTAAAGTAGGCAAAATATAGTAATATCAAACAACAGTTACCTATAGGCTTAGAGAGAGTCACTCTGTGCTTACAGTCTTAATTAAGAATATCTAGCCAACAGAGTGTACATGTATGTTATCAACTCAAACAAAGGGCTGGGTGGGAACTGGGGCTCGAAAATATATGTCAGCAATGGCGGACAGCAAAAAAGCAACTAACAAACAACACTGAGCACGTGACTCAAAAAACAAACCCTCGGACCTAGGCCCCAGAGGTGTGTGAGAAATCATTTTCCCCTTATTTCGTTCCTCAGCCAGTGGAAAATTAAACTTAATGATGTATTTTAATACATTTTTACTAATTGTAGTAGTTGTTCTCCAGAAAGATTTGAGAGATTCATACCTTCAGTGATTATTTATGTAGGCTGTGAATTAACTAACATTCAGACCAACTTACATGTATAACAGTAGCAACATAAATTCATTATTTTACATACATGGAATCTTCATTCCAACCAAGGAGTCATCTCCACACCTGTTCACATCAACAGTGCCCCACGGTCCAAACGTGGCAGTTCCTGATTGAACATTCCTGGGAAGGGTCTGATTAAATGTGAAACAGCACAAATTCCCACCCTGCAAGTAATAAAAAAATAATTGTGGAGTGAGGATATTAGTGCTTTCAATGCTTCAAGCCAACAGGATGGTTGTTATCCTTATAAAAAAAACAGGACTCGGAAAAAAGTGCTGTCCATTCATCCAGGACATTCCTGCCGGGCAAGAAACTTTTCATTGTCACTTGCCTGATTGGAAAGGACCCATGCAAGTGTCTGCCAACTAAATAAAAAAGAGTCAACTGAGACTGGCCCACTGGGCAAGTAAAATTTGAGGGCTGCTTGTCAGAAGGGCAAGCTACAATTCAAATATTTTCAAACCCTGATTATTAAGCAGGACGGAAAGTGTTCACTGAATAGTAGTTGTCATTTGCCAACATCGACCAGAACTCCTTTCGTTTTTTCTTTATTGTTTAATTTTTGAAGTCCCAGTGCCATTAAATAACAATAATGCCCTACGAAACAGGAAAAGTGAAGGATTCTGGTAGCTGTAGTCAAATGACGCCATCGTGCATGTGAATCACCTATTGAGACAAAGTTTTGACCTAATTGGCCATTGAATATATAAATTTAGCAGAAAGCTGCTTTAAGAAAGTTATGTTTGCATACATAAAAATAGAAAGTGAGAAAGGGCCAAAGAACAAATCAAAAGTACCGGAACCTGGTAGGATCTGATCAGCAAATGTAAAAGCTTGAAAAAACTGAACTTAGAAAAACTGACCGTACGGTTGGGGTTAACTGTACGAACATGATTAAACAAGTACAAAACAAAGCAATATACATCTTCAAAGCAATTTCATCAACATTATTATTTAATACTTAACCTGTAAGGGAATTTCATGTGGAGTAGCTCTCTCTACTCTAAGTGGCACATATTCATTCATCCACTGACATGGCCAATCATCTGCATAATGAGTTAGGAACATACAAAAATGCAATAAGTAAGAGCGTTTAAATGTGTGTTGAGCCTGCACAAGACAACTCGGTTTCATCATCTGGGTTGATAATGTAAATTGGACACCGTAAAGAGATTTGAAAGTTGACGTATTGAGCGTTAGCGAACCAAGGAATTGTGGGTTGTGAGGCTTATATAAAGAGAGATGGAACTAAGCTATTGGTTAGTGCATGGTAACGTGAAAAACAACAGAATAAATTAGTTGAATGAAAAGCGTTCATTGATACCGTGAGGATTAAGAGTGCCGATTTTAAAAGTTAATTTTTGTTCTAGAGTTTTGCAGCTTTCCGTTCTCCCTTGATGTTGGGAAAGGCCACAGACTGCCCATAATATGTTGTTTAGAATGATTGAGGAGATCTTGAAGTGTATCGCGACCGGTTTAGATGCCTTGCTGTCGTCTTTCTCTATGTCATGAGGGTGAAACGATCTTCTAGTAATCTCCCTGTTTCGCCGATGTATAACTTTTTGCAGAGAGTGTAAGTTATGCAGTAGATGACACTGGCTGAGATACAGGTGAAACCATCAGTGATCTTGATGGATCGCTTGGGTCCCCATCTGTTATCAAGATTGCGAATGAAAGGACGTGTTTTGCATCGCACGTGTGCACATTTAAAAGTTACGGGTTGATCATTATTGTTTGGAATGCACTTCTGACTGAAAAGTTACCTATCTTTTTGCCGCGTTTAAATGAAATTAGTGGAAGTTGCAAAAAGATTCTGGCAGTGTCGGGATCATTTTGAAGTAATTTAAAGTTTTTGGGTCTTATGCATGAAATGCATACAGACCGTAAGTCAGAGGCAAATCTTGTAAGTCAGTCAGTGTGTCACTTTGAGGACGAGACGACACGTGACAGATCTCCGAGGTATAAATGGACTAGCAGGTAGACTGGGGGCGCTTTCCATTCGACCAAAAATTCCGGTTTGAAATTTCGGGTATTCCGTATGATGAATGGAACGGTATTTTCCGGTTTGTTGAACCAACCTGTCCCAGGCCATCACATTCCAAGTTTCGAGCGAAAATACAAACAGTAAAACAAGGTAAAATGTGCTAGCTTCTTTTGCTGGAGTTGTTTGACGACTTTGAAGTTGAATACGACGGGTAGCTAATTGTTATATGCGAAGAAATTTAAATCAAGTTTACGAGTACTTTGAACGTACAATAATAGTATTTTCCAGACAAATTCAAGAGTCATTTTTGGACGGCGAAAGAAACTCGCGAGCTGTTTATTCAGTCAAGGCCACTTGGTAACGAATCTGGGCGAGCTATGATCTCACCTACAAAACAAGTCTTCGCTTTTCAGGGTTTGGAACATTGTGGCAGCCATGTTGACAATTTAGGTCTTGGAGAAACTGGGCCGAGAAGGAATGGTCGAATGGAACAGAATTTTCCAGTTATTCCTATTTTCCAGAATATTGGGACAAGCTCGCGAGGTACACCTAAAGTTCCGAAATGAGATTCCAGAAAATGTCCTTTCCATTCGCTCTTCACCTGGATTTTGCGGAATTTTTGGTCGTATGGAAAGTGCCCTGGGTACTAGTAATTGTGAGTCATTGTTTTCAAGTTGTTTCTGACAGCCATTGCTTCTGGCGTGTTCTTGTCATGTTGTAATTGGAACCAATTTCCCTGTTGTGGGAAAATGTTGAAGAGCTTTCTGGCGCAAAGTAGAAGCAGTTGTTCAAGGTAAGTTTTCGTGTACATGTATTTCAAAATTACTCCGTCGAGCTGTTTATGATTATTTTTCTTTCTTTCCTTTCAAAACTTAACTAAGCTTACACTACCCTGCCTTGTTTGTTCTTTGCTAATTCATTCAGGTGTTGCTGAGTGAAGTTTCGTCAGCGACATCGGTACAGGAGTTGTTTACTCACGCAAGCCAACAGATCTAGACTCGGTTTGTGTTTAGTGCAGATTGCACTGAAGCTAATACGCTTTCTGTTTCTTAAGTATGTTGATGGTAACTGTTCAACAGTTAAAATGGCGAAAACTGTCTTTTGGAAATGTTTACATGTTGATATCTGCTGATATTACCAATGATATTAATTTACGCGTTATTAGCTGATTGAATGTACTTTTTATAGCGACCTATAGCAGTCGGCAAATGGAGCGTTTTATAGTGTTTTATAGCAGTACTGTAATTTTTGTAACTCTGGTGTTTATGATGATTGTTTAAAGTTGTATTTTTAAAAAAATAAAGGTTGTTGAAAATGTGTCCAACTTCGATTCATGGGTTTGATATTAATTTGTATCTCAGGTGCTCATGGCTTATTAGGCAGGTCTTAACTTTCATCTTTGCCAAGATGGGTTAAAAAGTCACTTTGTTTTCTTTAGCATATTGGTTTATGCTATTATTTATCATGTTTTGTCCTGCTTTATCATCATCAACCTTCAAAAATAAATATTATTGACAGCCTTTAAGTATTTGAATTGACATTATATTTTTACTACCATATCAATCTGACCATTGATCAATCTATCTCAGATGTCAATATTAGCTGTAAGCATCACTCTTGCCATATGAAGTTCATAATCCAGTCCACCAGTTTCAGATCTTCCTCTTGCCAGTACTGTCAATATCTTGTTTATTGACATTGTTAGGATATTGATATGTGGTAGGATAACATAGGCTTAGGAATCATGGCTAATTTTGTATTGTTGTGTTGGTCTACTGAGATATTTTCAGCCCAATTTTTTATTGTTGTGTTGCTCTACTGGGATATTTTCAGCCCATATGTGCAGAGCATCTGATGGGTAATTGCTGTCCAATAGGCTTATTGAT
>Ga0126343_10001055_pt1 | contig 12263 bp, 5 predicted proteins | sample Cyp2metagenome_FD_92531 | JGI IMG/M metagenome (GOLD analysis project Ga0126343, IMG submission 92531) | Coral microbial communities from Lord Howe Island, Old Settlement Bay, Australia - Cyphastrea 2 metagenome | ecosystem: Host-associated > Invertebrates > Cnidaria > Coral ... | reverse complement strand
TGGACCCCCCAAAAACCGAAAAGCCCCCCCCCCGGTCCCCCCCCCCCCCCCCCACCCCCGGGCACAGTCATTTTGTTAACAAGGGTACACCGCTACGCTACTCTCTATCCATCACAGAATAAATGGTGAGCAGCGTAGCCAATCAGAGACCGGCATTCGTGATAGAACGCAATTAGACTTATGTTAATTCACACTTATTCTTCTTTTTTCACACAGTATGTTACATTTTGCCTTCAATCGTTTATTTGCCCATTGGTGTCTACCTTCAATACTGAACTTTTAAGTTATTTCTGTTGTTTTACTTTTCAAATCCATTAGTGTGTGAAGTATCGTTTCAAATCCTATAGTAAAGTTCTGAAGGCACTTTAGAATAAGAAATTTTCAAAAGTGAAAAATAATTTTAGTCTCGACAATCCTGTATCAGTTAACCTTATAAAATTTACGTTTCAGTCGAAAATATCGCTAACTAACCTATTTATATTAGTCTGTGTCTTACTTTTAAGATTAACCATGTAAAACGCCCAATATATTTCCTAAGTGCTGACTCACATCCAGCCACCTCGATCATACAGTTCAGTCATCGTCGCCGATATCACTGCAGAGACATACACAGATACCGGCAGCGATTACAAGGGGGAGAAAAATTGCGCCCACCACCAGATAGAACAGAAGAAGCAAGAGGATGCAGCAAAAACCTGAAAAACCAAACCAGAAATAAAAGGTAGGTCTACGTGCAAACTTACATTCTTATCTGAACAGATACAGCAGCAAAAAAGAGTAAAATATTAATAGGCGTCAGGAGCAAAAGGATAAAATAGCAGCGTAAAATTAAACAAAAAATCTACTTATGTAGGTTCCTGCTTCAACCCAATCACGAATACAACTATGCAATATGACAATTATTTCACTCAGACTCACTCAGAGTTGGAGCAAATGGAAACTTGCGCTATTCAAATGAAGACGGAACCCTGTAGTGCCCTCTGATTGGTCGTTATCTGCGCGCGAAAATTCAAAAACCTGGTACCAATCAATTAGAGACACGAAACAGACCTGTATATGGCTGCGTCATCAAAAGGGAATTTTCTCAGCCAATCAAGACAGTCTTTACTACAGGCCGGAAACAAATGAGAACTCGAAGGTATACACTGGTTGTTTCCCACGTCGCAATTCTTGAAATTTCGTTATCATTGGCGAGCATCCTATTGCCGGTTTTCACATGACGTCACTAAAATTCAAACTACAAAACTATTGATCATGTTGATATTTTACTTAAAAGAGGTTTAAAAGCAGCTAAAATCTAATATTTAGAGGAATTTTTGTTCCGAATGGGTTCCCTGTTTTGCTATAGACTACGCTTGAATTTTCTAAGCGAGTTGGTTAAAAAGTGACTTATTTCGGGACTTATTTTGGGAAAGGTGGCTGTCTGAACGGGTTCTTGCAATAAGAAAAGTATTCTTTTGATGTTTTTGAGTTCCTCGAGAGATAAATTTACGCTTTTGTAGCAAAACTCAGTGACAGATGTTTCTGTTGGTTTCCGGCCGCCATGTTGGTTCCCATCCGGATGGGCACCAGCATAGCATCTCCATACAAATTCTATAAAATTTGGATGAGACACTTCTGCGAATAGCGCGCGAATCAAAAACAGCAGAGACCTGATTCTTGGCGAGGTTGTTTATATTGCAGTCATCTATCATATCCCAGATTCTTGAGTTTATTTATTAAAAGTTTGAGTTTATTTATTATTTTTAATTTTGATCACATGACCAAAACCAAGCCGGAATAAGTCAGTTAGCCTTTTATTATATCTCAAGAAATTGTACATCCCTGCGGAGTACGTACCTTTTCCCTTTAACTCGTGCCACTCGTAGGCACTGTCACATGCGCAGCAGCAGTCAACACAGCTACCCTCAGGTTCATTGCTTACCACAATGGGACTGGGACGGCTGGCCGGTGATACCACCATTGGGTAGCTTGGTAACGCTTGCCTTTGTTGGGGAGGACCGCTAAAAATGCAAGTTAGATTAGTGTCCTTTCAATCCTGACAGCTGAAGCAGAACTAGCAAAATAATTGAGCTAATATTTCGTTCATCTTTCATCATAGTCCATACTTAATAACGTATAATCTTCCTTTGCGCAATACAGTGAAACTTCGTCAATGAACCTCCATTTAGCAAAGTTCCTCGGAGACATAGCGATGGCTCAGGAGCTAGGGGACCTAAGGGAAGGTTTTGATTGGTCCGAAACGTCAACTTACTGGAATTCAAGAGTTTAAGTTATTTGATGCAAAGTTTTACCTTGCCTCCACAGTGTTAATCTGAAACGCAATAACCCTACAAAAGAATTGAAAAACACCAGTGTGAAAAACTTACGCAAACACTGAAGAAGTTTTTACTGACTGCATGCAGCTAAATATTAATCGAACTGTTCTCGATTGTCGTTTTAAAAGAACTTTTTGCGTTACTTGGTGTGCACTGCATATCAGTGATACAGAAGAAACGCCTGTAAGGTTCCGGCCACAGTAGGAGACAAGCCGACCAGAAATCGCAATATCGTTGTCCATGAGCTTTTTTCAGGCTCCTGGATTTCAGGTTTGCAGATGTTCTGTGCTCCTAAGAGACCGAGTAGGATATTTAAGTCCATTCAAAGGACAGAGCCAGTAAAACCACTTCGTTTCCGCAATGTTTGTTTCGGTTCAGTGGCACACATGAACATGTCATGAACCCAGAATTAACCGTTCAAACATTTGCATAAATTCCCTCCGAAAAAACGAATCCTATTTGACAATGCTTTGAGATAACTGAGAATTCATAACCCATGTAGTAGTGCAGAACTATTAATGTTACTTTCAGCGAAGTCAGCGGTAAGCGTGTCAAGGGGCTCGCGAAACCGGGTAAATCTTAAATTGCTCAAAGTGCAACAGACCATTTCATTGAGTAGACAGTTGACTTGAAGCTAAACAAACTCTCAATGCAGAAATGCGTTCAACTTTGTCTATTTCTCTTTAAATGATTTCGCCAATGATAAACAAGGGATAACTAGAACGGGGATAGAGGATTCCATTAGTTCCGACAAATTGTAAAATTCAGTTGGCTCTTTATGATGCTGTTGAATTAAACACAACCTCCGTCTCAGTCCACAGATTTAGGAAAACAGACAAGATTCAACTTTCATGGCCATTCCTTAATTGAAACATCGTGTTCAGCCTCTAAGCTATCTACGTTTATAGACAGCGATACAGAGGCGATACTTGTCTACTACGATGCAAATATGACGACGTTGCTGAGACCTTTCTTCAGTTCGGAAAACACTTTCAAATTAATACTAAGTGTGAGGAAATTAAACACCAAACATACCCTTCTTCTGTGGCAGCTATCACCGTCTTCTTTGCCACTTCAATTCCTCCAATTCTTGCTCGTTGTTCTTGAACAGCTATCATGGCTTGTTGTCCGTTGTTGTTCATTTTCAGTCTGTAGTCAAAATCAGTTAGTTGTCGCTCGGTAAATTCTGATTTGCGTCAACTGTGCATAATAGTGATAATTACTCGCTGGAAAGGGTTATTAATTTGCATTAGCCAATCAGATGGCTCCAGTGAACCACACAACTCGGCAAGTCAGTCTGACGTCAAAACAAAACGTCCCATTCCATTTAGTTTGTGCTCAACCTCCTTATAGAAATCCCGAGCACAACGGATAGCCTTTCGTGAAATAAAGTTCCTTTTTATAATGTTAGCTCTACAAACAGGCAAGATAAAACAAGTCCGGCCCCTGCAAGAAAATGTGTCCTAAACGTCATGTAATAAGTCCCTTATTGACCAAGCTTGCTCCGTCAAGATGAATATAAATATTGGCTCTGTATCTCGCTCTATATCTACGCAAAAACTATCCGTACCATCAATATCCAGCTATGTTGACCTCACGCTCGGCCAATATATTTTTAGAAACATTTGGCTTGATTCTGCTATTATTAACGAATGCATGCTTTGCAAGAAGCGTTAAACATGAGTACAAGATCACCGAAGGTTCCTGTTCGTGGTGTGTGTGTATGTATCTAGTTGATTTTTGGACAGAAGGTCAATGGACTATCGACAATGTACTTCATACCACAATATCAACATCAGTATTTTTTGTATTTTTCATACAAACAACTGAGAAAACCTCCGTACATCAATTCATCATTTCAGATATCGAAAACGCGTCTGTTGCCGCAAACTCATAGAAATATGGACGCCAGTTTTGCGAGTTTTTACGAAGAGATGTATGCCAGGAGGGAAGCAAAGCGCTTCGGTGTTCCATTAATGTTGATGTATGTGGTAAAATGCAAACCATGATCAAAACTGAATCTGAATTTTAAGTTTACCACAAGATTATTGGATTATGCAATGGCATCAAAACATCTCGATTTCATTGGCCAGAATATAGTTTGCATTTGTGTTTCGCATTACTCAGAGGGTCTTGAAATTGATTTTTCCACTCCTGCCTTGGTGCCATTGTTTTTGTATACAACCGTGGCCATTAAGGTGATTTATTTGAAAATGTTGAGCATTTAAAGGAATATATTTTGGTAAGAAAGCGAGAAGGCTAGTAGTCTTATATTCCGTTAACATTGCGTCTGGTAAGTGATGGTGATACTGCTATGTTCATTTAGCAATTTATATGGTGAATATTTGCCCCGTTGTTTGATATACCTAATTCTTGTTTGGTTGAATGGCAAATAACTGATACGTTTGGGAGTGTATTGTCAATTTGGTGTTATTTTCCTGATATGGACTTCTAGAGCGTGCGTGGCACCAACACAGCTATCTTTATGAAAATATGGAGCTACCTTAAATATTAATGCCAGAGTTCAATGAGAAAGTGCACAGTTTGAAAACTTCTTCTTATTCATGGTTTTAAAAAGCTTCGTGATCAGAGTTTGAGGCTGGGTTTACACAAGTAGGGTTAGGAGCACCGTTGAACACAAACATAGGACTCAAAATTATAACAACTTATTGCTGAAAGCTAGGTAAAGTTTTTTAATTTTAATTTTTTTTCTTTATATTGTACCATCAATTTTAATTGTCTAGATATTGGTTTGGATAAATAGATGTATTTCAGTATGTGGGCTAGTTACAAACAAGCTGACATATCATACATCATAGTGACAAACCGAATTCGTTGTTTTCAATTTGCTATAGTTTCAGAAATTTCTATTCGGAGGCACATTTTCTCCAGTGACAAATTTGTAACGACGGCGGTTTCTTTGACGTCATAATCGATTTAAGAAAAAAGCTGTTTATTTATTAATGGGACAAGGTCCATTCACCATTTACGTTTTAAGTCTTTAAATGTTAAAAGCGTCTTTCCTTGACGAATTTATTGAGCTTCGCGCTAAATTCAGTTGTCTCCAAAAAACAATGCTTTATCATGGCCCAAAAATAGAAAATTGCTAAGAATTAACATCAGCATGGTCTTGAGAGGGAATCAGTTAGCGATTAGATAAAGCAAATTATATCAGAACATCAAATCAAAATTTGTCTGAGTGGCCTCGCAGTGGTCAATGTTTTTGTTTATAAAATGAGATTTAAGCGAGAGATATAATTTTTTAAATTGGAGAAGAATGCAATCGCAGGGAGAATGCGAGGCATGAATGTCATCCCGCAGTTGCGTTTAGCTCAATGTTCAACAAACGAGGATTGATCGGATGTCAACGGTAAAAAAAAAATCCAGGTAGGAAATTAAAGCTGAACGTAGAAACTGAGAAAATTTCAAAGCCACGATGTTGAATAATATAAGGCTACCGGAATATCTTAGATGCATGCAGAGCTGACTAGGGATGCTTTATACGTTAGGAGTACTGAATTCATGATTGGAGGAAGGAAAGCTGCCACGGCCTTCAGAGTTTTAGAATAAGCTGCTTTGTTTAATTTTTGCAATTTTCAATTTCTCTTTGTAAATTGTAACACGCTTGGAGTTTCCTCCACTACATACTCAGCCATACCTTCATCTATCTTTAATCATCTCACTCTCAAGTAGGCTGAAAATGTTAATTCTCCCAAACATATGCCTTACATTTCTCTTCATATTAGCTTTGGGGATCTGGAGGTACATCAAGATTATAATATAATCTAATTTCTTATTTTCTTTATTCTGGTCTCCTTCCCGTTTTACAGTGTAGTGGTATTGTAAAGAGTGGCATTGATTGATTCCTTTTTGGGTTTTTACACTTGCGTTTCGGATTTCTTAGAGCGAGGAGGTATTTCCTCATAATAATGAAAAGAATATGTCAATGCACAGTAGACCTACATTTGAGATTTTTATGTTCTTAGCTAGCAGCGAATACTCTAGAAATGTTCTTAAAATAGAAAACTAAATCCTGTATTCAGTGCTTACGCAATCAATTGGTAATTGGTAAAATTAGTTGACTGAGAATCAACATTTTATGATTATAAATTCAATATTTTTAGCTTTCATTTAATCATACACGATGAGTACACGATGCGTATTCTAGCCGTTTTCCATAGTAAAGCGATCAGGAGGTATTCTTGTTCATACATCTGTCATGAGTCATTTCGAGTGATTCAGTGGTTGACTCAATACTTCAAGATTTTCCAATACATCTTCATTACTGAAACCACAAAGTAACCGATCTCTAACTATGTTGCCAAATGAATTCCTTATTCAACGACAAAAGCCGTTGTACTTAGAGATCACGCCATTATGCTAGGAGTCGTGCTTGTTACACCACCTACTTAATCACTTCTAAAGGCATGATCCCTGTCGCTGACCAGTAAGCCCAAAGGGCCTGGAAACGAGAATTTTCACAAACTAACATGATGTCCGTGACGGGTGGCAAATTACAAAGGTTTTATAATTATCTTTAATACCTGTGTTTTTCCCCCACTCTAATATACATCATAATGAGATTCTCTGGGAAAACATAGCGAGATTTCCGCCTGCTACAGTTTGCCGCCAAACGTTTCCTGACTAAGAATTCCTCGAACTGAATCTAATTGCGAATTGTTTGAACATTTAAATCGAGATTCGAGAACGTAAATCGCCCAGGAAATAATTTACCTCGGGAAAAACAATTCCACATTGGATCGTCAAGGTTTTGTTTACGTACCCGTCAAAATAGCTGCCAAAACTTTGACAAGTTCAATTAAGAGAAGAAGTCAAAAAGAAATTGCAGCCAAGAATTCATTTGAATTACTCAGTGTCTTTTTTGTTGCAGCCGCACAAAAATCCAATTTGCTTCTGTTTACCATTAAATCAGATTTTTGCTTTCGGAATCTATAGAACCAAACAACTTTGTGGCACAGGTTCAACGATTTAAAGAGGTTTTGTCCGATTTTTCCCCACGGATATGGAGTTCTCGTTCACTAGCTGTTCTCAACAAAGGCGAGTATTTATTTTTTTTCCGTAACGTCTATTATTTTCAGTTTGCAATTAGTTTTGAAGCGAAACCGTTCTTCACGTTCCGGACAGAAGAGTCAAGTTTCGAGTCCTGGTCGGAGTCGTTGCGTGGTGTTTTTGGGCAAGAAAACCGGCGTCATTCTCGTCATGGGCTCGATCTCCGTTGAGGTTTTGATGTAGATACCCTGTTAGGCTACGAAAACAACCTGGAAAAAAAAACTGAAAAAACTGGGACGTGTTGGAAGAAATCCTGGTCTAACAACTCACATATAGGTTTCCTTTTCTCAAAAAGACGAGAAAATTTGATATTATTCTTAGTAGCCATAGTTGGTTTGAAGAGAGAAAAGACTGTGTCATCGGCCTTCTATTTGCGCCCCGTCACAAAGAATCTCTTTACTGATCAGCCAATGTCAGTAAATATAAAATATACATATACTCTTCAGGATCCAGTGCTAAAAAATAAGGAGACATGGATACCATCAAAACTGAACATAGGGACTAGAAATAACAAGTCACTGATTAGTAGAATTGTTTTGGTGTTTCGCCAGTGTAACTGAAACGTTACTTGCAGAAGCGTGGAACAAGAGTTAGCATGAATGCAGCGTTTGCCTCCTTTTGAATATTTATTTAACTCAGTCGTTTCACATTTTCCAAGTGGGTTATTATCTCATTTTCTATGAAACACCTTTACGGGACAAAATCTATAATGTGACTTCGTTCTGTATTCAGTTTATGCGCGACTTATGCCAGCACTTAAATAATAGATTTCCCGCAAAGTATAAAAGTGCTTGTGGTTTAAATTGCAAAAATATTGGTTGAAAAGAACTGTTGACGGAAAAACTGGTTAATAGAGACGTGATACAGTTGTATTCGTATTCATGTGTGTCACAGCTGTATTCGAGCTTCAGACAATGGGAGTCAGAAAATTGGAGCTCATTTTGCTCTTGTAGCTTTTACGCACTTACAATTCTCTCTGCATGATTCATAATGATCAACAACAATGTATGCATCACCGCCAAGAAACGAAATTACATTGTGTCCTAGGAATTAGCCTAGGGATGTTTCTCTCTTTGTAGCGCTTAGTGAATCCAAGCTGAAGAAACACTTCTGACTGAGTTTCTGTTCTTCTTATTTGCAGCTAGGTATTCTTCCACTGGAAAGTTTGGTGTCTAAGTGTCACATGACGCACCAAAAATGGTGACGGTTGTTGAGTAAGTACACTATACTATATAAAATTGTAGATAGCGTATTTTTCTGTCCTTTTGTAGGGGCACACGCAGAAGTTAGGTAGCGCGCCATGCAGTTTTGCGTCTGAAAACGATGTCCGCGCTGAATTATTTGGGAATCATTTGATTATAGCCGAAAACGATTCAGAATCTATAAAATTGGGGATTCCTAACACTGTTCAAGATAAAATATGTAGCTGTGGTGGAAAGACGCAATCTAGATTCAGTTTGCAATCGCCGGGCTGTAAGACTGCAAAAGTGCTAGGCCCGTAAAACTTGAATGTGATCGGATAAGTCTTCAGTAAACATTTTAAGACAACTTGCGAGAATAGTTCAGTTTTACACATTTGTGAAGACTGTCGCTAAAACGTGGGACAAGTTACATTTTCGGGAAAAAATTATATTGTAATATTCCATGTTTCAAGACCAGTACACTAGAGAAGTACATCGCTTATGCTGCGGCTAAGCTTTGGAACAAGCTTGACAATAAAATTGGAAACAGCATTTGCCCACTTGAGAATTTTAAGACAAAAGCTAGGGAAACGTCTCGTGAAACTATTTAACTGAAATAAAGAAGCCTAAGCCGTGTATTACACTGTGACAGTAATAGACGACAGGCATTTGAGAATACGAGAGAAATGTAGAAAACACGAGCCACACGCGAGTGTTTTCTACATTTCTCGAGTGTTCTCGAATGTCCGGAGTGTTTTATCACAGTGTATGATATAGATTTTACGCGCGCAAAACAATAAAACACGCTTTCTCTATGTTTTATACTCTGATAAAACATGGGCTTTTGACCAATCAGAGCGCACGTAGGTTCTATCTATATTATAACGTTTTATATTTCATCGTATTATTTCTGTAATCAGTAGTTTTCTTCTTTGCTTGTACCTTTTAGATAGCCTGTTATCAGTGTTGCTGGTAATTATCATTGTCTATTAACAAATACTTAACTTTACCTTTGCCGGCTTGTTGACGTCATTTTTTGTTGCTGTTTTAGGTGCGGCACTCAAGTTGATATAAGGAACATTGAAATCCGGTAACGAGCAGGCTTATCATCGACTAAACAGTATAGTCTTTTTTCAGCTCAAGCCCGCTGTTCTCTCCGGGATGTGTACTTAAAGGCTGTGTTCAGACTTGGTGCCCGAGCACGGTACCCGAGAACGATTCCTGATAGGCACTAATGTGAACACAACATTTTTTTCAAGTACCCACGCCAGAATTCAGTAACATATCGGGTACCCAGTGTCTGAAAACAGCACCATTTTGTGCCGGTGCCCGGGCACTTGTGCTCGGGCACTAAGAGTGAACACAGCCTAATCTTACGAGACTCTTACGACCTTGCCCGATCTTTTTTTTTAAAATAGCCGCATGCTAAAAAACATGCTAAAAAAGCAATACTTCCTTGGTTTTCGTGCGGGTCTTTTACATTAATATATGAGAGACAGAGTCTTCTCAGTTGCCATTCCCCAACTCCCCAAACGATGGAATGATCTGCCCCAGGAAATTACGCTAAGTCCATCAGTCGCTTTTCGGAATTGCTTTTAGAAAATTATTTCTATCTTAAAGTTTATACTTAATTTAATTCAAATTATTATATTTAGATTTACTTTCACTACTGTAAAACGATGTGGAGCTTTGTATATCATTCGAGCGTCGACAAGTAATTGGTTTTGCGTTTACTACGCTACCCGATTGGCTTAAAAAAACTTGCGCCAGCCACTTTTTCATCCAATCAGGAGTAAAACCAAAACCAATCGTGATTCACTCGTACGCGTTTTCCGGCGCTTTGCGTCAGCTACAAGTAATTACTTCGTGTTTTTATTGATTCACTTGATGATCTGTGTCCTTTGTGATTGGCTAGAGTGATTACTCTGGTTTTGGTTTTACGAAACTCAATTGAAAACCGCTCTAAATGACTGAGTTATTGTATTGTAATAGATATTTTCTTCCGTTTTCTTCCCATTACACGACTAAACAACTGATAAACGAAGCGGTGAATTCCCAGTCCTTCTCAAGCCTGTTATGGTAACCAAGACTGGATTATAACAGAAAAAAGCCAAAGTACAAAACAAAAATACATGACAAGTCATCCTGACTCAATTGTAATGCTCATTTTTAACTCAACGAAAGGAGTAGCCTTGAAACTTAGACAAACGTGTCTCATTTTAGCGTACTATTTTGAGGCAAAGTAATATCTAATCTGTGGGCTTCATATTTACTTTTGTTGCTGTAATTATCAAAAATATTAATTCTTTTTGTTTCATTTATTGTTAATACATAGCACTTGTGCAAGTGTCGCCGTTCAAGTTGAACCAGACGATTTTCAAGCTATCGAAGATGTCACTGAGTTCAGGTAAGAATGCGTTTGATTCACCGGAATACACTCTCGCTTTTCCTTTGAATAAACTTCATTTTACTGTACCAATACTTTGTATATGTATTTGCACTATAGTTAGAAAAGAGACTTTGATCTAAGAGAACACATCACGGTGCCTCATGATAATCTGTTCATGAAATCTATTTTACGCTTAGCGTCTCGCTGGGGAAGTTATTTTCATTTCCATGATCACGCAGGTAATGCTCAAAGGTCATCGAAATGCGTCCCATCTAAACCCAAAATGGGACCTTTTTCTCTTGAAATTATTTGCGGCAACCTCGTTCCCAGGGTCGCCCTCTCTCGCTCCAGGGGGCAGAAAGATGAGAGATCCTGGGAACGAGGCTGGCATTGCGGACTGTCTGTTCGAGAGGTGGCCCATTTATGAGGGATGTGTCCTCTTAGATGATATTCAGATTTAAACTGTGACGATAGTTAAGTTTATAGTCTGTCGAACAAATGTAAGGTGATTCAATGATGGTGGCTTGCAAACGTTTTCATCCATTCGGTCCGCGACATGTTGCTCGAGCAAGACCGTAAATTATGAGTATCATTGTCTCATTGCCAAAATTATGTCCCAGTCATCTCCGTACCTCGGTCTATGCAGTTGTCTTCCCAACGCCTTTTCCAGTCATTTTCCTCGCAATCTAGGAACCCAGGGGAGCAGATTAAAGATAACGAGTTTCATAGTTATTTCCAAACTATCTACTCAAATAATTTACCACCCATTGCCACATAAACTAATTTCCGTCTCGCTGTGATGTTGCAGCGATGGTTCACCCCTTCTCGCGGATGCTCCACCCTCTACAGAGATTGTTATTGAAGAAGGAAGTCCACCACAGTATCGTTGTGATTATTGTTTCGGATGTTTATTCTGTGAGCGAGGACATAAGTGGTACAGTATTCACGGCAAGGGTACGCTTCGTTTGTTATCTTGGTACTTTAACATTTCCACAGTAAAATCCTCTTTAACGTTTGTCTCCCGTTCCAAATCAGTCCTCGAACTTGTGATATTTTACCAGTGCAACATTTTTACTTATAATCCATCAAATATTTTCGCTCGCGAGCGATTGGTCTAAATGCGTCACGTGGGCGAATATTCCTCTTCCTAAAACTGGGGAATTATCCGAGATTAGTATAGATTAAAACAGTGGATAGCGTTGAAGGCGCGCGCTGATTGGTTCGTCAAACTCCGAATATCCTGTGCTATTTACCTCCGAGCAACTCGAGAGAAAATGGCGTCCCGGTTTGCATCCGTGACAAGTG
>Ga0126343_10001054_pt1 | contig 12265 bp, 12 predicted proteins | sample Cyp2metagenome_FD_92531 | JGI IMG/M metagenome (GOLD analysis project Ga0126343, IMG submission 92531) | Coral microbial communities from Lord Howe Island, Old Settlement Bay, Australia - Cyphastrea 2 metagenome | ecosystem: Host-associated > Invertebrates > Cnidaria > Coral ... | reverse complement strand
GGAGGCATGGCGGGTCGGTTTCGTTGGTGCAGCGGCATAGGGGGTTCGTCGGTCGGATGGGCAAGAGGGATGGACAATCGACAGGCAGACATGCACGAAGCAGCGCCGCGCCTGCTGAGGGTCAGCCGACGCGCTAGAACGATAACGGGCGCGACAGAGCCAAAAATGCTGCAAAGGAAAGGTATGCCTGGACAGAGAAGGCTGCAAGGTACAAGGACGCCATCCAACAGCGAGCAAACGGCACAAGCCAAGGGAAAAGGGACAGCAGGCTGACCGCGGCGGAGCTTTTTAAAAGTCATACTGGCGCCGTGGTGATCTCTTCCCAGGCGGTGGCAGCGGCGGCGATCGAGGCTTGCACCTCTGCAGCAGCCAGATCAGGGTAGACGATGGCTTCCTGGTTCTTCTGCTTGTTTTGCAAGATTTGTGCGCGGTTCCACGAAATAAAGCCATTCGGCTCTAGGATCGCCAAGGCAGACCGACTGCGCTGCAGGGCAGGACTGGCATAGTCCTCCGAAGGGATTTTCGTGAACCACAGGACCTTTGTGCCCGATGTGTTGGTGCTTAAAGTGACCACACCAAACCCGAGCAGGCTCAATGCTTTCAGAGCGCGGTTGCTGTGGTATATCCCTGCAGCAGCCTGCAGATTCAAGGCTAAAACGGGCTTCAGGTGCAAGACGTCGTGATTTCGCAAGAGTGGCCTTTTCTCGGACGCTAGGACAGCCAGCATGAAAATGCGAAGATGGGGCAAATTCACTTGGTTGCTCAGGACAGCGCCAAGGGAAGCGGAAGCCAGCAGAGTTCGAAGGTCTTCGCGTGGTGATGGGGCTGCGGCGGCTGCGGGGCCTGGAGGTGGCAAAGGCGCAGCGCGCAGCAAGTCGAGGCGTTGAAAGACGTCATCCATCCAGGTGCTGAAGATGAGGCTCGCCTTGGCAGCCTTGTAGGACACCTCAGTGTTCCAGTCCTCTATACTGGTCCTCGCGCAAGCCTGTGCTAAGTTGTGAAAAGGCAAAGCCAAGCGGAAATGGCGAGTTTTCCACTTGCCAGCTCTTTTGGCCGCTTGCTGGTCGAGGCGGTAGGCGGCCTCCTGTTCTCCGGCCCTGTCATCGAAGTTGTCCCAAAACAGTTTCGCCGCATCTTCTTGCCAGCTGTATTTCAACCAGTGGTAATTGAGATCCGCGACGAAGCAGGACTTGGGGGGGTGCTGTGGATGATGCACACAATGAAGGGCCCAAAAGTGAGTTGCAAGATGCGCGTGAAGGGATTGGGCAGGGATGCGGGAGCATGCTTCTTGCAGTTCCGACGAGCGGACAAAGCGAGGACGCTCGTAGATGATCAGCAACCGCTCCCTTAACCCCAGGGGGTCTTCAACGCCAATGGCCGACATCAGTTCTTCCATATGCACTGCAGCACAAATGCCCAAGAAGGGGGCGTCGACCATGACGGTCGTGCGGTCCTGACAGGCCAGGGGGGAATAACAAGAATGACAACCAGAAGATGCAGCAGGAACTGATGCAATGAATAATGTCAAGACATGTCAAGACATGGAAATGGCAAAGCGTGACGCAAAACGAGCCTTGACCGTGACTTTGTCCCAGAGGAGTCGATCGGTGAGCTGTGTGAGCAACCCTTTGTGAGAGGAGCAAAGATCAGAAATCCAGCTCAAAAAGATAAGGCCTTCGGCCAAGAATGCCGCTGCACGGCTTATGTTCTGTGGTTCGGCCATGCGGCCGACAATGCCATCAAGGCTCCCTGACGTAAACCCCATGTGCATAGCAGCGGGGGCAGTGGAGCGCGCGCGTTTTTGGACAGGTTCACCTGCATCTTGCCCCTCCTGCACCTGTTCATTCTGCCGGGGTTGCTCCTTTGCCAATCGCACTTGGAAATCGGTTTCCCACAGTTCAAGTTGGCGGAAGGTGCGACTATAGGTCGACATCAATCCACTGGTCTGGGTCGCACCAGGATGCAGAATGAAGGCCCACGGCATCGCATATAGCGGCATGGTTTTAGTAGGCATGAGCACGGAGGTCGGGGCGAAGAAGGCTGCAGCACAGACTTCGGTGAGCAGAACCCAAGAAAGGGGCACGCTCAAGGTGTCTGCCACCAGCTTGCAATGCCCGCAGACCTCAGGCAGCAATTCCTCGAGAGCAGCCATGGGAAATGGCACTTCCTCAGCCGAGCCAAACGCGTCCAAGATCTCTTTCTCGGAAAACTTGCGGACGCCCCCTGACATGCGGACCGCAAACGCTGAAACCCAGTGCGCAGGGATGCGAAGGACTCGGTGCGACCTCAATGTGTCATGCTGCCTCGTCTCGCCGAACCATTGGGTGGAACCACGCGCCCACAGGGCGGCGCGGGAGAAATGATTGCAATCATAGTAAAGCAGCGGAGCGGAGCCAAGCGCACACAACGCCTGAAAGGGAACATGAAACGGCAAAGGGAGAAACAAGCAAAGGGTAAAAAAGGAAAACGGTAGGCCGTGGTGCATCAACATGTTCAAAACAACGGGGACAGAAGCGACCGGTCCTCGGGGAGCAGGCTCTCTGGCGCTTGAGAAGACCGAAAATGCAGCAGCAGACCTTCAGCACTGAAGATGAACAGGCCATTGGGGAACCAAGCTGGCAGGAGGTTGACGAAGATCTGAGCATCCAAAGCATTGACCCAAGTACCAGGCACCAGCAAGGTCAGAAGACGTTGCACGATGCGGGCCCTCGTGCGCATTGGCAGCGCGTACGCAGCTTGCAGCGCAAGCGTGAGAAGGACATTGCGATCATAGCCGAGCGCTGCAAAGAAGCAATTGCCAGGCACCGTTGCCCGAAGGGGTGGTTCGCAAGTTGCAATCCAACACGTGGAAAGTTGGAGCTCAAGTGACATGTCGGGATGCATGGAAAGTGGCAAGTGCATCAATGGGCGGTAGCGTCCTTCTGGATCTCGCTCCAAGAAGAGGTACGGAGATACATCCCAGAATGCAACGTGTCGATGGTAGCCACCACCCGCAACCCACCAAGTGATCGCGGGGTCGAGGTTGCGGATGATGATGCCCTGAGGGAGGGCCGCAACGAGACAGGAAACTAGAGCCGACACCTGGGCCCATGTCAGTGAAGGGCAATCAATGGATCGCGACTCATTCAAAGCAGCAAGCATCACCTCGAAGGAAAAAGGGGCCAAGCAGCCGAGAGCTCCAAGAAAGGAATTCGCATCATGTTGGAAGCTCTGCGCGACAATATCCTCAATGCTTTGCTCAGAAGTGGCTGTTTCTGCAGCTGTGTCCAGAGGGTTGTGAGTGTCACTTGGGTCAGAAAGATCCGGTTCTGCAGAACAGTTCAGAAGGTTGCCACAGGCACGTTGCTCAGAAGTAGCCGGTGTCGGAGCGATGGCCGGAACATTGTTGCGGGTAGCACTTGGCTCAGAAGTCGCAGCCTCTGCAGCAGCATCCAAAGTAGCCTCGCAAAGTGCCATTGGCTCCGAAGGGGCAGGTTCCATGATGTAGGGGGTGAGGAAACCACAGCTCCAAGCCCCACACGCATCCTGGCATATGGCGGGCAAGGGTTGATCCGGGGCAGGTGCTTCGAGGGCGAATGGTATATAGGCATGGCCCGTGGTCAGGCTCAAGATTCGCAGCTGTTCAGGCAGGATTGGCCGAAGCACGGGCACAATGGCAGCGCACAAACTCGAGGCGTCCCCGACCAAAGTTGCTTCCAGGCTGCAAAGCAAGTTCCAATTGGACCGTGCAGAATGAGACAGCAGCAGCACGAAAGAAAATGCAGGAACAGAAGAAAGTCCATGGAGAGCTCGCAGTAAATGACCTTCGAATGCTGGATCGGTGAGCCTCAGCAAGGAGCAACGAAGAGGTGACATGACATGACAAAGGAAAAGAAGAGACGGGGATGGGAGGGATCAGAAAGAAGGAACCCAACAGGAACACCAATGATAGCTGTCCCGTGTTGGAGCCAAGGGGCAGGGGCAGCAGACGAAAAGGCAAGACCTCCACGAAATAATCCGCGTCTTCATCAGTGCAAAGGAATCCTTCGTTAGTCAGCGGGGGCGGAGCGGCAGACGCGCAGCATTGTTGCGCCTGGTCAGCACCGTAGAGTAGCCGCCCCAGCGTATAGCGCAGCAAGCAGCACGCCATATACAGCACAGCGAAGGCACTCAATGCAACGGCCAAGGCAAGGAGCGCCGGCGCGTAAAGGCACAGGTGCAAGAGGAAGGAGGCAGTCGCACGACAGCGCGCGCGCCGCAGAGCTTCAGCAGGTCCTGCAGGAGAGATGAAGCCAAGCAAAACAAGGTGGTTGTGTAAGACTGCGGGGGTGCTCAAGCCTATAGAAAACAAAACTTTCTGAATGCAAGCCAAGCAACGAGCACGAACCAGGAGGAAATGAGCGCGCGTGGTTGAAGCCCTTCGAGAGAAGCGCGCATAGCCAGCCTGTAGGTTGGAAAAGACCTTGCAAAAGACGAAGGCCGCAAGCGTAGACCACACCGCGTGCGCGAAAATGCACATGGCTCGTGGGGGTCAGCGAAAAGGAGCACGCAATATCAAGAAGGATGTGAACCGAACAGGCTAGAGTGAATGCATGAGGCATGATGTGAGAGCGGAAGTCGGCCGAAATTGCCCCATCATCCGCCAGAATTTGCTAAATGCGTGACAATGTGCCGCTGGAATGCCGCACTGGAAGGACACATGCTATAAAACAGGGTATAACCTAGCGACAGGCACACACAGTGGCTGCAACGGGCCATTTTTTTCCCCCGAGCAGCTGTGAATCCACGAACGCTTGAAAACGCCTAGTTGAGAACAAAGGCGCAATTAAAAATCTGCGCCAGGAGAGAAGCAGCCGTTGCGCAGGCAAAGCTTGGAGCGGGCGACCTCATCTCTCGAAGAAAGGTAGCGCCAGCGCTTGGGCAGAGTTGCACCGCAGGAGATACGCAACGGCGCTGCCAATCGATGAAGCTTGTTGTCGCGGAGATTCAAGAGAAGTGACGGCTGCACGTCATCATTGGCAACAGGCCGCGCGTCGAGCGGCGCTGCGGCGACCGCTGCGGCAGGCACAGCAGCATGCTCAGGCGCAGGCTGTTCTGGATCATCACCGTCCGCAGGTCGGCGAGGGAAAGCGCCACGCCATACATTCCAGTTCCGGTTGGGGCGGCTAGCTCTGGGGCGTGCTCCGAGACCCCGATGCTCGTTGCGCGCCAAACAGAGGAGAAGGAAAAACACACGATGACGAACTGGTTTCATTGGATTGGCAACGTGAACCAGCCAGCGAGCCCAGGCAAAGACGTGTTCCTGTGCTTCGGTGTTGACCCCGGCCAGTTCCGGATGCGCGGACTTGCGCACTTCCGGCAAGAAAAATTGATGGGACGGGTCAAGGCACGCCGTGTGCCCTCGGAGATGGGACTCCGGAAGAACAAAGACACGGTCGCGAAAGATTTGCATCTGAGCGGCCCGCACGGGGTTCCGACAGAAGCGCGCCAGCGCGCAGGCATTGTCATAGCAAATGAAACGTTTGCCGGCGGTGATGTTCAGCGCCTGAGCAAAGCAATAGGCGACTTGCGGCAAACTCTCCGCCCCAACCAGATGGTGCACGGTAACGATATGCCCACAGGGCAGCACCACCACAAACACACCTGCATACCGACGAACTGCCAATCTCTTTCGTTCGTCCTTGAGGCAGTTGCATGCCTTCACGGCTTCATAATCTGAATCATCCATACGCAATGCATCCTGGCACGGCGCGACGAACGGGGGTATATGCACAAACACAGACACAACCTGCCCGAAAAAGGCAACCCATGGGAGGCAGTGAAATCAATTGAGAATGGTTTTTATTGTTTCTTTCACATCTATATATACTTTTATAATCCTAAATTACCCCGGAGCAAGGCAAGGCCAGCTAAGTGCCGGCCTCTCCCACCGGGTTGCACTCACCAGGCGCAAAGCGCGTAGGGTCTGCAGCAGCGTAGTCCAGCAAAGCAAGGCGAGAATCGTACTGTCGAAGACGAATAGCAGACATGGACTGTACGGGCAGGAAGTCGTCACTCCCAGTGTACCGAAAGGATAGGCGCCCCTGCCCTGTCACGCGCCTGTGATCGCGTATTTCGGGAGGAAGCATTTCGGCAGCGTCAGCTTGGTGTGCTCTGCAGAACAAAGATCCCCGGATCGGGCGGCACGTGCAGCCGATGGGAATGGAGAGGCCCAGCTCCTCACTTCTGAGAGACGCGCTGGTGCGCTCGTTGCAGAGAGAGGTGGTCAGTTTCATGCCACCGTCTCCCGTGAGCACTGGGTTCGCGCATGCGCCACAATGATGCGTCGAACCTGTTTGATGCAGAAGGCTACGAAGGCGTGGTTCGTAGCCTAAAAGAGTTGCATCCAGAGAATCGAGGCGCAAGTCAAAGTCCTCGCCTAACAACTCTGCTTCACTCCAGGTGTTGCTCAGTGCAGAGTGTAAGAACCAGCCATGCTCCAGACAGCGCTGGCAATCGTTCGGGTTGAGTCGGTGCCCAGGAAACATGGCGTGGACAGTTTTGACGAGCCCCGAAAAGGACGCGCGCAAGAAGATGAAGGCAGTGGTCATGAACCGCAGGTAGTCGACATGCATTGCAACGAAGCTGCCTGCATGAATCCGTTCTCGGAAGAAGAACCAAGCCGACTCCCTCGGATGACACGCGATTCGCGTGCGTGAGTGACCACCAGGGGAGTAGGCCCAGCAGCCAAGGAAGAGGGCGCGGCAGGAATCGCACCGCTTGCGTCGGACCGAAAGTTTTTGAAAGCCACTGGAGTAGGATAAGCCCCAGACCTGGGAGGACGTGGTGTCGGCGCGCAGAGGCGCAGCAGGCACGCAGAAGGGGCAGTGCGTCAGGTGCACCATGACCTCAGCAGAGCTGGCAGGGTCCATGTTCAGCCACGTGGCGCGCGCTTCCGTACAGATCTATAGAACATGAAACAATGACACAGCTTGAGCCAGAAGAAACATGCAGGCAACAGGACCACAGAAGTAGAAAACATTCGATGCATGACAGGCACACCCCATGCAGGGTTGGAAGGCACGGCTTGGAAAGCGATGTTGGAAGCAAGACTCGCAGGTGCGGACGGGCGCAGCACATTCGACCTTTTGCATGTCAGTGCGAATCCGAAGGAGTGACATGCACGACGTACGATATGCTTAGAAAAGCTCACATCCGACAGGCATAGTGCAGCTCCAGCACGGCTCATCACCTAGATGTAGAATCCAGCTGGGTCCACTTCTGGCTCTTCGATAGCCAGCGTGCCGCCCACCCCCCCAACGGTGAAATTCAGGAGGACGCAGGGTGGGCGGCCGCTTTCCAGGTCTGGTGGGTAAAAAAGGTACGTTGCCTCACCAGCGTCGATGAGGTCCAGAAAGCCCGCCACCAATTCGTCGGCCTCGGGCTCTTCCCTGTTCAATTCCTGCCATGCAACCAGTGGCTGCGGCGAGATGCCCAGGTCAAAGGCAAGATAGTTCGATAGGTCGAAGGCTTCCCGAGCCAGAACCTGGCGCCGGATGGCTTCGACAGTGGCGCTGCTGTCGTGCCATGTGCGGCGCCACAGGGACGCGGGCGCAGCCTCGTGGAGGCCGGGCCAGACGAGATCGGCCGCGGTGAGGCCGGCAAGCCGTGCAAGGACGGCTGCGGCGGCTTCCTTGCACACAGCACCATACTGACGCAGCAGCGTCGGCATGGTAGGAACCGGGATTGGTTCCATGAGCGCCTGTGAGAGAAGCCACAGCTGCTGTTCCGCGTGTGCAAGGATTGCCGAGGGCGCAGCACACTGGGCCACCCGCGCGAAGACCGGAGCCAGTTGCCACCCCAGGAAGATGTGCAACCGCAGCAGGACGTCCACGGGCAGGGACGCCAGCGCAGCAGAAGCCATAGCAAAGTACGAAAAGAAGGTAGAAGGGCGCAGCAGCGACGCGGCTGTGGCAGTGGAGCAGAAATGGCTGCAGGAAACGCAGAATCGTGCAACAAGTCGCTGGGAAAGAGTCACAAAGCGCAACCAAACATCGAAGTGTTTGCACGCAAACAGCGAGAACAACCGGACAGCGTAGCACAGGGAACCTTTTAACATGTCAGCGAAATCCGCACGATCAGGGAAGGGCACGGCGATATTCCTCAGAATCTCACAGTTTTGGAGCGTCGAAGCAGCTTCGCATCAATCTCAATCAATTTCCACAACACCAGGGGGTGCTGATTCGAAGAGCAGAGCGAACCGGAAGCTATCCAGCAAAAGATGCACAACAAAGCAGCGCGAGCCACCGGGCAAATGGTAGAACTCAAAATGTCGCTGGTGATGGAGGCGCCGGTCGGTTAGAAGGCCGGAGAGAGAAATCCACGCCGGAGTATCCGGATTGCACAAATGCCAAGCGGCCATTGGCCCCCCAGCGGCATCTGCTAGCAATGCTGCCACGGGCTGCGAGGCAGCAGCGTCAACACGAAGCAGCCGTCTCACAGCGGCAGACAATGTCGCGGCGGCCTTGTCGGCGCAAAAGATGCCGCTTGGGGCGCGCCCAATGCCTGGGCAGTAGATGCCTTGAAGCAGCGCCGGATATACGCAATCCATGACGAAATTGTAGAGAGAATTGTGCCGGCGCAGCAGAGCGATCTGCTCAGGAAGTGACCACAGCCGGGCAATGCCGAGCAACAGCAAGAAGCTGGGCAATGGCACGACCTGAGCCAGTGTGGGGAGCAGGTCCCCGGCTGTCAGGAGCACAAGCAAAGACATCGCCATTGGGGTGCAGGATCGAGACGAAAGAAAAGGGATTTGAGCCAAACTCCAAAGCAGGGGATGTTCAGGTGTGCAGACACAGTGACAGGTCAGTTCACAACTGCGCAGCATGACATGGCAAGGAAAGAACGCATGAAATGTATAGCACTGCGTGTCTGATTCCTGTCCAGCGAAAACGCGCTATCAGAGAAACACAAACAAGCAAAATATTCCATAAGATTCCCACATGTAGGTTGCATACAAACACATGCAAGCAGATGATTGCAGTGGCAGAGTCGTTGACAGCATGCGGTCACGTCGAGGATTTTTCCTGTGTGGTGGCGGTCCAGAACTTGCGTGAAAATCGCGTCGCAATGCCCGATCGATTCCTCAGAATCAAGACGCGCTCTGTCAGGAGCATGCAAGTGTGGGACGAGGGGCAGCCGCAGCGCAGCGGAGGGGTGCGACGTCAAGGTGCCACGAGCGAGACCTCATCGGCAAACGGTTCCACTGCGACGAGCGCGCCACACACCCCAAGGACACTGAAGCTCAGCCGAAAAGTGGCGCGCCGGTCTTCCAACACGCTGCACGGAGTGACAGCGAAGGACCCGCTGCCCATGCGGAGCAAGCGTGCGAATTCCCGCACGGTGCGCCGGTGGGCGTGCACGCGTCCATTCAAGCCGTACCACGCAGCAAGTGGATTGCAAGAGAAGATGCCATACACCGGGCCCCCGTCCGGTACGTTCAAAAAGCGTAAAAGCATCTGCATGGGTGAAGCAGTGTCCCTGGGGGCACTGATGTGCGCAACGCAGGGCGCCCTGTCGGCAAACGTTGGATACGCCAGCTGCATGTCTTCCACTTGGCGCACGCAATGCTGGACAGTCGATGACAGGAAACGGCAAAGTCGGACATAGGAAGCAGCCGCGGAGGCAATGTCTTGCAAAGGCAGCGAAGAAATGTGAAGAGGTATGCGCAAGGTGTTCTGCACCAAGCGCGTCACAGCTCGTAATTCACGCAGCGCAGCAGCTGAACAGACGGCTGAATGGCAGGCAATGAGCAAGGGCGCAGAGCGTACACCCAGGAAGGTCAGAAGCATACATAGGACATCCGTTGGCAAATTGGACAATGGCAGCGCCATGAGCAAAACAAGCGTGGGGACGAAAGTGAGCACCCGAGCAGAAACGGCTGCAGCAGCGCATGCATTGCATATGTGTGGCATGCCAAGACGAAAGGCCAGCGCGAGATGTGGCCAAGTGCACATGGTGGGCATGGTGTGCAGAACACATGTTAGGCGCGGGGACGCTTTCGTGGCCAAATGCCGCAGAAACAAAATGAGCCCTTTTTTGCTGCTGCGGTTCTGAGAGCGTACCTGCAAAGAGTACCTCGCCGATACCCTCGACAGAAGTAAAAACAACCACCAGAAAATGCATCTGGTGGCGCAGCTCCACGGAGAGTGACAGATGACGCCAATCAGTCAACATCGGTGGCCAGGACGCCAAGCCTTTGCATGGATTCGCGCTGGAGCTTCCACCATGAAGCAGCGACGTGCGCAATCTCCTTTAGAGCGTCCACTTCTTCGGGAGAGGCAATGTCTGTGGGGGCCATGTGAAATGCCAGGAGCACAGCTTCAGGGATCAAATTGATATTGGCTTGGAGCAGAAGCGGCGCAGAATCTGCTGTAGTGTCTTTCCAGGCCCGGACAGCAGGCTGCACCAAAGCGAGCGGCCACTCAGCGATAGCTGCCTCTTGGGACGCGGTGAGGTTCAGTGCCCCTGGGGTGGACTTTGATACCACGGTGCCGCGCTGCAGCGCAATGCGAATGTCTTCGCACCCGCGCGCTGCATCGGCCAAAGCACGAGCGCGTTTTTGCGGCATGGCGGTCCAGCGTGTTGGAGACAGCCTGGTGAAGCAAGGGAGGAGAATACGCAACTGAATCTCTGAGCCGGTGCAACAGACAGCAGGTCGCTGTGCAAATATATGTTGCGGAATGATGCAGGAGCAAATAAGAAGTAGGAAGCTGCGCGCGAATCTCAGTATAACAGACCCAGTAAAGGGGCGCAGGGGTTCTTCTTCTTATTATTATTCTTCATCTTGTTTTTCGTCTTGTTTTTCTGCGTCTTCTGCGGTTTATATTAAGATCAGGATATTGATGAGGGATATTGTAGGTGGGCCTTATCATCCACCTTTGTGGCGTTGGCACAGCACGGAAGCAAGGCAAGCAGTTATGACAAGTCAGTTCACGGCAATAGTTTGGTGCATGCATGGCCAGAGAGCAGTGGAACAGCGGCCGAGGATTGCCGCTGTGAGGGGTGTATCCGACACCGTCTCACATTGGCGCACCAGGACCGCCCGAAACCACCTGCCAGCAGGGCCAGGTTGCCAAAGGCGGTCGGTCTATGGGCAAGGCAAAGGGGAAAAAGCGATGACAAACGTCATCAGGGGCAGCGTAGGTGGGCCTTATCATCCACCTTTCTGGCGTTGTCACAGCCTACTCAGCACGGAAGCAAAGCAGGCAATTGTGGCAGGTAATGGCAGGTATGCCCGCTAGTGACGTCTTCTTATTCTTCTTATTCTTCTTCTTCTTCTTCTGCCGGCCTTTTTTTTCGACTTTTTCGTCCGGATGGCCAGAGAGCAGTGGAACAGCGGCCGCGGATTGCCGCTGCGAGGGGTGTATCCGACACCGTCTCACATTGGCGCACCAGGACCGCCCGAAACCACCTGCCAGCAGGGCCAGGTTGCCAGAGGGGGGCGGTGTTCTATGGGCAAGTCAAAAGGGAAAAAGCGATGACAAACGTCGTCAGGGGCAGCGTAGGTGGGCCTTATCATCCACCTTTCTGGCGTTGTCACAGCACGGGCGCAAAGCAGGCAAAGCCGAAGCGCTACACATACTGGGGATATAGGAGGTGGGCCTTAGCATCCACCATTGTGGCGTTGTCACAGCACGGAAGCAAAGCAGGGCGTTGCGGCAGGCGGAGTGTCCGTAGCTTCGTCAAATAGAAGGTCAGAGTTAGAGGCTATATCCAGAAGAGGTCTATATTAATATTCCCAGACTTAGCAGGGATATGGAAGGTGGGCCATATCATCCACCTTTGTGGCGTTGTCACAGCCTACTCAGCACGGAAGCAAAGCAGGCAATTGTGGCAGGTAATGGCAGGTATGCTCGCTGGTGACGTCTTCTTATTCTTCTTCTTCTGTGTTCCTTTTTTTCCGACTTTTTCTTCCGGGTTGTTTTTGTTGATGTGTTGCTGCTGTCGTTGCTGCACTGGAACGCTTTGCGGGGGGAGGCGCTGCGCCCTCCCCCCGCGCCCCACACCCGCTTTTTTAGCCGCCCTCGTCTCCTCCTACTTCTTCTATATATTCTCCTCCTCCTCCTGCTCCTCGTCCTCCTCCCCATGTCTGTTCGCTTGTGACGTCTCTGTCTTCTTCTTCTTCTTCTTCTTCTTCGTCTTCTTCTTCTTTGTTTGCTTCTTTTTCGTGTTCTTCTTCCTGTTTTCTGGCTGTTGCGTTGATGCTGTTGTTGTCGCTGCAATGGAAAGCATGCATATTAGGATG
>Ga0126343_10001053_pt1 | contig 12271 bp, 8 predicted proteins | sample Cyp2metagenome_FD_92531 | JGI IMG/M metagenome (GOLD analysis project Ga0126343, IMG submission 92531) | Coral microbial communities from Lord Howe Island, Old Settlement Bay, Australia - Cyphastrea 2 metagenome | ecosystem: Host-associated > Invertebrates > Cnidaria > Coral ... | reverse complement strand
CCGGCTAGAAGGTCGTTTACTTTTTTGTGCAGTAATATTTCTTCATCTCGATATTTTTTCGCTTTTCGTTTAGAATACTTGATCGTGAAACCTCTTATCTCCATTTTTATGAGGTCCCATTTTTCCAACTAGCTTGTTAAAGTAACCATTCTGTATTGTTGGTACAGTTTTGTTGTCCATATTGCGCATCTGTAAGTTGCTAGTTAAAACTTTGGCCATCATTAAACTGTTAGAAATAAACCGATTTCTTAGTCACGTTGGTTAAGACCGAAATTAAAGCATTTGGACTAAATCAAATAAAATTAATAGATATAAAAATATCATGCTTACCAACAAAGTCTTTGGATTGATCATAAACATGTAATTCCATTGGTTTTCCCATTCCGTGAGCAAGGACTTCATCTACAAGAGTTACCATGTTGTACTTGTGAATACTTTTACTTTTCCAATCAGACCAGTAGACAATGTTATCAAATAGTGCAAGTCCAAATGGATGCATAGAATCCAATGATAAATCCAGTATCACCACGCGATTATTTCCTTGCAGGTCCACCCTCTCAATGTTATGGAGGTACGCATCGCACCAGTACAGCAGTCTACTTTGGTAATCCATAGCCAGCGAGTTCACCCACCTTAGTCTGGAACTAACAAGAGTTGTCCTGGCTGAACCGTCCATGTTGGCTTGTTCGATTTTTTGCGATATTCCTCTGCCACCCCAATACATCTTTCTAAAAGAAATAGTGTTAGAAATCAGTATAAAGAAAATACCCACTAAACATATGGGGATGAAATACAGTTTGATAAGTAGCTATAAGTGGCAAGAAAAATATGTCACTATCGTGCGTTTAACCAGATTGACCTAATCCAAGGATTTGGATTATCACACATTTCCAAAACGTGACCTAAAACCTCTTCGACTTCCAGAAAGATTGATAAAACTAACACAAGAGTGACGAAACTCCAAAATGTTGTTTTGGTTTACATAGATATCCGATAGCACGATAGCAGAATGTCATAAAAATTCTTTGGAATTTTAGAATACCTTTCTCCAATATTGAGTAGTATAGCTCTTGGTTTTTCAATGTTTGATGTGATGAGACTCCTTCTAGATGACCCATCTAACCTTGCCACCTCAATTCTATTATTTGCTTCATCTGTCCAATAGATATTACGTCCAACATAATCCACTGCCAGTCCTCCCGGAGTAATAAAATTACTGTGCGCAATTACTTCAACTGAAGACCCGTTAGGAAATGCTCGGGCCACTAATCCCAAGGTCACGTCTGTCCAATATACTCTTCCATCCTCCGGATCGTAATCAACGGCCACGGGTCTTGAGATGTTCTTGTTGATTCTCAGAGCATGGCAAGGGGTCTCTGGCACTTCGAGAGGAACCTTATAAATTTCTCCAGTGTCAGCTTCAGCAAAGACTAAAAATTTGTCTGAGCTTTTCTTGTAGAACGTAGCTTTAACGTAAGAAATAAACCTATTAGAATCGAACAGACCTAAATATATGACAAAATATAGAACTACCTCATTGCTATTTGTGATGCCGCATTCAGTATTGAATTTCCACTATAACAAATGTCAACACCTTCAGAGGCGGATCCAGAACAGGGGTTGAGGGGTTAAAGGGTTACAAACCACTTCCCCTCTGTTTGAACAATTTTATTATTATCATTTTTCGGCTCTTCATCAGAAACATAATAGAATAAGAATTATTATAAAGTATTGTTGTTGTTTCGCTTCCACCATTTGACTTATTGTCAAGTAAGAAAAAGGTAATGCACATTTTGCACCCGTATTATTATTTTTGATTTTCTGGTTGAGAAATAAGGTAAACTCCATATTTTAATCATTCCTTCACAAACTCTTTCAAGTGTAAGGAATGCTGGGAATGGCGTTTTAGAGGGTAAACTGGGCCCTACACCTAGAATCAATTGCCATCTAGATGAAGGCGTCGATATTCTTTTTTAAACGTGTACGAAGGGTAACGTTCAGTACACTAGCTTTTGAAACATGCTCAACTTGTTACTGTTCAGATGTTGTTCACAAGCATGATGTTATTATGTCAACCGTATTTTGTGTAGCATGTTTGTAAATGTTCCTGTCAATTCTTTTACTTTTCTTACAAAAAAAATTTTTTTTTTGCACTAACCTTTTTTGTTCAAACGTACTCAACCTTAGCGTTTTACAGCTAAGCCGGAGAAATGCAGCACTCAAATCACGATCATGTGACTGCCATTCAGAAAATCAAGTTATGACATAATCCATGTCATATAGGATCAACCAAGTCACATCACGAGGGGGAGGGGGGAAAGGAAATAAAGACCAAAAAAGCCTGCTGTGAAAGAAAGACTTTCAAGAACCTGAGGCTCCTCCTCCGGCTTAACTTCCCGCTATCTTCCGCTTCTTAACAATATATTCTCACAAAAACCAAACAGCTAGGAACCAGTTAGCCAGATAGGTACATGCAACACTGAACAAGAATGACGCATCTCATCACATGGATCCCTCACCATGGTCACATGATCTCCCATCAGATTGAAGGGCAATGCCCGTTGGGCATGCGCACTGGTAGCCTCCTGGCTTTAGCAGACAGAAATCGCTACAGAGTCCATTGTTCTGAGAATAATTGTGAGAGCCTGATAACAGAAAAACAGAAATGAATAACCATACTGAACTGATTCAGAAGAGAAAATCTCCATTTAACATGTCATCCAATACTAGAGATTTTCGAATCTTTCGTATGCTGTCATTTTTTTAAATTCAAATTTTTAATGCATAATGATTTTATACTAACACAGAAATTAAACGAGAACATGATATTATGAAATATTGGGAAGTACGTAGACTCGGAAAAAATCCGGAGGGTCGTGGGTTCAAATCCAATCTGGGACTCGGATTTTTTCCAAATCTACGTACTTCCCAATATTTCATAATATCGTGATAATGATTTTAACTGTAGTTATTAACAGTTACTTATTTGTATATATTTGTATATATGTGTTTACTGTTATTGTCGGGAGGTAACACCACCTTATGTTAATTATGATAAAACTTCTAATAAGCTAAGCACGCGTGTACCTAAAAATACTAAGGCTGGATCAAATATGTGAATGTCCATAGGTTTTTGAAGACCACGGACTACGATTTCCCGGTTTCTACTGCTTAAGTTAAAACTTGAAATGCTCGTGGTATTCCAATCAGTCCAGTATAGCATGTCCAGATACACCGCTAGTCCATAAGGGTGGATATTATCCGCAGAGGACATTATTAACTGTCGGTTTCTTCCATCAAGGTCTGACACCTCAATTTTGTCTAGACTGGCATCGACCCAAAACAGGCGATTTGTCACTCGGTCGATAGTGAGTCCATTCGGCCAGACAAGGCTTCCGGTCACAATGGGTCGTCTCGCTGAACCATCCATACCAGCCTGTTCGATCTTGGGATCGGTACCCCAGTCTGTCCAGTACATCATGCTGAAAGCAACAACAAACACTTAGAACGTTTCACATTACTGTTACAATAGTAGAGTTTTTCGTATTCCCGGTTACCCTGAGCAGAGCAAAAGAACATGGCACGAAAGCGAGGCTAATGCGGTGTTAAAAAAATCTTTCGCTGCGACTTGCAGCGTTATGTTGTTCGAAACTAGGATTTTCAAAAAAATCTCAGTTAAGAAATAGAACCTACGTTCGTCAAAAAGAAAGTTCTTGAGTTGAAAAAATACTAACAAGTGCGGGAATCAGTGTTGCGAATACATGTCGCGAAGAATTTTGGAACTTGTCGTTGAAATCGTAGTCGAGCACGGCGACCAGAAGAGTTTTTCTGTTAAGTTAGTAACGGACAATGGAACTTTTCCTGATCTACTCCCTCAAATCGGACTGGACAATTGATGTTTCGTCATTTTCGAAAAATAGCTGTGGTGATATGTAAGCTTATTTAATAGTAAAAGGCCTGGAAACAACTGTTTGGGTCAACCTAGATTATAAATTAAAATAATAATAATAATAATAAACTGAAGCTTAGCATGTTTTATTTTTGCTGTTATCGTTTGTAGAATTTTCTTTCTAGTTAACATCTTTGTACATAAATTGTTATTCACTTTGCAACAGCAATGTAATTAATATGTTAAGTACCAAACTCAACAACCAAATTCCTGTTCTTTAAGTGTCACATTATTTCACAAAAGGTTTCATTAGATTAAAAAGGGTGGCACAGACTCTTAAAGTTTGATCAACAACTGAAACAATAGGGATTGGCTAAACAACTTGAAGGGTCTTGAAACCATTTAACATTTGAATAGCCCTCTCAACATGTAATGTACAGCTATAATGCGTCGTCTTTGTGTGCATGCCTCTGTGGAAAGTTGCTTACCCTTGGAAAAACCAGGAATGTTTAAAGTTGCCCTTCTCTTTGTGACTAATTCCCAGATATTAAAACCCCTGTCTGCCATACAGTCATCATTGGGTTCCAATTTGTCAAACAGAGCTACTTTCATAGTAACGTACCTGTCAGAAGCACCTCCTGACCACAGTTGTGAGATAAACTTAAAAGAACCAATAGGAGAAACTCCTGCTAAAAGTATAACAGTGTTTGAGCTTTTGTAATTGTTTCATGTAACTTTCTGCACAGATGGGCCTGTGGGTTTTTTGAATTTTTATTTCAGGACAGTTAACAATATAAGACTCTTGTTTGAGGAATCTTGATAAAATTCGTTGGTAAATGTCTCTTCACTTGCTCTCTTTAAACACAGGTGACTAACCAACAAACCAAGTTGGAACCTCACAAGGACTTAAAGAAATTCTGCTAACATTGACAACTGTCTTTTGGGGCCTGGCTTGTTTCGGTCGTCCTCTTCCTATTGAGTAACTAACAATCAAATGGATGGTCAAAATGCATTCCTATTTTTAAGGAAAACTGATTTGGAACTGATTTCCCGAATATCATTTTGATTTTGTACGACTAACTACTTTATGAATTGCTTGCACAAAGGTTACTCAAATTAAAATTCCCTTCCCCTGAAAATGTAGCCCTCTATGGTAAACTGCACAATTTTAATTCTTAGAGATGTAAAAAGAGTGAGGAATTTACATTTTTTCCCAATTGAGAAGACTGGGAGGGGTACTGGCAAACCCAATTTTTTATGGCAGCAGAAACATGAAAAAAGATTGGAAGTTATAATAATGAATAGCCTCAACTTGAATTGGTATGAGCTCCCAACTGAAAACAACATTGACAACCTGGTAAGCTTCCTTCTCAGTGTTTTCCTTGCCTTCCCAATATTTCATTCTTTTCAGCAATTGGTTGTAAAATGTTGAAAGCCATAAATAAGCAAGCCAGTGATGGCATGACAGTGTACTATCTGAGCGTTTTTACACGAAACTTCCTCAATAAAAGGTCCCTTTTTAGCTGAGATTTGTTCTCTAACTTTTCCTTACAATCAGCCATTACTTCTACGTCGGAGGCCGTCATATGAGCTTGGACCTCGGCATCAATGTACAAGGGCCGACAATAAAGAATATTGGCTTCTTCAAAAACAGAATATTCCTCTCTTGGATCGTGATCAATGAGTTCCAGTTTAAAAGTCTGATATTTTTCAAGAGGTAAACAGCTTCTTATTCTTCGACGTCTGTGGTTTTTCCTTTCGCTGCTTTTGGCATCTCTCCTCGGGGTCAGTACGACTTTTCGAAGGTTTATGCTCTGCGTTAAATGAAAAAACTGAGGGAACAAGACTCAATTTGGTCGGTCAAAGACCTAGTTCGAAATAAACTGAACATCTTTTGCTGTGCCTGGAATGGAAAAAATCTAAACATTTGCCAGATCCGGATACTTTTCAACATTCATCGACTCAATTCTTACCCGCATCAGAATACGAAACTGGGCTATTGCGGACGAACAGACGACGCAAAAATCGTCGGCAACTCTTCAAATTGCCTCTTTATTTCAAGAAACCGTTTAATAAACTGGGAATGTGCATTAACTCAAAGCTGGTTATTTGAATGCTACTTATATGCAGAAGACTAACTCACTTTCTCCCATGGTTGTAAAACTCAGGTGCAAAGGTCTGCAACATTGCTTGTAGTATCGCTGATTTCAAAAGCCAACATTGCAAAATGAACAGTTATTAATTAAGTCAACATGGCTGTAACACGTGTGATGTGTGGCTCCGCAGCTCTTAACCCTTTTGGGCTCTTCTTTGCTCATTGCTCCTTGTTTTATATGTGGTTCTGGAACCGAATCAACGCAGCAACCGTACGAGCTGAAGCAGCTGTGAAGCATTAAGATTAAAATTCCTGGAAGAAGCTCTATCATTTCGTCTCCCTTTGAGGCATACACGTCGGAGGACGTTCACGCTGCTAAGGGTGCCCCACATCACACGGGAGCTACAAGCTTGTTTCGACTTCACTTGAAGTCAGGGGATATTCATCCGAATCATAGACCAAAGAAGTGAAATACTACTAAATATTCTTGCGGAGAATGCTAATACAACGTGCGAAATAACCAGTACGCCATATTGCGTGTGGAATGTCAAAGGTGGTTTCATGCGAGGTGCATCAATATGAGCAAGGCGACTTTCAAATACTACCTTACGAATTTTCATCTCCCTTGGACCTGTTTTTTCTGCTCTTTACCGAAGTTCAGTGATTCTTTCTTTGAACAACCGAGCGATGGTCCTTGTCCTTCGAGAATAAATTTGCAAGAGGCTTATGGAGGTGTTGCTAGAGATTTGCATATCGGCCCTTCAGATGATCATGCAGAACCCTCTGTGGTAGATGACAATTTGAGGGAGTTTGCAATGAGCCTAAAGTTGCGCACCTGTATGTTAGGAGCCTTCGATCAAAGATCGATGAGATTCGTTTGCTACAAGAATTATGTAAATTCGACATTCTCACAATAACAGAGTCGCATCTCGACAGTTCGGCTCCTGACTTCCATATCGAACATGTCGAACTTGAGGGTCTTCGCTTCTTCCGTTTGGATAGGCCAAAACGTAAAGGTGGAGGGTGTGTGCTGTACTACGCGGAAAATTTTACTGTTATTTACAGAAGAGATCTCTCTGATAAGAACCTTGAAACTATCTGGATTCAAGTGAATTTCCCATCAGTAACTGCTTTATTTTTTGTTATTTACAGAGCACCTGATGATAATGACTTCTTCGATAGATTTCAGAAACAATTAGAAAGCACATGGCTTAGATCATCCCACATCTTCCTATTAGGGGATTTAAACTGCGATCTGAACTTGAACACTGCATCAAGGAACAAGAACGCAGCAAATTTGTTGAGTATTTTTGATGCCTTAAATTTAGAGAATACAATAACATCGCCAACTCGTGTTACACCAACTTGTGAATCGCTAATTAACCTAATTGTGACATCCAAGAAAGAATTTATCCATTCATCTGGTGTTTTCCACTTGGGAATTTCTGATCACAGCTTAATTCACGCATCTATTCGACCGACACGAAAACGGCCTCCCGCTAAAATAATCAAAGCTAGGAACTACAAGAATTTTAATGAGTCCAATTTCCAGCAGGATAATTCTTTCGCGCCCTTTAATGTTGCCTCTGTTTTCGACGGTCTTGATGACAAACTATGGGCCTGGAACAAGTTATTCCTTGACGTGTGTGATCAACACGCACCTCTTAAAGATGTAAAGGTGAGAAGCTCCTCACTTCCTTAGATTACAAACAGTATTCGTCTTAAGATTAACCTAAGATACAAACTATTTAAATTGGCCGTAAACACCGAATGCCCAAACGAAATTACCGGTGACCTTCGTCAGGCCAAAGCTATGTACTTCAATGATTTGTTTACTGAGATTAAGACTACTAAAGTATATTGAAATCTAGTGCGAAAAGCTACTGCACCGAAGGAGCAAACTGTCATTGGTCCACTAAAAACTGAGTCGGGTCATCTTGTTGTTAAGGACGACGAGAAAGCTTGCTTGATGAACACCTATTTTGCCCCGGTCGGTGAGAAATTGGCGCTTGATCTCCCGCCTTCAATCACGCGATCGCTGTCTTCTGATTCGGTGTCACAGACGAAAAGCGTACCGTCACTTTCTGAGGTCAATTTCTCTGAAGTTGGCGTTCTGCGACAAATAAAGCATCTTAAATCCATTACGGCTACCGGTCCTGACGATATTTCTCCAAAACTTTTGAAATGAGCCAGTCATGCAGTGAGCCCTCACCTTACGAGCTTTTTCCGATGGAGCATCCACCATGAAACTGTGTACGACGGTTGGAAACTTGCAAGGGTGTCCCCGATTTTCAAAAAGGATGACAGCACCGATCCAGGAAATTATTGTCCGGTTTCTATCTTGTCGGTTCCAAGTAAGCTGCTCGAATCTGAAATCAATACCGCCATCGTCAATCGTGTGACGAGCAATAACTTGATAACTCCTAATCAGTGGGCCTATAGAAAGGCTCACTCCACTGAGCTACTTCTCATTCATCTCACAGAGAGAAATGGAGGAGGTTTGTGGATGACGGCTCACAGGCGCTGTCACTTTTGTAGACTTCAGGAATGCTTTTGACAGCGTATTACACTCGCGTCTATTGGACAAATTACATGGACAGTTCGGCATTGATGGTGAACTCTATGCATGGCTGGATAGCTACCTTTCGAATCGAAAGCATTTCACGACGAAAAATGGAAAATAGTCTTCGAAAATGTACGTTAGGTGCGGAGTACCAAAGGGCTCGGTGTTGGGTCCTACTTTGTTTACGCTTTTTACGAACGATTTACCTTCATCTATTAAATCTGGAGATACTTTCATGTGCGCTGATGACACTACGGTTTTCTGTATAGGCTCCTCTCAAGACGTCGCTTGCAATTAACTAAATTGTGCCCTGGAAGAACTTTTCACCTGGTGTGTTAACAACCGCCTTACTCAACATCCTGGCAACTGCGAGGTGATATTACTCTTCAAAGCTCGGCTTATTGGTCCGCTGCCTGCCATTTACATTGGCAAGTTTACTATTGAATACAAGGCTACGGCCAGGCTTCTGGGTGTTACCTTGGATCAAAACTTGAGCTGGATACCTCATCTGAAAGAAGTCATTAAAACCTTTGCAAACAAATTGAGCCTCCTGAAGAAATCCAAGTTTTTACCCAGTCATGTGTGCGTATCATTTTACGTAAAGGTTATCCAGCCATCCATTATGTACGCGATGCCCGTCTGGGGCGGGGTTAATCAGACAGAGTTATTTCAAACATTGGAAAGACAACACTGTCGTGCTGCTAGAATTATTTTTGGTTTTCCACTGGACATGCCAACAGTTGACGTTTTAGCTACCGTTAAGTGGAACACTTTAACATATGTGTATAAACGTTCTTTAGTTAAACTTTTTTTCAACGGTTATCATGGCATGCTCCTCAGCAATTTGCTGAAGAGTTGATTATCCACGGCGACAGACCTTCTTCACGACTGAGGCATGGGCTGATAGCACCGAGTTTTGCCTCCAAATACGTTCAAAACTCCATTTCCTATAGAGGGGCTGTCCTCTGGAACGCTATAGGGTGATCACATGGATCGATACTAGAGTGCACAGACGTGAAATCTTTTTTGAAAAATGATTTTAATTGTCACATTTTAAGGATTTTAATTTCAATGCTTTAGCCCCACAAATAATCAACAAAAGATCGGAGAATTTCATTTATTTTTAACTGTTGACTTCATTCGTCTTTATCAAAATTATAGTTTATCAGACATATATGTTATTGGCCGGCTAGGCGGTCCGTATAGAGAAAAACTGTGACCGAGGTCTTGAAAATGCTGGCCTAGGCCGCAGGCCGAGGGCAGCATTCTCAAGCCCGAGGTCACAGTTTTCCCCTATACGGACCGACCCTCAGCCGAACAATAACATTTTTATCTTTTTTTCTTGCGGTAAACTGGCTTATAAGTGGGTTTGTTTACGCAACTTTGTCATTGAATTGGCTTTACGCACCGTCTACAAACAATTCGCAAAAAAGAAAACAACAACGAGCGAACGAGCGTGTATTTACAAGACAAAGAAAGATGTATTAAAGAACAGATCCATTTCGAACAACTTTATGTTAGTTGTATTTCGTTCACCAGTTAAGTTCTCCAAGTGTCTTTTGAAAAGTTTTCTGATGTGAGCAGGAAATTTAAAATTTTGTGCAAAGTTTGAAGATGTACTACGAAAACAATTTGTCGGTCTCTGCGAATCAATCGAAATCAGACTTTTGTACCATAAAATGAGTGGCAGAAAGCGAGGAAACTAGCCAAGTGTATTCCACAGAAATTCCCTCAAATATACCAACGACCAGAGAGGGAAACTCGACAACAACTGACTCATTTTTCGCTTAAGGATTACGCGCCATTACAGCTCAGAGCTACAAACAGCCAAACAAACTCTCACAACTTCAAAAAACTCAATTAAATTTACTTACAGCGACTTTCCTTGCCATTTAAAGTTGAATAGAGACAAACGTGCCTTGATTAGTCGTCTATAGAAGTGTAAAAACGGCGAAAAATTAACAATTACCGCCAATTCGTTAACGAAAATAGCTGACTATAGATCGACTCGAGGATTCCGCCCGCTGTGACGGTCCGGATGAGAAAATTCCGCCCGCTCCAGGAACCAATCAGGTTGCAGGATTTGTTCAATTCCGCCCGCTCACGAGCTGAAAAAAAGATGATTATGTATTTTATGTATCCTATTAGTACACGACCCCACAAGCTTGTTAGCTTTGACAGTTTTATCGTGTATAAATAAAGGTTGTATGTATTTATTAATATCATCATAACAACTACAGTTTCCTCAAATATGCCGCGGTTGGTACATAAACCGCTTTATTTTGCGCTAATAAATTAATCTGCAAAGTTGCAATCAGACAGTGTAACCGGACATTTGGCTATAATCGGACACCTGTAGTCGGACAGTTACCTGAGGCAATAATTAACCCTCGGACGTACAGGGGGCGGGTATATCATGTACTCTAAGAGGCTGAAACTTTCAGTAGCTCTTCATCCATTCTTCCCCGAAAACTTTGATATGCCAACTGTGTGTCAGTGATTTTTGATATTGCCATGGTAACCACAAATTTGAAACAAGTCTGGCCAAAAATCACCTTTTCTGACACAATGCTCTATATTTTCTATTTTCTGCATTAAATTGAAGCAATTCATGAATATTTACAATCCATAAACCTTGTGGCTTGATTTTGTATTAATTTCTTGACTTTTGAAGAAATTAGAGAATTTCAGTTAAGATGAGGGATTCAACTGAGATTGCGGGTCAAATGACGTCCTAACCACCAAAAATGTGCCACCTTAGGTTGTAGAGCAAGCTGAGGGATATCTACCCGATGCAGGTTCGTTTTGCTGTGTCTAAACGGAACGAAACCCCCGGGCAGAGGTTCCATCACTGCCTCCCTCCCCCTTCCCCGTCCTTGCACCATGGGGGGTATGAGTTAGCTTACACGTCCGAGGATTTATAGCGGTTTTCAATTGTGTGTTGTAAACCAAAACCAGAGTAATCACTCTAGCCAATCACAAAGGACACAGATAATCAAGTGAACCAATCAAAACACGAAGTGATTACATGTAGCTGACGCAAAGTGCGGGAAAACGCGTACGAGTGAATCAAGATTTGGTTTGGGTTTTACTCCTAACTGGATGAAAAAGTGGCGCGAGTTTTTTAAACCAATCGCGTAGCGTAGTAAGCGCAAAACCAATTACTTTTCTACACTCAAATGAAAGCCGCTCGAAGTCTAAATTTACTAATTACAGTATTGGTTACAATTATTATAACCAGTTCAAATGAGTGATTGTATCAAAATTGTGGAGGTTTATCTCCGGTGGCTGTTTCCAAAGAAACTCAACAGCCATTCTTCAAGCTATTCTCCACAGTGTTTTTTTCGTACTATATTTACTAATGACCATTGAAAGGTATTTATCAAATGAAACTTCTACTCTTTTGAGAAAATGGCAATGATTATGCATGATTAATTGAAATCCAAGGACGCTTCACAGTCGTGCAATTTTATTAATCACTCACATGAGTACACACCGATTTGGATTCCACTCGATCCTATTACCATTCTGAAGTGCAATAAAGCTATCGCAGTGTTACACAGCTTATGCATCTTACCCATTTCTCTCATCAAGTACAATGGCTCTGGGCTCATCAAGTCCATCTTTGATCAACAGTTTCCTTCTGCTTCCATCAAGCAGTCCTACTTCAATCCTATTGGTTCCTGTATCTGTCCAATAAATGTTTCTTCCTACGTAGTCAATG
>Ga0126343_10001052_pt1 | contig 12272 bp, 5 predicted proteins | sample Cyp2metagenome_FD_92531 | JGI IMG/M metagenome (GOLD analysis project Ga0126343, IMG submission 92531) | Coral microbial communities from Lord Howe Island, Old Settlement Bay, Australia - Cyphastrea 2 metagenome | ecosystem: Host-associated > Invertebrates > Cnidaria > Coral ... | reverse complement strand
CCCCCCCCCCCCCCCCCCCTCCACTGGGCCTACATAATTGCATCCGACAGTGAACAGCTAACACGCACAGCTGCTGATATCGATATTGGTACCAACAGGAACGAGGTAAGCTGCCCACGACAACACCGTAATTTTAGGGTAAACTTTATTTTTATTTGGAAAACTTTAATGCAACCTCGTTCCCAGGGCCCTTTGCCTGGCTTGCGGGCGGGGCAGGAAAAGGCCCCCGCCCCCAATCAAGGGAGAAAGCCCTGGAAACGAAGTTGCCTTTGATGGAGAGATGGAAGGGTGGTTTGATGGATGGGTGATTGATTATTAACACGTGACTACACTTGCTACCAAAAATATACATTTCCTCTTTCAGAAGACACAGCTGAGAGATAACATAACCACAATACATGTCCTCACTTGTCACCCATAGCAAAGACACGTTGGCACGTTCGCAAAATCGCAAAACTTCAATTTACATAAAATTTACCTTGTTTTCGTGTTTTACTTTTTACAAATAACGCTCCGCGCGGAAATTGTATCAGGCGACACTAGAGAGCTTAGGCACAACCGAAACTCGATCTTCGAAACGTATTACTCCCTTTTCGTTGAAAATTTCAAGTTGTAAATGCTAAACTGAGAGCTTTGAAACTCAGTGGTCGGGCATGAAAACGTGCTAAGGACAAGAACATAAACTTCCGGTTGACGTCCGTGCTTCAAAAACATCTGAGCTTAAGCTCTCTACTGATTTATCAACAACTCTCGCACGCAGACTGCACAACGCACTTTATTATCTGAAAACGTGCTTTTTGCTCTGAACTAAACTACAGAATGTGACAAGCGACTATAAGAATATTTCCTTCCTAAGCACGAAAAACAGAAATGCATCCCTCTCGTTCAGTAACAACATCAACAGCAGCAGAACGAGTAACTTTACTGGGAGGCAGTTGAAGTGACATTTTTTGTTAAACAATCGTCCGGACTTGAGTCAATTTAGAAAGACAGTTTAAGTTCGTGCCCGTGGAGTAATCACGTCTTGCCGTAGTTACGTGAACGTTTTATGCGTCATTACCAGTTCCTGATCCGTCCACTGGTTTTTATCCGGCCATCCTGTCCGCAGAATGTGCTTGTCATTTTAAACTAACAGCGTTGATCCGTAACTGCGGTGAAGATTCCAGGAAACACTGACCACAACACCGCAGTGTAACCTGCCGCAGATTTGCATTTGGAGTGTTCCTAGTCAGAGAGCAACTATGACAACGGTTACTCTGCCATCAGCAGCTAAACAGACTTAAGCTTCTAGGCTCTCCTCCATAAAGGCTTCACTTTCTCTAATTCATACTTTGCATGTTACAACAGCAACAACAACATCTTTATTTCTCAATATAAATAAGATAATTTAATATACATATATAATACATGCAGCATGTTACCGCTAAAGTGACAATTGTACTTTTTTTTAATAGATGAGATTGAATTATTTTATTATCATCGGATTATTATTTTTTAGATGAGATTAGATGAAGCTAAATGAGGCTAAATGATCCGGTAGGCTTTCGAGTTGACCTCCAGCCTATTTAGTTATGGGTAAATTGAGGCCGGACAGGAGAGATGAAAGAATAATTTACAGTTTGTAGTCTAGTTTAGGTAGGTAAAGTTAAAGTCTGCGTTCGGGCCAATTGGTTTCTGTTGCATCATGGGAAGCGACTAGGAGAATTTCTACTCCCCCCTGGAGGGGATGCCAGTCTATCGCAGGGTTACCCCCAGCATAAAATTCGCCGGTACCCATTTATACACCTGGGTGGAGAGAGGCACTGTGAGAGTTAAGTGTCTTGCCCAAGAACACAACTCAATGTCCCCGGCCAGGGCCCGAACCCGGACCGCTCGAGCCGGAGACGAGCGCCCTTTTTTTTTTAGAGATCACTGGAAGGGAGTCAGGGAGCGAGGGATCCGCATGCCAGTTTGCCCGATGACATCTAGCTCCAAGTTCCGAATTCAGAGGAGGGTGGACAGGGTTCCAATTATTCTCTCACTCTTAAATTCTTGAAAGTCCATCCAGCGGTCTGAAATGCAGCATGAGAATTTCCAAAAAAAAAATGTTCAAAAGGTTTTGTTTGTAGTGCAGAGTCAACGCCGCGCTTTGCGCTACACGGAGCTATGTAGTTCACCGGCATGCCACTTATGCTGAAAGAAACAAATATATCAACTAAAGATATTAGGCTTAAAAAATCTCAGCTGAAAGGAGGCAGACCAGTTGGCTGTTTGCAAGCATTACCGAGATGTTGAACAAGGGTCTGCCAAGAAACAACTCTAGCTAAGTGGTCAGAGCGTGAACTGAACCCGCTACCTGCGGATTTCAAGTTCGGCGCCTTAACTTCTCGGCCACGCTGTCCGCTTTTATTACAATGCGCTCCTGGTCCTGGCTGTTCATTAGTTTCCCGATAGTCAGTTAGTGTATCGACGAATCGCTAATTCACGGGGACACCGATTATGAAAGAGAAAACCACGCGGCTTAACCAGCCAACCCCACCCAACTTGCGACTGTTGTTGAGCTCGTCAACAAGTTTCTGATGCAAAACAAAAACGTAATACTTACACAGTCCATTTTGCGTGTATCGTGATTTGAAATCAATGAAATATTCACACAGCGTTACAGCGACAGAGGAAAAAAGACATTCAAACTTTTAAAGGGAAAATGAGTTCAAGTGCATGAGCGGGACATCGAGTGGACGAACGTGTGTCTCTGTTTCAGTCTACGTGTACCTAATTTGCTGTCTTCTCTGCTGAGAAAATCATGTCTCCCTTTATTCTAGCTTTCATTTATGTATGTCTTTCTTCTTTTACGATAATAATATCGTCTTAAATGCAAATAATAATTTAAATTATGACTTAATATGCGGCCAATGCCAACTTATATCTTCATGACAGTGACCAACTCGAAAGCTCACTGTCACAACTAAAGATAGTTTCGTCTAGTTAATTCCTATTTGTATTTTTTTATGTATCATTGTAAACCATCTTATGTTAAGTTGTTTTTATAAACAGTACAATAATTAATAAAAAACTGAAAAACTGAAAAACTCTAACGAATTGAAGGATCTTAGATTTATCACCCATGGACGAGTTTAAAATATGTTTTATAGGTATGGGAAGGACTTCATGTTGAGGTTTCCGAGACTGCAAACAAAGCATATAGCAGGTGAACATTTGTCCAGTTGTATTTCCTGAGGATACACCTTTGAAAAGGGATTTTTCCCCGTAACAAGGAGTGGGCAGGTAAACACAAGCTAACGAAATAAAGTAGAACTTAATTAGTTAGTCTCTGTACGTCATGATGCTGAAATGTCACTACTGAGCTAATGCATTGGCACGCAGTAGATCAAACTATAAAACTGAGGAACTTGTTTCCCATTAGGCAGCTCAAACTCAAAACAAGGTTGCAGGGCCTCTGCTCCGGATGTCTTGGACCTTCGTGAGAAAACAAGAAGTAAACAAGAATTGTTATATATGTCTTGCTATGTCAGACATGATCAGATGGTATGGAATGACCAGATTCCAAAGCTCAGTGATTATGACTGGAAGTCGATCGAACATCCGGCTGTTATGGAAAGAGGGTTTTTTTATGACTGGAACTCGATCGAATGTCCGGCTGTTGTGGAAAGAGGGTTTTTTATGACTGGAACTCGATCGAACATCCGGCTGTTATGGAAAGAGGGTTTTTTCCCCTGAAATCATATTCTACTTCAACGACGTCTTTAAACATCGTTGGAATTCGTGACCCGTAACGGCGGCTACCCACAATATTTAAAATGTGCTGACAGGGTCTAGGGTTAACCCACCGGAAATAGTTTATCAATGACGCCGATTACTATTTTAAGGTCATTTTATTAGTCGAGTGTATCAGTCTCTTGTAATAACTGCTGGTTGACAGGACTTCACAATCGGAAGGAAGAAGCATTTGAATTAATCAAGAGTCACTGGTTCATCGTCTCTTGCGTTGACACACAGAATTTAAATGCTGCAGTATTTATATCAGTATTCTGTTAAGTCAAGTTTTATTCGGTACAATTTTCCAGACGACCACACACGTGTTTTTTTCAAGTGAACTGGCTGAACGATCAGACGTTGTACATAAGCAGGTAACACGTTGAATCAAAATGTTTGATTTTATGTAATTCTTGATCCAGCATTTCATTTGATGTTTATTTATGCATGACGAACAATGTTTGACTTGTACTATAACATGATGCTAATCTCTTTCGAACAAAATGGAAAAGAATGTGACATCGTTTAGGAACTTTAAAATGAAGACTGTTATGCGCTGCACTAATTTGGAGTAGGAAATATTTTTAAGGCGTTAAAATGTCATAAAATGTCCTGGTACAAAACTTTTAGGCAATTCAGTTTACATAACTTAGTTAGTCAGGAGCACTAGCTAGCACTGTAAGCTTGGGAAAGGAGAAAATATAATGTGAAAACATTTCAAATACTCCCAGCTGCTAGAACCAGGAAGACGTTGAGCGTACGGTTTTTGGGATGATTAAAATGAATTTGGGCTACCCACTAGGGAAAAAATCACGCAAAATAAAGTTGCCGACACCATTTTGCTAAAGATAAGAAATATAGCTGTAAATATTTCATTGCTAAGACCCTCAAAAAATTTCAGAAACTTTAATTTGTTTACAATCATAGCGACCAGTCCATATTTTCGCCATCAGAAGAAACGTTGCATCGGGCATATCTCGGACTTGGCATTTTTCAGTCCTTGAACCTTGAACTCTGGTTCGTCTTTAAACAAGAAAACAATACATCAACTAGAAATTCAGTTGTGACAAGAACGAGTTCATGAATTCCCTCACGCTTTTCATATCAGCGTCACTAAACAGAACCTGTTGCACTTTTAAAAGTACTCACGCTAAATGCAAGTTGCTGACGACCATTGACCGCCAAAACTGCTTACGTGAAATGATCAAGGTAAAACTTCACGGTATCAGAAGGAGAACTAATTTGATATTGAAAATGTTACTTTACGTTCGGGTGTATACGTAGTTTTGACGTAGGGCGTAATATTTAAGGAAGCTATCAACTTGATAGTTTACAAGCACAAAATCTGTATCTTTTTCGGTGGAAAAATTCGTTCATCTTCCAACTTTATTATGAATGCGTCGTTTGTAGGTAAGGGGTAATTAAACAAGTTTTTTTCTTACGAGGCTGTAAAACTCGTGGTAGACATTGAATGTAGATGCGGATATTTGCGAACAAAGTCAATGTCAAAAACCAGCTGAAAGTACAAAATAAGGTGTGATGCTAGAACTCATGTGACATGAGCTATTAAAGGGCGGCGAGCCACGCGCACGCACGCCCGTCTGAATAAGCATTGCGTGAGCATGATGCTCTTCCAAATATCAACAATTTCCAAGACAAAAGGCAGTACACAAAGGTTCATCTGTCATCAGTTTTAGATGAAGTAATCCCTTGCTGACTGTCGGAAGACCATGCAAGCATCCGGGATATACAATTACTTCACAGCAGGGCCACAAATGTTCAGACACCGTTACAAATTTCTTCAGTCAAAAGTCACGCCACATGTTCTGACATCAACACAGTGATAAGTCTTCAGAAAAAGGAAAAACAGTCTCCAGAAAAGAAAAAACAACCGGTCCGACGAGGAAGTCCTGTTAAAACTGTGTTTTAGTTTCTTCTATGCACTGTTTATTACATCGGCCCTTCTCTGATTGGACAGAGCTTGAGAAAGGATGACTGATCTGATGATCAATTACACTCAGAGCCCTCTCAGTGTAATCTTTTGTTTTTGTATGCTGTTCTTACCGTTTTTGTAATCTTGGGGAAAGTGTTTTTGTCCTGGTTCAATATCACCGGACATACCATCTTCTTGCACTCTCGATTAAGAGCAGACTAAACACGATCAGTTGTGACGGAGCAGTACTGTAGCCTCGGGTAGGAAAAAATTCTCGTGTGAACATCGATGAATAAAAAGTTAATCAAGCTAAAGCGGATATCTATTTCAAAGGAGAAAATATTTGCAACTGAAAATGGCACTTGCACACGAGGGCGAAGAGCGAAGTCCACTGTTTCAATGATTCCCTCCCAGCTCAGTCCCAGGCTCCATGCACCTCTCGCTCTTTTGCCCCTTTGCCTTTTGCTTAACATAACCTTCGTTTCTAAAATAGGTTCCTGGCGAGGAAATCTTGTCTTCCCAAAAGGTTCCCCGACCTAAAGGAAATCATTTTCACTTGAAAGATATCATGTCAGGAAGCCCATGATCATGTCTGTTTTCGTTTGCATGTGGAAGGAAAATATTTTCGTGTTTACGGGGCCTGAACAAATAACGTTTTATGAATGCAAAAATCGGCTGAAAAAGGGAACGATTGCATTTACATATCTACATCAGTTGGTGGTTGTCTCATTATTATTATTTTTTATTTGGAAATGAACTTAATCAGTTACCATCAATACTATATTTAACCAAAAAACTTCTGTTGTACTCTTTCTCCCTTTTTTTGGAAAAGAGATCTGTTCAGTATGTGGTGACCACATTTTGGCAATCCGCCATGAGGAATTATCTCGGCTAAATTCCAGCTTCTTTCGATCTGCGGTCAAATTCTTTGATCTATTATGCTTTCTTCGCGTTTCTCCAATGGATTAAGAAGAAATCAGTTCAAAGGGCGAATAATCTGGTTCGTTCTGCAAGATCTGCAATTTTTAAAATGTTGCCCGACCTCTCGCCCTCGGGCTATTGTGACGTCGTCACAAGTGGCGGTGCATTCTCTCACGTACCACACTGTCCACCGGCCATATTGCAAAGCGCCATCACTTTTAACGTCCTCAATTTTTCTCACATACCACACAACGATACATGTGAAATTAAGTGAATTTACGGATCGATTTTTTTTTGTGGTTTATGTGTTCACATCATCGAGCTGTTTATTTAATAACCAGTAATTGTTGCATTGTGTAGATTTGGAATTAACGTTTTAAATAATAACTTCATGGCATGTGTTGAAGTCCGAATTAAAACTTGCGTTTTCAGTTTGCATTGAGTAATTTTCACGTGAAGACCTCGAAAATATTTTGCGTACTTATAGGGTCATTTCAGCGGAAAATAAATAAACGTCAATTCCACGAAAAGACCACAAACATGCGCCTATGACGTCATCTAATGAAAGCATTATTCATTTTTTTTTGCAGTTCATTGATTGGTTAAACGATCGAAGGTGTATTTGATTGTAGTACAACTTCATACAACGCGAAGGAAGGTCGACAATGCCTACTGTCGAAGAAAAGAGATTGCAGTCGTTTCACAATATTGTCAAGGACTACATCGCATACAAACTTCGGCAGCATAATATTTTCTTGGCTGGTTATCATGTGAATTCGTCTCCTTCGGGAGCTGCCTGTCATTTGCGACGAGTCGCGGACGAACTAATAGAGGAGAACAGCCAGTTGTTCGATTCCATGTGCGACCAACTTCACCTCACACATGCCACAACTTATTCCACTTTCGTCGGAATTGCGGATGAAATTTTCCAAAGTGGAAAAAACTGGGGCCGAATAGTGGCGTTTCTGGCGTTTGGAGCCACACTAGCGGTGTATTGTGCGCAAAAAGAGGATTTGGCTCAGAATATCGATAACATTGTTGAATGGCTCTCGGTCTACATGGACCAGAACCTCAGCGGCTGGATTGACGACAATGGCGGATGGGTAAGTACTGTTAGACATGCAACTGATCTGTGAATTCGTGTCCATGTCAAGTAACAGTTTACGTTTACAAGGTGTGAAAAAGTCATTCACAGATGTAGTAAAACATGCACAGAGCAGTAAAAACGCTGATTCACTGACTATCGTGCACGGTTTGTTGACAATTAGAACCAAAGGATTTCAAAATATGTGGAAATATTTTTAAAAAAATATCAAGGGCGTGATTTCAAAAAAACCTCCTTTTTCGGACCTTTGCTTAGTGGATCGAAGGTTGCACTTTTCGGAAGGTTTCTTCTGTTTCGTTAATTTCTTCGGCGTAATGTCTTCTGATGTCGTGAAAGTGCCAAGCTTGAGCTCAACACGACTTATATGAGTTTAAGCCTACTACAAGATATTTTTTACCACAAAAACGCAGATTAGAGCATCCAAAAAATATTTCATTTTGCTGGGCAGAAAAATGTTTTACGATTTTGGGCTAAATTTAGTTCTCATTTCTTCTTCCTGCCGGCTGATGGTTTCGATCGTGTATTTTCAAGAATAGAACTTGCTCTTCCCGGGGGATTTCACTCTGTATGGAACCTTTCATTACGCACATAAATTACTAATGGTTTCAGTTTTTACGAATACGTAGATCGAGTTAAGTCTCAAAGAATATGAAAATAAAATTGAATAGTTAGTATTTTCGAACCTTTTCTGTACTATTCGATAAACTATATTATATTAACTTAAGCCTGTATTGGTGCAGGGGTTTTCTCAAAATGACTTGGTAATTTGGGAATCAAGTCTGTCTTTGCCAAAAGTTCTCGTCGGCGCCAAGACAGGTCTCTTGTCTGCAGATAGAAGTGCTTGGAATCGTGTTGTAGTAAAAGTGCGGAAACTCATGCATTTCCATATATGTCACATTTGTGGTGAGATGTAAAGATAAAACATTACCCTCGAGGGAAATGTTGTCCTTCCCATTTCCTTTACCCTTATTCACTGTGCTTTGACAAGCGCTATAAGCAGCTATTAGCCATTAAAAATAGTGACAAAGATATGGTTGGATGCCGTTCAGCATTTGCCAAATTTTTTCATTTTCAAATGGTGATGCAATTCGACAAATATTATATTTTAAACACTTTGATCTGAGAGGTTCAGACATCAAACCCTTCTGTGGTTTGTTAGCTTCTTCATGATATTCTCCTTGAATAGAAAACTAATATTGAAGACACTATATTTGAGCAAAGTTTGTAGTTTCCAAAGAAACTGGTCAAAACTGCTGGGTTGTTTGTCGGGCAAATGAAACACAGCTATGTATTTATCAACTTGAAGCTGATAAAGGCAAACTAACCATTATAGCAAGTTTGTGCAGTAGCTCCTCATCATGATCCCTTGTGATGGGCTAACCCTCGAAATGTCAGCTTTATGAACTTGCTATGGTGGTTTGCTACTTGCATCAATAAGTTGATAAATAGCTAAGTGTATAACCAAATGACTTTGGGGTAAAATAGTACAGATACTGATGTTGCCCCCTACCCCTCCCCCGTCTCTGATAAGTAATACTCTAAGGCCCAAGTCACCATACACTACATAGTGGCAAAGCTTTTACAAACATTTTTTTAACTGCCCTTAAAGGAGCAGCGTCACAAGGATTTTGCTGTTTTAGGTCAATTCTGTGCTGAAATCATTACTTTGAGGCTTTAATCGTTAACAAAATACTTCTGTAAAGCTACGACAAGGATATCAAATGATTTTTATCAGAGAGGGCCTACCACAATAAATTTCTTGACGATTTTTGCTCCAAAACTCGATTAAATTGGCCATTTTCCAAGTTTCAATCCATTTCCATCCATGCCATTTATAGCGACAGGTGACAGGAAACAGTTTAAGTACCTTCAAAGGGTCTATAATAACAAAACTAGGTCATAAGTTTTGAAATCAATTGATGCGAAGACATCGTCTAGCTTTTTATAACTTTTTATAAAGTTGCCAAATAACAGTGACTATGCCCCTTACCTACCCCCTAACCAACTTCCCTCTCTTTAAAACTTACCAGTAACATTACTTTACTTAGCCTTAAACCACAGTAGGAAGTGGGAATTTATTGAACAGGTACAGGGCAAGAAAGAAACAGATTTCACAATATATATATTTAAAACTCCAACAGGGACCGTTGGTAGGGTCCTTCAGTGTAGTTCCTATTCAAGGTGACTTCGTGAAGCTGCAACAGCCATGACATACACTTCTGACAAAAGAGGAGCAACCAGTTTTTTGAGGCAGAGAATTGCATGGTTAACTTCTCAATAAGTCTTCTAGGAGATAAGTTGGCAAAACAACTCTTCATGTGAGAGCACTAGAACTAAATAAAATTGCGTTAAAAAAGTCTGAGTACTGGATATTTATTGCATTTACATTCAGTCAAGCTAAGTAAGTTACTATCATTTCTTTTTTTTTCCTTTCAGGATGGATTTATTGCTTTCTTCAAAAGAGATGATGGATCTTCAGAAAGTGGGAGAAACGGTGGTGGATGGCGTGTGGCAGCTGTTGCTGGTTTGGGACTCGGGGCCCTGCTTATGCTGGCGTGTAGATGAAGCCAAAAGATATTGTCTTTGAACTCAGATATTTAAAGCTTTCAACATGTTTTATCTCTATTTACCTGTTAATATATTTTCTAGTTGTTTTTGATCGGGTTTAGTTAATAATTACGTGGTTACATGCGCATAAAGTGAACACAAACTGGATGAAATAAGGCGTGGGAAACATTGTGTTAAACAATCTAAAGCAGAGAAAAAATTAATATTGTTCTGTAGTTAGCCAAAGTATTTTCCTTCATTATTTTTAGAATGACCACTGGTAGATGGTGACAACTATGTATATTTTTAAGACCTGTATCTCAATAGTGTGTGACATTTTTAAGATTAAGGTATTTTCAAATATCAGTGACTGTTGATTATCCAAGAATAATATATATCGGATATGTTCTTGCGCCCGTTCACTTTGACTCACCAGTGGGCATGCATCCATTCAGTCACTTGTAAAACCGATGCGCGCGACATCTTTGTATCTGTATCTTCCATGAAGAACTTATAATTATTTAAGTCAGTCTGTAATTGAATTCTCTTCAGTTGAGTAGAGTATTACTGTGAATACATGTATTACACTATTTTGAGTACATTAAATGTAGAACACCTAAGTGAGTTACATCCACAGTAGTGACAGGTTTCAACGTCAATGATCGATGAGCAGTGCTTTGTTGAAAGCAATATTGCAAAAACAACAAAAGAAAAAATAAAATGTAAGTGAAGTATTGCAGTCGTACTTGGTGGCTTAACAGTTATCTCGGAATTTTATTTAATTACGTAATTTGTGTTTGTAAAAACAATTGTTTTACATTGAACTGTTATATACTGGTATTTTGGTTAGCAAAACAGCTGCTGGGGTTATAACTAAACTTGGTTTGAAGCAAGATGATAGATAGTGATCAGTGATAATATTATATCTGGCTATTGTACATATTGTTGAGTTCTTTAAGATTTAAAGCAGTCACTTGCCAAAGTATCAAAAGACTAGGGCAAGAAACTCCTTAAGTTGAAATATCCTTGTGCTCTGGACCTGATGAGCTTGGATGAAAAAAAAATATCAATAAATAATTTGAACATAAACATTTGTCAAGTGTGCCATCTCATTTATTGAATTTGTTTTTGTAGGACTTGAACAAGTTGTACCATCTAAGTGCATTTTTAACATCTGAATCAGTTGTTTCCTTTCAGCTTTGGAGGAAATTGATTATCTGCAGCCAATCAGAGGAAACTTCCTCAAACAAGATACCATGCTGACCCACAAAATTAATTATTAATTTATTTTGTTTTGCAAATGCAGCTGAGTCATAGCATGCTGCATGTTTTATTCTCTTGTTTTTGTTCATCTCCAAATAGTACACATAACTATGTGTTTACTTATGTCGGACAGATCTTAAGAAAACAGATGAAAACTGCTCCAAACACTGCAAAACTGAGAATGACTCCTGGAAATTCTTATTTAAAGAGCCGCAAATTTGAGGAAAACCAGTTCTTTCTTTGTCCACATTCTGTATAGTACTCACCCACATATTTGAGAGAACTTAACAATATAATTTATTAACAAAATAATTGTATCAACTGTGAAACAAATCTACAAAAACAACTTTGAGAGCCATCGTCAGGGAGCTGGGATGGTGCAGTGGCTAGAGCACTCGCCTCCCACCAATGTGGCCTGAGTTCGTTCAATGCCAGCTTGGTGTCATACGTGGGTTGAGTTTGTTGGTTCTCGTCCTTGCTCTGAGGGTTTTTCTCCAGTTTTCCTCACTCCACAAAAACTAACACTCCAAATTCCAATTGGACCAAGATAAATGACCCGCATGAACACCAGCTAAGGCTGATGTGGCTTACTCTCTAAATAGTAATTTATCATTATCTCCCTTTGTATTAAAGTGTCTATACGGCCAACAGGGTTTTTGTGGTTTTGGTATCTCTATAACATCTAAAAATATATTCAAACCAAAAAACTGAATTCCAATGCTTTTTTCCCATGAAATCAAGCTTTAAATT
>Ga0126343_10001051_pt1 | contig 12274 bp, 6 predicted proteins | sample Cyp2metagenome_FD_92531 | JGI IMG/M metagenome (GOLD analysis project Ga0126343, IMG submission 92531) | Coral microbial communities from Lord Howe Island, Old Settlement Bay, Australia - Cyphastrea 2 metagenome | ecosystem: Host-associated > Invertebrates > Cnidaria > Coral ... | reverse complement strand
TACTTACTTCATGATTTCGAGCCTTTTTAGATGTTAGATTATTAGGAAAAGGGCTTACATAAATGCTTGTTTGTTCAGGACTGATGATTAGTCGCCTAAATAGACAAAGTAAGTTCCAGATGTTAACACTATTTTACGGCCGCCATATTGGTGTACCACGGATGTACACCAACATGGCGTTTCCATCATGGGCTCTGTAAATTTCTGCGAAACATTTCGACGAATATGTGAAGTTTGGGAGAACGCACAGGTCTAAAACTTGGAGAAGTGACTTATTTCGTTGTCTTCTATAACATCAAAATTTCTTAGCTTTTTCCACTGACTGGTTTTCGATTTATTTTTTTATTGCGTGACAGTGAAAACGATCTATAGAGAAACGACATTTTTAAAGGTTGTTGTTTAAAATCGTAGAATAAGAGGTTTTGATAATTGTTGCAAAGCAAATTCCGCTCCTGCTGTCTGTGTGTGTTTTTAGTTTTGCAAACCTTTCCGTTGCCCATAGTTCTCGAAAAAACTATCGCGTACACTGTCTCAGGAGCACCACGTTTAGGAGTTGGAGCTCCCTGTCTGGGTTATCAGTGTATTGAAATAACATCTTTGCGAGAATTCAAACGACTGCTTTTTTTTGAGTTGTACTATCGAAGCCTCAGACGTTAAAGTCACTCAAGCAAAAACAAAAGACAGATACAAAAGAACTCACCCGTGGTCGAAAAATTGAATTTATTTAGCGCAAAAAATCATCCTTGCATCAAGATAACTATTCAATTTTCCTGCTTGAAGTTTGCTTTCAGTTCCTTTCAGCGATGTCGAAAATAACCCCTGCCCATTTCGACTCTGCGTTCACTGAAACTACTCGGAGACCATTTGAAGTTTCTTTTAAAAAGCTCTTGGCGATATATATATATACGAGTTACACTCTTACCCAGCTTTTATTTCCATGTATTCTCCAAACCAACCAACGACACTACGGTATTGGTGAAGCATATAATTCTTCTTCAAGCCGCAAAGCAAGCATGCGAAACTACTAACAGTTTGAGCTTTGCAATTTACTAAGCGACACCGTAATTGCGTAAGCAACACAACGAATAAGTTGAGATTTCATTTTCTTGTACAGAACATTTGGCTGGATTTGAAAATGTTGGAATCTATTGTTTCAGTTTTGATCGGGTTTCATTGTATGGGTGGCCCGGTTTCAGTAAACGCACTGTAAGTGGACTGTGAAGATTGGTTCGTTATATGAAGAACTGATATGTTCGTTATATCGAGGTGTTGTAACTATGTCTTTTTTTGGTGTTACGTTGAGCTACCCAGCATCTTTGGAACTGAACTATTACTGCAAATAACATTTCAGCTTTTAAATCTATATGAAGGTATTTTCAGTACTCTGTGGAGATCTGTGCAGAGCTACACTACCACAAACTATGCAGGTCAAAAACGTTAACCATTGCGCAAGACATGTCAAATGTCAAGGCAGCAGGAGAAATACCTGTCTTTTGTGCAGTTCCATTTTGAAGTGTTTCAGGTAATAGTACTGCTTATCCTCCCCTTGCTTGAAGTTAACGTATTTGTCATCAGCTTCGTATCCAAAGGAATCGAAGTCTTTACTGGGGCGAAGAAGAATTGATGTTGGGGTTTTCGGAGTGCCACGTCTTTCCTCGTTTTCTCCCCAATTCATTTTGGTGTGAATACCTCCTTGACTACTCTGGTCACTGAACGAGAAAGCAAAGCCACTGTAGGTCGTTCCAAAGTCGATTGCGACCACTCCCATGTACTTTGAGGATGAAGCCATCTATAATTTTGACGGAGAAAAAGTTGGACATCATTTTCACTTGTTACTGATAAATAGATTCAAATCACGGCAAGAAGTACCCTATTTTGAGAGCAAGCTGTGGTACAATTTCCAATTGTGGGTCGGAAATGGAGCCTCAGACAAACCTTACACTCTAGCTTTGGGTCGATCAGTCCGTAGGAGCGTAAACTGCGTAGCTTTTAGTTTTAAGTTTTTATTTCATACACAAAAACAATTAAACAATAAACCAACAAAACAAAGAAACAAAACAAAAACGACATAGAAAACAACAAAGCAAACTGAATGAAAGCATATTAAACAAAACAGATCAAAACACTGACAAAAACTAATACCTTTATTCGTCTTATTTCATGGTCTTTCTCCAACATGGCCCGGTCCATTTGCTTCATTTTATCCTCCAACTTTCTGTTTTGCTCGGCAATGTCTTCCTTGTAAAGATCCACCTCCGCCTTGATACGGTTTTCTATCTGCTTTTTTTTGTTCTTCAATGTCCTTCTGATGCTGTTCTTCGAGACGTTTCCTGTCTTGCTCCTGTTTTTGCATCAAAAGTTCCATCTAGAATGAGAAAACGGGAGTGTTACTCATTGACCTCCACTGCACCAACCATTACTGTTTATAGAAACGCGTAAACTTTTTTTTTTTTTGGGAATATTGATTTTCAGGGTGAGGCTGAATATTCTCCTTTGTTCTGCCGATATTAGGTATTTCCTTTTTGGAATGTTTTTTGAGGTCTGGATGGCATTAAAGTAATTGTGGATCCAGCTGGCAGGAATGTAAGCCTGATATCACTCACAGAGCTTCTCGTAGAAATGTTGTTAGCATCGAACATACGGGTAGCGCTGTTTTATTATCGTTGTCGTCATCATCGTTACCGCCGCCGCCACTGCCGCCGCGGTTTGTGGTCCGGCACGGGGTTAATTTTGTTGTTCGTCGTTTTGTCGGTGACCAGACACAAAGTTTCTCTCGGCCAAATATTGAAACACGCAACCTCTGATGTTTATTCGCCAAAAGCTGTTGAAAATGAAATACACTGACAATTTTACGGATGTGGTTTTCTTTCTTGTGTGTAAAATATATTTTCTTTTGGTTTTATCGAAGCGTTGGATTTGAAGGGAATATTAAATACGCTAAAAAAGGTATTACTTTAGCCATGGAATGCGTTGACGTTAAAGCTTTCACATTCTCTGCATGACAAATCATTTTGTTTACTTTGCAAGTTTATTTGGCCAGGTTTATTTGGTACTAAAGTTAGCCGTGGATAACGCAATTCGTAAATTATGCGACTCGTGTGACTGCACATTCATTACATGGATTTCTTTTATTATAGCCATGAACTGTAAACATTGTACAGTGTTGTGGTTTGCAAGTTATTGTTTAGTTTTTAGCTCTTTTTTTTCTCGGAATAATTAGCTTTTTGTAGCTACCCTTAGATTCGACTAAAATTGAAGTTTATGTATGCATGTACGTATGTATGTATGCTTTGCTTTGCTAGCCCTTTACACATTGAAAAAATCATGCAAATTTAATCATTACTTTTAACCTGTCGTTTAGGAAATATCCCGTAGGAAATATCAAGACTACATGTAAGACCATTACGTCATTGGAGATTTCACAACGGCTATGACTGATGGTGCAATAAAACAGTTGGTGTTAATCAATTGATGTGGCAGGGTCTTTAAAGCAATCAATGAATCATCAAGGACTGCTTTGAAATGTGCAGCGCATTGCAACTGCAGTGCTAAAACACAGGTTAATTATAAAAGCGCAGATATAAGATCTAAAAGATCTTGTTGTTTTTGTCGTTTTCTGCTATTTCTGCTAGTTTTACCGTTAATAGAAAAGACAGAGTTTATACACCAAATTATTTGCTTTTCGGTATATCATTATAAAACATATCCTAGTAAAAACGAATGAGTGTACTTGGCGACTGTCTCTTTGCTCCAGTTTGCAAAGGTGAAAGTTAACATTTACGATTTCAAACAATGTTTAGGTTTCCATTCCATCCTTTCTATCCAAAAACCTCTATTCAAGATATAAAAGCTATATATGTCTCAGTTTTTCAATATCTCTTACTTTTGTGAGAACAAGTTATATAAATTCAAACTGCGATGTAAAGAAGCTCTAGTATAGAATATCAAACAAAAGGAATTAAATCAGGAGAACTTCCAAATTTACAAAACGAATTGGAACAAAGATATTTTCATTCGTTTTTTATTTGAATACACGTCTTGGTTTGTCTTCTTCATACAGTCTAACTTCCCGTAAGCGACCAACCTAAAAGTTAAGCCAAGGTGATCGCTTACTGGTGGTGTTCGTTTATGAGAGCTTAGACCATATTGGATCGAAAAATTTTGCCTCTTTAGCAAAATGGTAACGACAGATACCCGCTCTATGTTTTAATGCTTTATTCATGTGAAAAGTCAGTTCGATAAAAAATCCTGTGAGAAGTTTCCGTCTCTTGTACTACCTAGGAACGCGATACTATTACAACACCTTCGTATCCAGTATCCACTCCATTATCTGTCAAGTGGTCACTTACGGGGATGTTAGAAATAATAATTTTCCAAACTTTTAGCTCTGAACGTTGCTCCGGTCGCTCACGAGAGTTGATCACTTACAAGGGGTTCCAGATATAGTGATTTGGCTATGAAACTTTAGGTACTTTGCAGCCAAACAGATTTTCCACAGGGAATTTCAGGAAAATTAAAAAATCTAATGTAGCTTAGCGTAGTGTTAACTTTTATCGACAAAGATACGCGTCATGACATTTGTCAAAATGTTCTGGAATAACGAGGCTCACACCACGCTAAGCTACATTCGATTTGTTTGTTTGTTTTTTTTTTTACCACAATATAAGAGATAACGAAATAAGTCTTTGTCAAGATTTGCTTACAATTGAAAACATCGACTTGGACTTTTGGACTTGAAAGTGCACGCACAGTATTATGCAAATGAGCTACCTGTATGCGTCAGATTTTCCTTTCAAAAACTTTTGCAAACTCAACATGCATGCTCAACATGCAGAGACGATAAGAAAAAAATGTTTGTGAAAAGATTAATGACGGGTACTCATTGTCGATAAAGTACAGACCACGATAAACCACATTTCCAATTGTTTTTTTTTACCACAATATCAACGTCAAAGAAAATGTTTTGATTTTTTGGCACAGCGCGAGCTGAAACAGGCATTGCGCGACACATTGACGCGTGCAGCGTGGTATGGACGAATGGTATGGCAAATCAGTCAATCAGATTGCGAGATTAGTTGCAATTTTGGTGGAAACATCAATTGAATTAAAAATGATGTACAATTTTATTTGCCAGCTGACGACGTGAATTTTAAATCTCTGAGACTATTTAGGCACTCCACTCCATAAAAATTTTATCTTTCTATGATGACCTACTTAAAAGAAACCTAGCATAGCGCCCAAACAAACCTTTTTCTGTTTTTTGCGACTTTCCTCTAACGAACGGGCATGTTCCTCCTGAAACAATGAGAAACTTATTGTCAGCAATGAAAAGAAAAAAAAGCGGTAAAACAAATTACCTTGAAGGTTATAGTCACACGTCTGATGCAAATACACCGCTAAACGATGGTAAACATTTTTCCTCTTTTGATTACGTGATCAAATTAAAAAAATACATATATTTATAGATATCAGCATGTAGACTACTTTTGTATTGAGGTTTTATGTATGTTATCTAGCCATCTGTCTAGAGTTTGAACAAAGGCAGATCTTTCTTGTCTGCAAGAAAGATCTATACTTAGGCTAACTTTTAATTCTGTTTTAGCGTTAACCGTCTTCCTAACTACCCAGCCCTGTTTACAGCAAGACTTAGTTAACCTGACACGAGCCTGCGATCTAACCGAAAAGCATCATATATTGTCAGTGATTAATTTTGTAAGTTAACAGAGGGACTGAGTGAACTTGCTACTTTTTACTTGCACTGATGCTGTTATCATGCCAGCATCATGTTACGTAAATAATAATATGCATGAAAAAAAACGCAGTTTCCATTGGCTGAGAGCAGCGCAGTTCAAGTGTTACATCATTGCAAAAAGTGTCATACCAGTGCAGATTGCACATCGTAACTTAATTTCATAAGATGGTTTCAGAGCACTGTCAAAGTCCTAAGCATAGTAATGCATTCATTTTTACCAGTTTCCGTTGTGTTTCCTTCTCTCGGAGAGCTCTATCTCTCCTTTCCTGGGACAACTGTTGGGCATAATCCTTAAGCTGCTTCAAGTGCACCTTGTGTTTCTCCATTTCTGACTGCAGCTCCTGCAGTGCATAAAATATGACTATTTGAAGTACAACATCACCTTTCTATCGTAGCCATAGTTTAATAGGACTTCAGTTTTTTTCCACTGAATCTCTGTGGATCAGAGTTAATTAGAACGCCGTGTTTTGCACATTTTGTGTCCAAACTCAAGAATAGTTGATCGAAACATTAATCACCATTGAATGTTTAATTAAATTAAGTCTCGATTAATCCACTGTGTAAAGTTTTCAATTTTTACGTCTATGCAAACGTACCGGCTGGAACTTGAAAAACTCTTGATCACAAACATCTTTGGCTCCCCTTGCTAGCTTCTTAAAGTCGCACTCAATGGCCTTGAAACTCTCCTCTATTTGATCAAAACTGACAGAGGCCCCCATTGGTCCAGTCAGCCGCTGGAGAGTGGGATCCAAGTGCTTTTTTCTGAGATCCTGCAGCAGCTCCTGACAGCTTTCCCTGGTACGTTGTTGGTTCTCCTCGTGCCATCGTTTCAAATTGTTTGCTATGAGTTTCTGAAGATAGAAAGAGCATCGTACTCGTTTCGAAGTTTTGATTACGTGCTCAGTTCTTTGCGACTGGAAAATTTTATTATGGGCGGGTGCGATCAACTATTGCATTGGCGGCCATTGTCGGTGCCTCCGTGACGTGCAAGATGTTTGTGTTTTTACAAATATACCTTTTATTGCTTACTGTTCAAGTATACTTTGAATGTGGAACTCCAGAAATCTCTAACATCAGGCCATCCGGGTGGTACCAATGTTGAATACCTCAAAAGTGAATTTGAACACGGAAAAGGACTGTACTAACTCACAGTGAAGAAAATTTAATCTATTATAAATATGAATGTTCTCTCTCATGTTTAAGTCTACTCCAGGAACAGACATTTGGTCCATTGATATTCTGTGTAAGTTGAACTGTTCTAAAGTAGTACCATTTAAGAACGCATTTCTAACTGTCTTAGAAGGCTCAAATACGACACTTTTTCAAAGGGGAGGAGAAGGACGGGAGGCAGGTTTAATGATGACAGACCTTAACCTGCGGGTGTACAATTATGAAGGGGCGTGACGTCCACACTGCCTTTATAACGATTTTTTTTTTAAGTTTTGAATCGACGATTTATCCTAAGAGGCTGAAAATCTCAGTAGCTGTTCCTTTATTCTCTGCGAGAATTTGATATGTCAACTGTGTGTTCATCATTTTTGACGTTGCCATGGCAACCATAAAAAAAAAATAAGCTTTTTTAATATAATTCCGTGGTTTTCTCCAGTTTTCTTAAACAAATAACAGAAATGTGTACATTTCAAAAGCATTCTTGCTTGATTTTGTGCTTGTCTCCTTTGTTTATGAACCTTTTTTTACAGAATAGTGATATCTAAGATGGCGGGTCAAATAACGTCATTTGACGTCATATGACGTCAGTGCCAACAGAAATAGTAAAGCAAGCTCAGGGCTATCTAATTGATGTAAGTTTATTTCGCTCTGCCTTAACAGAACAAAAACCAAGAGGGAGCGGGTGGAGGGGTCAATCCATCTCCTTTGTACCTTTAATGGAGGTGTACGTCAGACTAAGTAGACCGTTTGAAATACATTTAAATACCATCAACATTATAGTCGATTTCAAAATATTCCGTCTGTGATTCATTTTATATTATCTTAATTGTTTACCATGAGCTCCTCCAAGTAGCTTTTACAACTTTCATCAGAGATTTGGGCAGTGCTCGTGTTAAAAACCTTCTTGCTTTCCTCCATTGCTATCTCATGAGCACGGCGAATCTCATCACTGTCACATGGTAAGGCACCATCCAGCAGGGACGTCATGGTATTGTCAAACAACTGTATGGCATCTGCTTTAACTTTAGAACACTTTGTGTGAATATACGTCTCCCATGTACTTTGAACATTGGGGACAGCACCTGGTGTGTTCAAGGCCGCGACATAGTTGCTGACAAGAACGGCAAGGGCTGAAGATGCAAGAAGAAAAGAAGGGTCGGATACAGGATTTTTCAAGGGTAGGTTGAGGATGTGAGGGTGCACGTGGCTGCTATCTTGGGGTTGAAGAACGGAAATGGAATCTAATTGAAAACATTTAAACCAAGCATACTAGCAATGCCTTAAAAGTAGAAATTACGATGAACTACCTCTCCCGAGTGTTTTCATTTATTTTTCCCATGATATTCACAACTGTTTTCAATTTTCCTTAGTTTTGTTTGCTTCTGCAAAGAGGGGGTGCCAAGGTCTAATACATCCCATGGCACAGTAAGGACAGATAACGACGACGACGATGATGATGATGATGATGATGAAGGTGATGATGGTGGTGATTACATTGATGGTGATGATGATGATAACAAAAATGAAATATAGGGTGTCAAGCCACCCAATCCCTCCTCCTAAGTCTGTCCCTGAACAATGCTGTAGCGCTAAATGTTGTTACTGTCCTTTCTGTTTCTGCCTGCGTGCCTTCTTTGCTATGATTATTACATGTCATACTTGGGTTAAGCCTCAAAAAATGAACGAAACTAGGCAGCGAAATTCGCTTTATGAAGCTTTTAAGAGAAGAGATAGGGCATATGAAGAAACAGAGAAGACGAAGTTTTTGCCTTCTCCGGTGACGAATTCCCCGTCATTAAAGCTTTGTTTAGGAGATATAAGTGTATTTAACTTGTCCTTCAACTGCTTCAAATCCCTCAAAAAAGAAGGGTTAAGCTTGCTTTTTTCCTGGTCCATATTTCTCAAAATGTCTTCATCATAGGTTGGAATAGGCAAGGTAAACGAGTCAAAACCAGGGAAAAAGCGCAAAAGGCTGTCAAGTACGTTGGTTCCTTGGTTTGTAGAATACGAACCTTGTTCGCGAAAAACCTGCAATTAAAATAGGTCGACCTCACATTGTGAAACGAACTAAAAATATGTTACGATGTTCTTCAGGCAACCACTCTTCGAATGTGATTCTTTTTTTCTCCTAATTTACGAGAATTTTTGTTCTTTTGGGATTCATTTAGCAAATTTGGACACGCTGTAAAGCGAGTCCTCCTATTTGAAAAAAATTCCCCTGTGGAATTTACGGCAGTGATTATATTGCCGTGAACACCTGAAATATGTCTGGAATGTTTATTGTGTTTTGACCAATCACAGTACTGCATCCAGTACATCATTTGACTTTAGAAAGAAAATTTTAGAAGCCAACATGACACGACGGTCACGACCACCTTTCCATCTAACAACATATCACATGAAGACAATAAAAAATGAGCAATCGTGATGTTTTCGTTTCTGATAGCATAATCCTTGCTAATATTTTTTTTACAACAAGGGGACTGGGTTTACGTGGGCTAATGATTGAACCTTCAACTTACTGTGCCGGCAGAAGTTCCGTGACCGCACGATCACAATCTGATTGAACATCTGTGGAATGATTGACACAGCGCGCAAGGTAAACAGCTCAATTTTCGGTATTCCTTTCAAACTATAATTTTGCCTTTCCTCTGATAGCACTCATGCATTTGATATCTGGGGGACTACATGATGCAATAGCCGCGAAGCGATGGAATTCAAAAAACTGTAGCGGCTTACGTCGCAACATTGTAACTTGCGATCAGGCGGAACTAACGATTTCGATCGTTACGAAAAGTTTGAAAATGCGCGCGCCAAACCGTCGTGTGGGTTTGGACCGGCACATCGGCTTTGTAATTTATTTCAAAATCGCTCAAACCTGTATTCTTCGCTTTTATAGCACATCCTTCGATACTGTAAACAAATAGAAAGGAAACGCAATTGTTTACATGTAAAAGAAACTGAATGCTAAAACAACACGACAATAATTTGTTCCGTTACAGATAGGAAACCGTTCGTTGTCTGTGGTTTCTGTGGTGTGAGTATCTCGCCTGTGATTAGTTACAACACAATGAACATTCCAGACATATTTTAGGTGTTTACGACAATATAATCACCGTTGTAATAGTTTATAAAAATCGCAAATTGATTTGCATCGCTTTGCTTGTTTGAATATTGTTTTTTAAAAGGATGATGTAGAACAGTTTTATTTAATGTTCTAAGTAATGACGATGAACTTTATTTATTACTTAATGACGATGAACTTTATTGCAAATAACTCTCTCCTCCGCAGAGGCTCCCTATGGGAGATCTTTTGAATATTGAGAGGGCGCGCGGGGAGCTCTGGGAAGAAGGAAACAGACCTCTGCGGAGGAGAGAGTGCAAATAATACAGGCAGGCTTCAGTAGAGAGGAAATTGCCTGCTTTACGCACCCTATTGAAATATGCACAACCGGTGCAGCTTTTCAACCGCCTAAAGCCAGTAAAACACTTGTTATTGCGGTTAACAACCTTTTTTTTTGGAGCACAAAGCCATTTTATTTACTAGTTCCTTAAGCTCGAAATCGACGTGGGCAGTTTTTGCCCATCTCTCGGTCGGGAAGAAAGACTAGTATTGAGCCACTTCTCACGGCGGATGACAGAAATCATAAACAATTATTGGATGAGGTTTATGTTATATCCAGAATAATCGAGATCGAGGTAAGGGTTATCAGCCGAAGCCAAAGGCTAATAAGGACGTTTTGACGATTTTCCAAAGATTTCTGACCACTTTCCGAAGACTTTCGAAGATTTTCCAAATTTGTTCCGAAGGCCAGACGAACGTTTGGGAAGATTTTCCGAACATATTCCTAACATTTCCCGAAGTTTTCGAACATAGCCGAAGATTTGCGAAGAGTGACCGATGATGTTTCGATCATACAGCAACACATCTGAGTACTTTTCAAGAGATTATGTAGTTATAGCAATGGCAATCTTATGGCGGAGGTAAACATGAATTTAAGTGAAATTTTAGGAAGTTTAAAGAGGGATTAAAAGGGAAAAAAGGTTATGGAACACCACCAGATAGTTGAACGCCCCCGAAAGGGCACCCCAGGTTGGTGGATAACTGTTTGATGTACATCTATCAACTTTTAACTTCAAGTTCTAGTTCTGAAACAACACCAAATCTTCAAAATTTCCTATTTCCATAAATTTTTACTAATACTTTCAGAAAAAGTTCATCTATCTCCAAATATACCTAAAAATCACGTGCACCAAAATTGCAAAATTAATAAACAGCCCGAAGCATAGATTTACGTTATTGGCATATTCTTGACTGCTTGAAGCGTAAACGAGATATTCGCATTAAAACCATATTAGACAACCAAACTACGGCCTTCATGTGTACTCCCGCCTCAAGACTAACATATTATTCTCACGAGTGAAGATATCAAGTTTACGCGCGGAAGCTCACCTGGTATTTCACTGCTGTTTATATAATAAGAAGATATTTTTTCAAATAATTACTTTTCTTCTGAAGTATTCTGTGATATCCTTATACTCCTTTGGGACGGAAAGCGTCACATCTCTCAGCAGCCAGAAGAAGCGAGGAAATGTTCTACTAAAATACGCAGAGTCCTTTTCAATGCTTGATGAGGCAGCGTGTGATGTTATCTGAATTTGCTGTGAGAGGTTGACAACAAATCTATACATCGTTAGGGAAAATATGTGACGATCTTCTGCTATTTTGAAATCACTAGAGGCTCTTTTAAGGTCTTATTGTGACTAACTGAAATACTTTTGTCTCTAGCCTAGACAATGTTTGTATTGTACAGTATTAAAAGAAATTGTCAAGAGAGTTTATCTCGCCACAGGCGTCAAACTCACGATTCAAGGGGCGCTTTCCATTCAACAAACATCACCGGTTCAAATTTTCGGAATTTTCGCTGGTCGAATGGAACGCGTCCGACCGCTTCCCAGAATTCGACGTCACGTGCTCTGCAACACAGGGCATACTGGGTGAAACTGTTGTGTTTGAAAATGGTAGACTTTCTGAATTTTTCGCGGCTTTAGAGCAGAATGACTGTGGAACAATAAGTTGTACCATTCTCTATAGAAACAAAGACGTAATACTTGTGGCTGCATTTGCCTGCTTTATGCGGAGGGAATGAACTCGTGTAAATGGGTACTTCGAAGTAACTATTCCAGGGCATTTGTCGGGGGAGTTCGAAAACCATTTCCGGATGACTAGGGAAACGTGTCAGTTATTGACACAAGAAATAATGCACACTGGGCGGATTCCAACTGGCAATTTATCTGAGCGGCCCGCAATTTTGCCAGATAAATAATTACTGCTGTTCCTTTGGAGCGTGG
>Ga0126343_10001050_pt1 | contig 12279 bp, 6 predicted proteins | sample Cyp2metagenome_FD_92531 | JGI IMG/M metagenome (GOLD analysis project Ga0126343, IMG submission 92531) | Coral microbial communities from Lord Howe Island, Old Settlement Bay, Australia - Cyphastrea 2 metagenome | ecosystem: Host-associated > Invertebrates > Cnidaria > Coral ... | reverse complement strand
TAAATATTCCTTAAACAGAGTTTCATGCATTTTGTTATTGAGACAATTAATTGGTAATAGGACTTCGTGTCGTACAATTCAGGGGTAATCGTGCTCGTAACTTCAAATCGGCCGAGCGCGCAGGGCGAGGCCGATTTGAAATTACTCGCCCGATTACTCCCTAAATTGTACTCCACTCAGTCCTATTACCATTACTAATAATAAATAACTGACTTGGCGATTTTTAACATTTAAGATAGATTACCGTTGAGCGGTTTTCAATTGAGTATGGTAAAACCAAAACTAAACCAGTTGCTTCACAGTTACATGAAGTAAAACCAAAACAAAAACCGTAGAAAATGCCTGATCACTTTCGAAACTCAATTGAAAATAGCTCTAATAATCCAACAAAAGCATGGAATTCCTAAGTATGTTGTAATAGGTTGCAATTTTGTACAGAGACTAAAACGATTATATCAACGAATGGATAGTATGGATAGTAGAGTGTCTTTGCGCACCGACAAAAGAAGGTCGTAATGGTAGATAAGGTAAAAATCTTTTCAAGCCCTACGTTAGATTGTCATGCTTAAGAACTAACTATTGAAAGGCCATCTTTAGATCTTCATTCCTAAGTTTTCTTCGATCGAATAATTTTGGACGCTCCGCGATCCATCTGCAGTAAAGGAAATCTACGACAGTTAAGCTATGACACTCTACAACAGCTTAGTCCCTAAGCGTTCTCTCTTGTTTCAATATGGCCGCGCAAAGCCTTAAACGGGAAGCAGTACTTGAGTGTACTTAAGTAGCAGAGCTCAAACTCAGCTAAGCAGAGTACGCCTGGGGACTAGACTGACTCTTCTTAGAGGGACGCAGATGGACAGGTACTAGGCTTTCGCCAGAACGAATGTTTAGTTTGTGTTTCTAATCAAAATCAAGAGCACATTTTGGAGAGTTATTTCATCGGAAAAGCGGCAGTCTTCGTACTCTTTTTCCCCAACTGCAAGCGGACCTCCATCGCCAGGTACAAAAGTACAAAGGTTCCAAGTAGAGCGAACCAAACTGCCCATGCTTCAACGGGGGCCACAGCAAGGAAAAGACCAAGGGTGATGTTAATGAGAGCCAGAATAAGACCAAGACGGCCCACATTTTTGTGGAACAACTCCCAGATGAATCGGCCTCTTGTCCTGGTACCATCAGCCTTTTTATGAGGACGACTGCAAAAAAACATATATAAAATTAGTTAAGACTAGGCGTGTTCTATCAAAAATACTGGAATCTGATTGGTTCTGTTGTTCCACTGTCATCTACCCTCTGAAAGAATACAATCGCGTGCACGCGTCTTTTGTAAACGTGAACACTATTCTTAATTACTTTTGGCTTCAAATAACATAAACAATTTGACGACAGGCAAGCAGTACGTTTTGTTTCGATTCGCTCCGACGAAGGGCTAACGCTCGAAACGTCAGCTTTCGAATCTCTTAACGGTGGCTAATTCACATTATCAACCCAGTTGATAAAACCCAATTATCTCGTTACACTTACCACCGACGCAGCACCACAGTTTCTTTAGAAACTTACCCCTCTATTCGTTTTGTTTCAACGTTCGTTTTGTTTTAATGCTAGTCAATGGCGAAGAAATTTCAACTTAATATGGCGTGTTTTGAAGTGATAATCTTGAAAAATCGGATCAACACCATTTTAAGTTAAAGATGTTGTAAATTCAAACGAAAAAGAAGGTACACGTACAGCAAATGAAATTTCGCTTTCTTTAGACTTGATAAATGTGAAAGATGGCAACAACTTCTATGTTGGTGTTTCCAAACCAAGATTGTTTGTCCTTGTTTGTTTTTAGCAATACAACTCTACCGGAACTTCAAACTCTATTGTTCTTATTTTTTTCCAAAATCTGCGTTTCCGATCTGGGGGTGTGGCTTATCTAAGGATGCGGCTTATACATGGACGTTTACGGTATTTTTAGCTTTTTCAAACAAGAGAAACTTCATTTTTGAGGAGGCCGTTTCAGAACATCCTTAAAGTTATTTGAATTTTAAGGAGCGAGCCATTTTTACCAAAGATACACCGGTCATAATATCGCGAAAAGGCAATCAAAGCCTTCTCTGACTTGATCAAAAGCAGTGTTTGGCTCTCACGCGGTACATATTTTGTCGAAATAAACGCTGTTTTAAGAGGAAAACGCTGTTGAATAGGGTAGGTACAGAACTCTGAAAAAACGATGAGAGCATTTTTAGTCACTGCGTTGAGTAACTAATTAATGTGCTGCAGACTCAGCTTCAAACCAAAAGCTCTCTGGAGAAATGGTTACCCCATTTGGAGGTTTCCCTTGCCCATTGTACTCTTCGCTAAAAACTTAATTCGTTAAATTACAATCTAATTTCCCCAAGAAAAGCACAATTGTAAGACCTTTGGTTTAACATAAAACTGAGTCAACTGTCGAATACTTACACAAGAGCATTGAGAGGTTGTGTCACACCAATGATCATGATGACCACGCCAAGACCTCCATGAGCAAACTTCAAATGAGCAAACGGAACTGACAATATGGCACAAACAAAGCCTGCAATCGCCAATAGCAGACCCGACACCTGCAAAAGCAAGCAATGCCCATCAATATTTTTTTAAGTCAAATTTTTCATTAAGTTAAACACAGCATGGTAGGCTAAGAATGGTATCGTCTGTATTTTCGTTTTAAGGGCTGTGTCTTTTCCTGTGACTGAAATTGTGTAACGCTTGGTCCGCGTTGTGACAGCCTGCAGACTTCGCGCCAAAAGATTCGGCACCCTAAAACTACACGTATCAAGTGACTTCAGTCATAATAGACTCTGTGCCCTTGATTGAACGGATCAAACGACTCGACCAGACAAACACTATTGAGAGTGCAAAGGTTGTTAAGGACTCAACTTACCTGAAAACCTCTATGCATCTTAAACCACCATCCCTCTGGTTCTATGTGTCGGAAGTAACGTGCAATGAAGGCCCCAGCTTGAAGAAGGATACCCCAACCAATGAACATGAAGATACCGTGGAGTGCAATGAGGTTAAAATCTGAAGAGCCGCACCCACCAGCAGATGGAGTTTTGTCAGCCTCTGAATAATCGCCCTCTAGGAGCCAGATGTCATTAAGGCTTCCTTCACCACTGAGGAAAAAAAAGCATAGGTACATTATCAGAGTGTCTGATAATTACATACATTGGGGAGGGAGGGGACAGGGTACTGTCGATTTTAGGATTTGTACAAGGCTTTGATATTTAAGATAGATAATGGGTTACAATCTTCCTCATTCCTCCATTACTAACTAAACTAAATGAGAAAATACACAGAAACACCACTAGACTGTTCAGTGCTATTTTATGTTATTCTTGCTTTCTCTATTTTGGTTCAGTTTTTATACAAAACAAATCATTCCAATCACGCTTCTTTGGATATCTACATGTGTTAATTTATGTTCTTGTTACAGTAAGCAGTCGTTGGTACAATAATAGCACTATTGTTCACATTCATTTGGTAGCTGGGTTGGGGATGGGGCACCTGCACTTCATAAACAGGCAGTTGGATGCATGTATAGTAATGTTTCTTTTACTTTAAGAAAATATATTTTCTTACTCTCGGCCTGAACCACCAAACATCATGATGCCTTGATTTGTTGTTACCATCACATGCCCTGCTCTCCTTGCTGGAAGTGATGAGCCCTAAACAAACAAAATTTAGACCACGTTATTTTAAAACTGATAATAAAATAATTGAGAAATAAGACATAACATATTTGAGTGGTAAATAATTTTCCATAAAAGTTTATTGCTGTGAGAGGCACAATGGCGTTGCCAATTGCATTAGACTCCAGATCAACTGTCCAGGTTCATTAGCCCTGGTGGGGCTAAATATTGTATTTTGTTTTCAAGCAGGTCACTCCCACAGTGCCTCTCAGCAAATACATACATGCAAATGGGAGCTGGCAAATTTAAAATTACTGTTTGCAGTATTTATACTATGGAAGCTTCCTAATAGCTATTATCATGCCCTAGACCACAGCAATTTAATGAGCACGAGGCTGATGGGATACTACATGTAGACTAGAATACAGGATTAAACTAAAATAATGACATTAGTCCCCTTCCCTTAAGCTTCTAATAACTTGTGTCCCTCAAACTTAATGAATTAACAGTCTAACACTTAAGTTAATAAATAAAGCATACAAAAACTGCATGGAATGACTAGGGCTTGTTTGCCAGTATTTAGAAATATTTTAATTTATCAGATGCACCATACCTCCACTTTTTTCCTTTCCCACTCGTTTGTATTGGGATTAAACACAGCTATCTCATTAGCCTCATATTTAGATGTCTTAACAGAGGAAAAAAATAAAACAATACAATTTCACATTAGACAACTTGACCAGATCAGTAAGAGATACATGGATATTAAGTATCGCAAGCATTGCAGGTCTCAAGTCCTGGCCGGGGTCATTGCATTGTGTTATTACGGGTTTGGCTTTATGCCATTAAGATGAGGGGCCAACCTCGTTCCCAGGGTCTCTCGATGAGAGACCCTGGGAACGAGGTTGATGAGGGGCCACTTAGGCTTGAGCACAGATTTTACTTACCACTAGCACTGATTTGCTTGTGTCTGCTCCCCCATACAGCACTGCTCGACGTTCAGTGCCATTGAGTGGAGGCAGCATAGCCATAGCCGAATACATCCGTGGTGTGGAACATTCCTCCAAGCGAGTCCAGTCTGCTTTAGTGGCATCAAATTTCCAGTTATCTTTGGAAGGACAGGAACCACCAGTCATTCCACCTCTGAAAATAATTTCCGATAAAATTTCATCATGAATATGTATATTTTTTGAGGTAATTTTTGGAAGTAAAACAGGAAAGTTACAATGCTTTTTACAAAAAACGTTTGAGCCCAAAAATGGCTCACGGTTACTATAAAATGTATGTCATGTTATACAACCATTTAAAGTTAATGTAGAACATAATTTGATACAACAAACGATTGAATGCAGGAGAACCACCAGTACTGGCCCTGAAGAAGACTAGCTCTGCTAGTCGAAATATTGGCCCATTAAAGTTTCAATTGCCCTTGCCGTAGTACCAGCCTTGCTATCAAATTGGTTTGGTTATAATTTGATAGGTCTCAATCAAGAATTCTAGAACTAACATTACATTTAGGGCATGAGGAGTGAGGAAGGGTTGTACAATCACTACAGTCAGAATAGAAGATGTGAAGAGGCATAAATGAAGCTTAATGAATTCACACCACAAAAAAATATATATTGTTTATATGAATCCAACTTCATGAAGTACATATATCTCTAACCCGACACGGCTAAAACAAGTAAAACACAAAATATGCCGAAATTGCTGATTTTCTATCCCAAAAAATCCTTGGTGTGCTCACGTTACGCGCAACGGTTGCACTGTAATTCTAGCTTCCCTGTGTGAATCTACTGTGACCCACATTGTCTACTTTAAAATGTTGCTCAGTAAACAACACACCATATGTTCTCTTACCCCAAACAGCCTCCATACATGACAAGCTCATCTGGGTTGGTCATAGTTCCAGAGTGTAGACATCGAGCATGTGGATAGTTAGGATTGTAGTTGTTCGAGCCGGAAAACTTTTCCTCCCAAGCATCCTTGTCGAAGTTAAACTTGAAAGTGTTTGAATATCGAGTACCAGCGAAGCCGTGAGTGATGTAAAACCCGTTACCACCTTTGCCATCGTCAAAGATTCCACCGGCTGACCCATAGCGTTCTTGGGGCTTCACGTCAGAGTTCTTACCCAACCTCGTCCACTTTTGCGTCGAAAACTCGTAGCGCAAAATGTCGTTGAAGAAACGCCTCGGTGAGTCGGAATCGCCAGAAAATTCACCTGTCGCTACGTAGAAATAATTTCCCTCCGTGCCGTAAACCATACTGAAGCGTCGCTCCGGGATGTTGACTCCATCGTCGGTAGAAGCATTCACTTTCGTCCACTTCTCCGCTCCTAAATCGAAGATCCAGGTATCATCATAATTTTCAGCGCCTCTGCCGCCAAAAATAACCAACTGATTTCTTATTTGGTCAAACCCGATCGATGAATCTCTCCGAGGCGCAGGGCCAGTGAATTCCGCTGAATTGTTCGTCTCTGAGATTAAGCGCCATTTAAGCTGCGAAGCAACGGCCGGGGCAAGCAGCAAGAGAATCAGAGTTCTTAGCATGTTGAAAGCTGTACGAAAATGATCGATATACACTGGTTTCAGTATGTACCTTTATGCCGCGCGGAATTTGCATTTATTGATAGCACGCAATGTTTATATGGTAATATTGCCATTGTTATTTGCCGGATCTCTAACAATATTGGTCAGCTCGTTTACGTCATCGTGACATAGCAGAAATCATTTTCCGTCTGCAGCATACAATCACGACGACGAAATATTAAAAAAGCTGCAGGACGGTTTGCTTGGTAAACATGATTTAACCGTACTTGATAAGGTTTTACAATGTAGTTTGGTTCAAGGAACTGAATGACAAAGAAATGAGACACTCAGCCGAAATGTAAACACTTTAAAACTAGTTGTCACTCATGCGTTACCAGAGGTCACTACTGCAAAATGTAATAATAATCAAGATATTAATTTTTTTTGTCGTCATTACGCACTGAAACCTTTTCGTTCTATGTACGTCTAAATTTAGCTTCTTTTTCATCGCTAAATGCTGTTTTTTTCCTTCCTTTTTTGCCATGTCCGTTAAAGATAACACGTGAGATGACGTTGACAGATATATTTGCGTTCGCTTTGGTTACGGCCAAACAAAGTCGAGATGTTGTTTGAATAATCCGCACCGTCATTTTACTAAACACCGCAATATGTATTTATGAAACATTTTAATCCTTTGTAAGCATTCCAACTCCTTTGTAAGCATTCAAACTGGAATGCTAGTGATAATTTTCTGAGTAGACCGATAATGCACTGTCATCACATGAAAGAGGGTCTGTTTTGTTTCATTTCATAATATTTTTGTTTTTTTCACGTTGGAATTCAAAATAACTTCTAATTTAAAAAAAAATAAAATAAAATAGAATTTCTTGAACGCTATTATTAGAAGTTTAAAGTTGTTTTCTTTTCTACGAAAGCTGATTACGTTCGTTCCATTTAATGCTTTATAGTTCTATCCAGATCTTTTGTGATTATTAATAGTTCAGTTGTTAAAATATGCCATCCTGGAGCCTGCCTCGTCCGGTCCGCTCCTCTATTACGCTCTTCCTGTCTCTAGATACATCTGTCTGCAGCTCTTTGTTCAAATGTTCTAGAGCCGATGTTGAGCGCCAGGACCTTCCCTTGAAAAACGCATGTGGGTCTCGCTCTACTGTACCCTGGGTGCCAGAGGTTTTTTTCTCGTTAGGGGATTGAGCATCGAAGCCGCGAAGGCTTTGGCCGACCAGAACTACTTGCTCTGACGCTCCTCGCCCCTGGCGAACGAGACCTCTGGTATCCAGGGTAGCTCTACCGACCACTTATTTCTAACAATACACCAGCTATCTGACTATACCTACCGACTTTTCAGCGACAGATATTGAGCTGAATCAAGTCACCGTTTGTAGTGAAATTCAGGCTAGGGTAGACGTCAGGGCTCGTTTTGGGCGGGATAACAGATGTTCTGAGCTCTACGTTCGTCTCTTGGGCGTATGCAGCTACTAGGCTCACTATGTACATACTAGCTGAGTCGAGCTAGCGAGCTACAAGCAAAATCATCCGTCCGCGCCTCAAGTGCAGCTCACAATATGCACACCTCACCTGACTTCAAATTCAAACCCACTATTGCCGGACAAAGTAAAAGGGATGACTAGATCGGGCATTAAGTCACCCCCCAAGAAACTAAACAAAAATAATTGTTTACAAAAAAAAAGTATGTAACTATGGACCTGAATCACCCTTTGTGATAAACAGGTTTAAACTTAGCGTCGAAAGTAGTTTGGTTTTGCATTTCTCCACTCATGATCAGTGATTCTCAGCCATGTAATCAGAACTCACACAGAAGACTTGGAGTTAAACCAAATCAAAACGTCTCTTGCAATTGCTCGACGTACGCTAATAAATAATGAACGCTATGGAGGTTTACAGCAGTAATCACTGAATAAACAGCTCAGTTGTGGCTGCAAGGGTAATCTGACTGTTTTGGTTTTCAGTGACACTCGACTGAAGACCATTGCAATCATTTTTTTTAGGAATTCTAAAGAATTCTGCACTGTAACAGGATGTGGTGTGATTTTTTTCCTTTAGGGCACTTGATGACTAAGCCAAAAGCTGCACGATATATATATTCATAAAGCAAACTCAAGTGCTCCTCGATTGTTAACTTGGTGATCAAACAGTTGATTAGTTCAGGCAAGAAACGCTTGGAACAGGTCAGACAAGTGGAATTATCTTTACTTTTCAGCTCGTGAGCGGGCAAATTTTTTCAAACTCTGCAATCGGATTGGTAAATTCCTTCTTCCGGACCGCCACAGCGGGCCGACGCATCCGTCGTGTTGATCTATTTTCGTGAACGAAAAAGCGGTAACAGTCAATCTTTTACCCTTTTTACACTTCCATAGACGATTATTAGTCAACGCAAGCTTGTCTCTATTCGCCTTTAAATGAAAAGGAAAGTCACAGTAAGTAAATTCAATTGTTTGGCTGTTTGTAGCTCGACGAGGTAAAGGCGCGTAGTCATGCTGTGCATGTCTTTCTGTAACATTTTAAATAAAAAGTGAGTCAATTTCAGTCGAGTTTATCTCTCTGATCGCTGCTGTATTTGGGAGAATTTCTGCGGAATAGAGTTAACGAACGCTATTTGCTACTCAATTTACGGTATTGAGAAATGACTGGTTTTGAATGATTCGCAACGAATTTGTTTTTGTAGTATAATTTTAAACTTTGGCTAACTTTGCACGAATGATAATAATGATAATAATGTTTTATTCAGCTCATATTGATGTCAACATTTGATCTTAGATTCTTAATACGGTTTCGGTAAATATTTTTTCTTTTTGTTAGTTAATAGGTTGCGAGCTGGGAAGCTAAGTGAACCGGTGGGTTTTCTAGTCAGCTCCCCGTGAAAAACAATTTTGAAGAACTCAACTGGTGAACTAAATGCAACTAACATAAAGAAGTTAGAATAAAATGTGTACTTTGACACATCTCTCTCTGTCTGGCCATATCTTAGGTAGTCGTTCGTTTGCTAGTTAGATTGCTTAAGAATAGTTTGTAGACGACGCGTAAGCTGATTAAATGGAAAAGCTGCGTAAACAAGCCCACTTGTAAGATAACTTACCGCAGGAAAAAAAAAGATAATCATGCTATTGGCCGGGTTATGGTCGGTCCGTATAGTGAAGAACTGTAAACGACAGCTAGTCAACTTAGGACGTAACGCAGAGCGGTAATTCGCGGAAAACAAAGACAAAATCAAGGGTTAATTACAGCGCTGTGCAGTGGAAACAAATTATGTGATACTGCTGTAGAGCACTTGTCTTTCAGCAAGAAATCAGCATTAGCAATTTGTACTTGAGAAATTCATGGACGTGATATAGAGTCCAGCATACGAAACAAGCGACAACCATCGGTATAACGATTATTATGGCTTTTCGGTTTTGATTATGTCGCCGCATGCTATCACCTGTTCAGAGGAAATTGATAATTTTATGTTAAAAATCGCTTGAAAGGATCAGAGGCACACAGTAGCATAAGGTGAAATCGACCAAAGAATATCTGAACATTAGTGGAGGTGTTTTCCTTAATCGAGTCTAGGGGGTATGGTACCCTAAAATATGGCGGTGTTCATGAAAAGTTCAATTTCATGGAAATGCAAGAATTATGATCCTTGAGTACTTGTCAAAAACATTTTGAAACGATCTTACCGAATATTCTTCTAGATGAGTGTGAAATGTAAGGAAAGTACACAGTGGTATAAGTTTTTTCACGTAGCAACGACCATGGCAACGACTGTTTACTAAAAGAACGTGACCAAAATAATTATAGATTAGTTATGTTAACACATACGAACGAAACTATTTAGAAATCAACTTTAAAGACATGCACAACTCGAGTGGTATAATTAGTTGTGAAAAGCTTTGCCTCGAATTCAATATAGGCTCATTCATTTCCCTTTCTACACTAAATAGAACGACCATTGAACCCCCTACCCAGAGATGCAATATGCCCAATACTTCGTGTACGTAAGAAACTTTAAGTGCATTTTTCTCAGATGTCTCGTTTTGTACCGAGTGACTTCACGCCAACATTTCTACTTTGTGAGGTATTCAAGTAGAATTCCTGAAACTTGGGCTAATAAACGACCAATAGAGTCGTGATGCAATAAACCAACAAAATTGTAACATTTTAACCTCTGTCACGTGACAGGAGATGATTTGTCCAATCGGTGTGTTATAAAATGAGGTTCAGTATTTCCAAACATAGTCTGTAAAAAGTACTGAAAAGAAGGATTAACTGCCAAGAGTTGGGTCATTGCACAGAACAAAACAAAAACTTTCATGACTCGATCTGCTTGATTAACAGTCACGGTGAATCTTGTTTTGTGAAAGAGCAGGTAGTGTTGGCGTCAATGCTTTAAAACACCACCTCAAGAGGATGTGGTTGGTTTCCATAGCAACCACATTGAGTAAAACCTTCAAACTTTAATTTCTCTTTTTGAGTGCAATAACACAATTTGCCCTTCTTCACCATATTAAAAAAAACTTTTTGCCGGGTCCTTTCAAGGGTACCATACCACCTGAAATGCTTATCCATATACATGGCCTAAGTGATGAGTAGAAGAGCAGTTAATTGCAAGTGCTAAGATCCAAGTCTGCGACAATCATGGAAATCTTTTAGGCTGTTTTGTTGATTTGCATTAAGCTCATCCTCAGAGGGTAAACAGAGGCAATAAATCGATTCTTAGTCATATAAGTAAATTATTTCAAGTCAAGTTTCAAGTTCAAGTCAAGTTTGTGTTTATACGCTTAGCGTTTGAGAGAAAACTCACCAGCTAGTTTACAGGTATAACACAAACTTGAGAAATTGAGAAAATACTTTCGACAAGTAACTAAGAGGATATAAGTTTAAAATCTAAAATTAAAAACTATTTACAGGACTACTGAGATATGACTTATTAATAATAAAAGTAAGCTAGGACTAGCTTACAACTCGATATAAATTTTACGATCATATCAAACCTGACAAGTATAATTTTCTCATAGTGTTATTAAAAACCTTAAAAGACCGAATAGTTCTAGATGAGTCAGGTAGTGAGTTCCATAGTTTTGGTGACGCAAATCTCCAAGATTTTAAATCATACGTTGTGGCGTTGGCCTTTGGCAGCTTTCAAATTTAAATTTCTATTCTATTTAAATTTATCTCTTAGGTCATAAGTTAGGGAGAACTGTATACAAGGTCATGGCGATAAAAGCTGGTGAGTGACTAAGAGGGTGGGGGGGGGGGAGTACTCCCTATAATGGACTATACGGGGGAGGCTCCGCGCCAAAGAGTCACCTTTTTCAGTCTTCAGGTATATAAAAGGGTAGGGATTTCACTAGTTGGGGTATATAAAAAGGTAGGGAAATCGGTCGTTTCACAACGTCAACTGAATAAATAACACTTGTCGTTTGCTTAACAATTTTTCTGGCAATGCTTGATACTCTCCCGTTATATTGTTTATTAACTTCATTACAATTGCCTACAAATAAGGTGCAGTTTTCTAAAGTGGGTATGTAAAACCGGGGGTACAATTTTTTCAATAAAAGGTATATAATTGAGGTAGCTTTTCTGCCAAAATGGTATATAAAAGGGAAAGGGATTGGACCTCGGAGAGGAGCCGCCTCTTAATAAACATATTCAAGTAGCCCCCCTCCCCACTCCTTGTGACTAACATAACAAATCACCCGTCGTACCCTTGATGCCAAAGGGGCTAAACACTTTAAAGCCACTTTGAGCTGCACTCTGTGATGATCCACGGGCCCGCCAAGATAGTGAATATCATATCCGAGGTCACCATGTTCACAGTGTAGCAGTTAGCACTGATCCTGAGTGTTTGTGTCTTGTAAAAAGCCATGATAATCATTATATTACCAAAAACACCCACCACGGTCAAAAGGGATGCAGTTACTGTGCAAACGACTTTGAACGGGTGTAGGGACATTTGGAATGGGCCCTTTGCACGATCCGGTCACATGGTACAGAATAAATTACACTGGGACGCAAGTTACGCAGTGGGACTTCCAAAACAAAAGAACTCGTACCAGTCCAGCCCGACTTTCCTTTGTTTT
>Ga0126343_10001049_pt1 | contig 12279 bp, 3 predicted proteins | sample Cyp2metagenome_FD_92531 | JGI IMG/M metagenome (GOLD analysis project Ga0126343, IMG submission 92531) | Coral microbial communities from Lord Howe Island, Old Settlement Bay, Australia - Cyphastrea 2 metagenome | ecosystem: Host-associated > Invertebrates > Cnidaria > Coral ... | reverse complement strand
CTCATTAACGATTTTACTAAGGGTGTCATCCACACCGGATCACGCGATGACATGCGCACAGACCGCAACGGCATACACTCATCCATGTGGTGTTTAATTTTTGCTTCCAAATTATTCACTGCCCCATCGACATCATTTAGGTTAAGGACACAGTCCCAATTCTCACTTACTAGTTTTAGGTACAATCCCTCCTTACGGTGTCTTCTACAATCCCTAAGGCGAACGTTTTGTCTGATCGGCTTTAATTTCGTTCCTGCTGGTAAAATGACCGCTATGTGATCGGTTTTTATGGACACAAAGTATGGAATGCTCTTTGCAAATAAATCCGGCTGGTTTGTGAAGACCTTGTCTAAATATGCGTCGCCTCTCATTGGAAAATCTACAAGAGTCCCATCCTGTCATTACAATAAGCTCATTTGTGTCAAGCCGATTAACATAAATTGTGGGAAAAAAGTATTTGTTTAAACTATAACATACATACTTGACGTTTTGCATTTAGTTTTCTGTCTCTGCACTCACGATTATAACCCAAACCGTATATTCACTAATTTAAGGAAGAAACAGTGTTCTTTCAGACTGAACAAGCCGTTTTGGAAAAAGCCGTGTACCAAAACACATTTTGAGTATTTAACATTACACTAAATATAGAGCTCTTGTTTAGTTGCCTTGTGTCATACGCTCTCAGAATTGTGTGAAATGTTTGTCTCTTATAAAATCGAGATCTATTTAGATCTAAGTATGCAATAAAGGAAGTAGAATTACATGTACTTCTGTCGTCAATTAAGGCTATTCCAGGATGAGATGTTTGCTCTTCATTTAAGAACACCTTAAACGTGATTTGAGGCTAAACATCAATGTCATAAACTTCATTAAGAAAACAGTCCAAAGAAAATATGTGCGGTGATTAGTTTTAAATCATGTTTTTATAACTCGATGGAAACACAGAACTAGCTAGTGACCTAATGATTGCGCAAGGAAAGAGAATTTATATTTTGATAATCAAAGTTAACAAGTTGTTTTCCTTTTTTCCGTCTCAGTGTTTTCTAAAAGAAATAGAAAACATGTTCCCTATGTTTCCATCGAGTTTTAGAGTAAATCTACTAGCATTCTATCACGAATGCTGTTCTCTGATTGGCTACTTATTATCTATTCTGTGATAGATGGTGAGTAGCGTAACAGCGTGCGCTTGTTAACAAAATGATGGCCGTTTCTTCGCGTTTTCGGAGTGTCAGGGAAGAGGATTAGATTAAGTTTTGAACAACTAGTAGATTTATACCAAAACAATTTCTATCGTGTGATAGTTGACTCGGGCTGTGCCTTCACCAAAAAAGTTGCGCCTTCATCAAAAAAGTTGCGCCTTCGAAAAAGTTGTTCTCCCAAACTTCCACACGTGTTTCTATTAAACGATTTGATTATGAGCTAGAGATTTCTATGAGGTGATAGTTGATGAGGCCGAAAGCCGAATGAACTATCGCCACATAGAAATCGAGAGCGAATAATGATTGTTTTTGTAGAATTCTAACTGAAATTAAAGCAGATAACGGTTTCCAATTATTTTTCCACGCATTATCAAACTTTACCTGTAAACAAAGTCCCAGGAATTTAACTGTCCCTCACAAATTTGCAGTTATTTGTGTACGCACCCACTTTTTCATTATTTTCATGTTTTTAAAGTCAAGAAAAATTAATGTGCTTCTTTTAGTCTTCTAAGGAATTTAACTACCCGTTTACATCTAAACTTTCTTCCAAAATTGCAGAAAAACTATAAAAACATTGCATTTCGTGGACGACCGACAGCGACTGTACTCTAATGGCAGATAGTATACGAGTAACTCAGCCAATCCGATTGCAGCATTTGCATTAGTACAATGGTGAAATGCTACATAAACTCGACAGAAACACAATACATGTTTTCTATTTCAAAATTAAGTACCGTAAGAAATGCATAGGTGCAGTCAAGATACTACACATTCAGGTTTGCCTGATGAAAGGTGGAGCTTTGTCCATCCTAAAGTCATTAACTGTAGGTATGAAGTTGAACACAGTGGATATAACTTGGTCGCATGGAGATACCAAATTTCTCTTCGAGTGTTGAAGAATATTTCACGGATGAGTGCAGCAAACAAGTGAAATATTTTCCAACACAAGAAGAGAAATGTTGTATCTCGATCTACGTGGCCATGTAATGTCCTATTTATTATATAAACACCTATGAAATACCAAACCATTTCAATGTCACTGCGAAAGGTACAATTTATAATGTAAGCATAGCAACGGTGATCTTTTCACGTGTGAAGTTAACACATTTTCACAGGAGAGCTCACCTATAAATTCATTGGCTGTCATATAATAAATATTTATATCATGTTTTAGTACAATTTCAGAGCTCGCCACCTTTGCCATCTTGGCAAGTAAACATAGCGGACAGTTGGTCGGAATGAAATTTTCACCTATTCAGAAGATACCACTCTAAGTCTGGGATATTTGGAAGGATGGTCAATTTTCAATATGGCTGTTGTCATCCTTGGACCAAAAATTCTTTAAGAACTCGTATTCAAGGCAGTTTAGAAACGTAAACACAGTGGTTACGTTGATTGCCAGCAGGTCAGATCGATTGACCGAAATCTGTTTTTCTCCAAACTAAAAATACTCATTTTGAGATGAAGATGAAGTCAACAGCAACAAAACATAGGTACCAGATGAATTTATATTACGCAGTGTTTTGCCTGAATGTTTTACTGTCAAACTCGATGAGTAAACTGATTCACAGTCGATGTAACCTTACGTGTAAGCTTCTTAATAAAATTATATGGCTGCTTATGTCTATGCAAACGAACAATTGGGTCCCTGTTTTTATGTTTTAATTAGTCAGTCATTCTCTGTTATTCGGCTCTGAAATTATACTAAAACAATTATTATTCTCCTCAGGGTCGGTGAATATTGTGGAATTATGCGACAATATTCACCTTGCCTTTGGCGATTAAATATAGAGACAAAATGACCATTTTAATAGCTAATACCAGAAAGTCTTACTTGAAGAGTCTGTTGTTGGCATTTTCTTTGTCGGCTGAGGACTGACAGTTGTAGATATGTGAGGGTTGTCGTCTAGTGGGTTCAAAGTTGTCCCATGTAAAATCAGCGTCCAGTTAAAAAGCGTTCCTTGCCATGAAAAAAGACAGTTAAATTCTACACATAGTAAAACTTTTTGTGTGTCACTCCCATTGTTTCCATTTCTCCTAAGTGGCAGAACACTATTCAACTGATTTCTTTCAAGAGCAATGTTCAATAAAATGCCCGACCTGCAATTAGACCCTGCCCTCCGCTTGAAACATAATTGTTCTGATCATAGGTTAGCAATCTTGTTTAATTAAAGGCTTGGTTACATGCTGCAATAAGCCATTTCTGAGTTGCCCTTTGCCCCTGTGACAAAACGAGTGCAAAACCATTACTATGAAAACGTGTTTCCTCTTCATTTTAAGGCGGCAAAATACAAGATACAAAAACCCTCAACTTGGCACGCAACATTGTTTCGTTGCAAGTTTTGGTCGATGTTTCATGTCTTTCACCTTGCATGATCAACTTGTTGCAGGTTGAAGAAAGTTGTTGCAAAAAGTAGAGCGTGGGTCTACTTTGAACAACAAATTTTGTCTTTGTTGCTCATTTTTCATCAAGCTCACAACTTGTCACGCAACAAATGTGCTTGTGCTCAAGCAAATCAACCAAGCAGTGCTGCATTTCTTCAACCCACAACAAATGTTTTTGTTGCTGGTCAAGTTGATCACACAAGGTGAAAAATGCAAAACATTGACCAAAACTTGTAACGAAATAATGTTGCGCAACAAGTTGAGGGTTTTTGTATCTTGTATTTCGCCGCCTTTACACTCATTTTCATTAGAAGAGTTTTGCAAGAGTTCTCGCTTTAAAACAGACACAAATGGCAACTCGGAAATGGCCTATTGATTGCCTTGATTTCATAGCTTATCAACTAAAACCTGGCCCACGCATAAAGTACAATTTGACAACCTAATTTTTTTGTTGACAGAGTAATGTTGAAAACCGGCATGAATCTTACCTTAGTTGCACCAAAGAGTTAGAGACGTGGGAAAGAACCTCTTTTTAAAAGAGCCTTCACTTCAAAGCCACATTGTACAACGTTACCCCACAGACTCAGTGAAGTTAGTTATAAGTCAAACCATGCAAAGAATATATCAGTCACTTTTGTGTCTCTTTCTCCAATTTTCTTCTCAAATTTTTGGTCTTGATCTATCCAACTAACCTGTATTATGATTATGCAATTGTGAGTTCTGTAAGGTTAATTTCCATGGACCAATAGCACTTTCTCCCCAGTAATGTAATGACATCAACACCCAATTTAAGTCTGTTGCTCCACTAGCACTATCCACCATCCTGAAGTGGGTAAGATTAGACCACGTTCCCTGAGGTGAAATGAGCTTTACCAACAGGTCTCCACGACGGGTATAGTTCAAATTGACAGCGACTTCTACATGTTCCAAGAAATTTATTTTACTGCCACAAAAATCAGTCCAGTTGATCAAGTTGATTTTTTCTTCCAAAACTCCGTTTGAAGGGATTTGACTGAAAGATGAGAACAAGTATTAATTTTGATACATAAAGTAATGATTTATTTTCTAGCTGATAAGGGAAATTTGTATATGTAACTTAGATTGGAAGGATTGTTATCTATTTAGTTATTTAGGCCGGTCGGTCAGGCAGGCAAGTGGGCAGGCAGTCACTCAGTCACTCACTTACATGTAATCACTTGGTCAGTCAGTAGTTTGGTCGGTCAAATACACACCTTTCTTCGCCATACCACAGAATGAAGAAATCAACAAAAACTGTAAATTAAAAGAACCAGCAGCCCGGCAACATATCAAGAAAGTATGATTAGTTACAAAGAAAACCCTCAGGAATCATCATTTACAACTAGTGAGAGAATCTCAGATAGTGCAGAGTGCAATTCATGGCTCTGATACCATAGTCAAATAGGTCCTCACCCATGCCGTTCTCGCCCTTGATAGTCAACTAGGCCTTTTCCCATTGCAGAATACGAGCTGACAAAAACTTGATAAGATGTAATCTCAGCATTGTGGATGTTTCATGGTTGTATTTTCTTTAAAGGCCCAAAAATAACTTACAATTACCGTTTGTCAAGATGGCTTTGAATTTTGTGGTGTTTTATGCTGGCTTTCAGTCATTTTAAATTTAATAAGACACAAAATTTAAAGTAGGTTTTGTTGCCAAACTATTTCAAGACTTATTGCTAAGTATTCTTAACTTTTATAGCAAGTGAAAGTTTAAAACTTTCTTATTCTCCAAATTATGTAATGAAGCAGGCTAATGGATTCAAACTAGTTTCAAACTGACTCATATTGCTTTCAAAGTGCTTGAAGCCTTAATATGAGTTTGCATGAATAGAAATCGTTTTTGAACGCATAGAGGTATAATAAATATCTTACTACACTTGCCTTCTCAGTTCCGCACTGTAACTTACAGATCCTTGTTTTTTCCCCTTTGATTTATGACACTTTACGTGAATCACGCGACCTGAGATGCTTATTCGCCAAAAACTTTTGAAACGTACGGACAGTGTTACGAATTTTCTTTATTGTGTGTAAAATATCTTTTCGTTTGGTGTTATGGAAGCTTTTGATTCGAAGAGAATAATAAATACGGTGAAAAGGTATTACGTCAGCCATAGAATGTGTTGACTTTGCAAATTTCACTTTCGCTACGTGACAGAAAAGATCTTGATAACTTTGCAAGTTGATTTCACCAGGAGCGTATCCCTTAAGTTTTCCGAGTATTCTTCACAGTTTTAGACAAGAAAACAGAATTGTTGAGCTTTTTTATTGAAGCAAGTTCAGAGATCAGAAAAAAAAGAAATCTTTGCAAGCCAAGCAAAGAACATACAATGATTATGTCATTGGTAGGGAAATAACCACTAACTAAAGTTAGCCGGGAATCATGACGTTGCAGCTTTCACTTTCGCTGCGAGATCGTGTTTACTACCCCAGAAGCGCTGCTTTTTAGTTTATTTGCAATTTTGCGTGGATTTCTTACAGATTTAAGAAATTGAAGTGAATTCTTTGGCTGTTTCATTGAAGCGAGTTAAGAGATTCAAAGGAAAATTAATTATCTGCTGAGGTAAACAAGAGCTTGCCAGAACTTGCAGCATTTATATCAATGCTCAAGACAACCATTCTAAATTAATTGTGTGGCTGGCGTGACTACTACTTATTACTTTGTTAGTCCTTTACTGATAGCACAAACAAATTAAATTTTGACTTCTACAATGTAAGGAGGAAAGCTGTTTATTGATAGCGGCATTAACAGTGTCATACTAGTTTCTTTTTCGTATCATTCATGGGCATTTCCAGAGTGATCTTCCAGATTAAGACCAATACGTCATCAGAGATTTCACAACAGCTGAGAGCCAATGTGCAATAAGTGATGTGGTGTGTACAGCAATCAATGGATCATTAAGGACTGCGTTGGAATGTGCACTGCGTTGCGAATGTAGGGCTAAGAAAATGGTTAAATCTCCATAAGCGCGGTTTTAAGATCTATGATATTGTTGTTATTAAAATACTAATACTAATACTGATACTGATACTTATAATTACAATATTAATAATAATAATAATAATAGTAATAATACTGCTGCTGCTGCAGCTGCTACTGCAGCTTCTGCTACTGCTACTGCTACTACTACTACCAAACTGTGAGAGTTAGCCAGTTTTTGTACACCACATTAAAGAATATTTTTTTTCATGCTTGAGGGCAATGTTTCAAATTATTAAGCCTTAAGGGTAATTTCTTACAGACTTTTAAAACTAATTTTCATGTCCGCAGAGGACTACAAAAGGGTGGTTCTGATTAACTCTGGAGACATTTAGCTCCTCTATTTATGAAGGAATTTCCTTGCTATCCAAGTTTCACAACTGTCTTTGTTCTTTATAACCATGTACGTTTTTTTAGATCAATAGAAAGACATCTTGTTAATTTCCACAGTTTAAGACATGTACCAAGGCTGCAATCAAAGTAATTTTGAAAAATTCCTAAAAAAAAATAATTTGCATGGTAACTGAACGAAACTTGTCTAAAAGAAAAATCTTGTTAATGCCTTCATTTGAAGAGTATAACAATCATTCTGGTTTTAAACGGATTCCGTCGATATTTGTTTATGTCACCAATTATCGACGCAAACGTTATTTGCATTGAATGTTCAACTGTCTATAACTTCGCCAAAATTTAAGCCTTTCCTGACTTACCTCCTGAAAACTTAAAACTCTGCGTAAACTGAAATATCTGAGAGGTTGGGCGCGAAACACTAAAGAACACTAAGCTTTTTAGGGGGCAAATTTTTCACGCATTAATTTTTCTGAGAATACGTTTTTACATAATTAGTGACCATGTACAGCATATTCATAAATTGTGAACTAAGTAAGCTTAAAGCTTGATATTTTAGATATTGGTACGTGTACCTATTGGGAATAATTGGATGGAGTGCAAGCTTAATTTGTTAAGACTTGCTGCCACAGCAAAGATTTTCATCTTACCGTTCAAGGAGCTTTTTGTGTAAGCAAAGCGCGGTTTGTTGAAGTTGTGCAAGGTGCTTGATCATTATTGTTATAGGCAATAAATTGTAATTTTTTTTCATGTCTGAGTTAACACTTAGGTGGTACTTCCTTGCATGTAAACTTAAAAGGACTTGACTCTTCTTTAATTAAACAACTGGCATAATGTGATTAGCATCTGTCCGGAAAGTGCTGGTAGTGTAAGAACATTGTTCCTAGACTTCTCTCAACTGTACACTGAAGACTACATCTTTGGTAAGTACATGTTTTTGTTTATGCACATCGTAATTCCCTTTTAGCGGAGCTCTTGCGCGGTGAATGTGCTTGAGCCTTCCCTTAGAAAATCAGGCAATCCATCGATCTGAAAAATTTTTGTTGTCATGTGACTGTCTCTAAGTATGTCTGTCCATCCGTACGCCAGTACCTTGAAAACTGCGAGCGTAGCACTATTACCATAGCTACATCTTTGATTTTGGACATCCACCCTATTAAGGACATTTGTGCCCAAAAGTTCTCACACACAGACTTTTATTAAACTTGACACGTATAAAGGTAATGATATACTATTGCCAAAAAGGCAAAAAAAATTGGGGGTCACCGACTTCGTTTTGGAGATAAAAGTCCCGAAAAATACCCTAAATCTGAAAAATTGGGCTTCGTTAGCTAATAAGGCCACAGTGTCTGTAAGCCTCAAAATATTTCAATTACATCTTTGAACTGAAATGTTCTCTGCCAAATATTGTTTAAGTGGACATATTAAGTGAATTCAGTCATCTGGTGAGGTTCCTTAAAAAAACAAGTGCGAATTTAGCGACCATAGTTTCACGCACCTTGCAGTTGCAAGATGGCAGGATTGGATGTCCTGTGGACAGAAATCTTGAAACTTTTTTAACTTCCCACGCTCAGTTTTTGTTCATTTTTGGACAATGTGTAGATCATTGTATATAAAATCCGTTGCTGGAAAGAAAAGTAGGGGTCACCGAATGTCCAAGATCATTAAATCCACGCAAAGCTGTAGCAATGGTCATCTTCCCTATCATTGTTTATTTTATTTCTTAGCGCACTTGCTCGATGTATGACGTGGCGTGAAAATTTGCGTGCGCAGTAGCAACACGCAGTAGCAATGGGTGTGAATGTCCTTAACTGACAACTGTCACAACAAGCTATCTGCTGACCAGTATCATGAGACTATATCACGGGCTAAGGTTTAGAGCTCATCGAGGTTGCGTTTTTTTTTAAGTTATTGGTTTACCGAATGGATTGTGGGCTCAAGTCATGTAATCTCTCTAGGGGAGAAGGAAGGAGTGCTCGCAAAGGCACAATTTCGGCACAAATTAACCCCTGGCATGTTGTTGACTTCGTCAGTATTCCTTGTGCAATCATCTCTTGGAAAGGCTCTGTTATATTGTGTAGGTAATTTCTACAATCTTGGTTAAGCTTGTTGAGTAAAAAGGTAAACCCTAAGTGAACAAAATAGCCACTCGGTGAACAATTACATGCTCAGAATTGATTAGTTTTTGAGTTTGTTATCCAAGAAAAAACAATTCTTTTTCCTTTGTTGTAAGTTATCACAATCAGGAGCTCCGCTTTTAGGCTTGGCTAAATTTATATGTTAAGGTGCTTATAAAGTATGCAACTGTAAGAAAAGATCGGCAAGGGTACATCATAAGGGCCATACTTCTCTTTTCAACTCATATAAATCCGTGATTCAATTGCCATGAATTAAAGTTTCTTACATTTAGAACATGGCATGCACCAGTAAGCATATTGCTAACGCCTAAAATTGGTTTGTTCTTATGTTCAAATGACTGTAATGATATGATCTACATGTACCATCAATATGGGGTTGGGGTTTAATTTATAGAGAGGGGGAGCTTATTTAAAAAAAAAAAACAAACAAAGAAACAAAATCATGATTTATTTAAGATTGCGGGTTATTAATTTTGAAAGGAAACGTCACATTAATTATTTTTCTGGTTAATAAAAGGCCTACAGCTGTAGTTTGGTTAAGATCATAACTGATTAAGATCATAATCCATCTTAAGGTTGAAATAAATAAGGATATCACAAGATGATTTATTTTGAATCAAGAAATAAGAAAGTTCGTAATGGCTTCGCTTCCGAGAAAAAAGAATTGAAAAGCGTTGAAAAAATTGACCGATAGTGGTTGTGAAGGCCTTAAAGGAAACGTGAAATAAATTATCACTATGGTTAAAAAACCTCAGTTTCGACTAAGATCATTATTGTACATTAATTTGCTATATCATTTGTTTAAGAGAAGTGATCTCGTTTGCTTGCTCCGCAACAAGATGATAATCCATTTATTTTTCCGGCGTGAAGCCATATAGTTCTCAAGGCAAAAATCTTCTTACTCGTGTGAACAAACTTTAACCTATGTGTTTATGTTTCTGCAAAGTTTCCCCATGTTTAAGAAGTTGCGGTTCGACTTAGTTTACCTCATGGAAGCGTCAGTGATGTGTTCGATTTTGCCTTTATGCTTCACCCTTTGAATTTATATTTCTACATGTACTAGAAGGACTATTTTCCACTTGTTAAAGAAGTTGGGTGTTCAACTCAGTTTACTGGTACCTCCAGGAACATCAGTGATGCGTGCGATTTTGCTGTGGGATGTTATTACTTTAACCTTTGGATTTATATTTCTACATGTAAAAAGGACTATAGAAGTTGGCTGTTCGACTTAATTAGTTTACCTCACAGAGGGATCTGTGATGCGTGCGATTTACTACTTTAATCTTTAGATCTATATTTTCTTAATCGCTCCTGTATGTCTGAATAGTCCATTTGACATACAGGAGCGATTTCTTTACCTCTAGAGCACTGTTACTTTGCCCTAGAAAAACATTACTTCTCACAATTTATGGTTTAAGATTTGTCAGTGTAGTTTAATTTGGGACAGGTGCTGGATAACCATGTCAAAATGTAAAGGGCTATAACTCTACCAAATTAAAAAAATGCTTTTAGGGACATTTATCCAAGAACAGGCAAAATATGATACAACTTTTTCATTGCTCAGTGCGCATGGAACACTCTTAGAAAGGGCATCAGTAATGGTAAAAATCACTAATTTTCAATGAAACCAGGGTTTTAGCTCACGACATTCTTAACAACGCTCCGATTAGCATACGTACAATTCGCACTGTTGTCAATCACTGACATATATCTTCAAAGGAAAGTGCCGACCTTCTCAGCCCCCACCTTTGAGAAAACGCATTTATTTTACTAGTTCTCAGTCTCCTTTGAAATACTCGGTCGTCCTGTCAATTTTGACCGTTTATAAGAGTTCCCTGGTATGATTACTTAAAAGAAAACAGAAAAATATTGAAAACTCTTCCACAAAAAAATGCAAGTTAGGTTCTGTTTAAACCTAAAAGAGCTAGCCTGTGACCTAAAAGAGGAAAATCTCACAGCTGAACTGAAAATCCCGTGTATGAATAAATTTATTTGTTCATAATAAGTGTTTAATTAACTTCTGCTTAAAATGTCTCAAACCCATTTCTATAAATCATGACTAGAGAAAATTCTTCTGCAATGCTTAGAACACCTAAGAGTGAGTTTACTTTTTATTGCATTGCATTAACATCAACATAACCTGCAGTGTTTAGACCATTGCATCCACCTTGATGAGCTCAAATGATTAATTCAATATGGCGGCTGCAGCACTATCTTTGAACAGTTACATCTTCTCTTTTCAACCTAAAAGCATCAAACTAACGATGATTTTAGATAGCACCAAGTTAAACATTTTTGTCCTTATGACTAGGTCAAATGTGGATGATTGACACCTCAGATGAACACCTATCAGATGAACACCTATTAAGGAAAAGGCAGGCTCAAAATATGTACAATCGGCTAAAAACAACATACATTACATAGAAGATGTAAGTATGTGTTAGAATACATAGTATCAACCTTTTTGGCTGTGTTTCACAAAAACGGGCAAACATTTAAAAAACTGAAAAAAGCACCATTACAGCGGACAGTCTGTAAAGCGCCAAAATTTGCATCATGTCCGCTAAGAGCCATTTGTGTCCGCAAAGCGCCACCCAGAAATGTCCGCTCAGCGCCATCGCTGTCCGAAGAGCATCGCATGTCCACTCAGCGCCACCACGCCACCGATGTCTGCTAAGTGCCCTCCTACTACTACTACTACTACTGCTACTGCTACTGCTACTGCTACTGCTACTACTACTAATAATAATAATCATAATAGAGGCCAGGCTACAAAATGTCTGAGCTTACCCATTTACACCATAACGTGGTACTGTACAGTTCACTTTTGAAGGAACTGTTGTCCAGTTTACTGCCAGATCAACCATCTTTTTTGCATCCATGAGGCCAAATCCAACACGATCACTCACTGTATTGACAAAAAATAAATCTTTCCCTTGTAAAAATTAATATGGATTGTGATCTTGGCGGGATTCCACCATGATCTTACTGGGAATCCTGCCCGGATCCTGGCAAGATTTTGGCTACAGAACTTTGCATGTCCAGTGGGAATCTCATTGGGATCACCTCGGGATCCTGGCAAGATTCTTAGGGGTATCGAATGGTCTCATTCAATTTAAAGGTGCTCGCAAAATTTGGCCTTTGCTCGAATTGCTCGCAAAAATTAGATGAGTGCTCGCTTGCTCGTGCTCGCAAAAATTTTGCTACTGCT
>Ga0126343_10001048_pt1 | contig 12282 bp, 4 predicted proteins | sample Cyp2metagenome_FD_92531 | JGI IMG/M metagenome (GOLD analysis project Ga0126343, IMG submission 92531) | Coral microbial communities from Lord Howe Island, Old Settlement Bay, Australia - Cyphastrea 2 metagenome | ecosystem: Host-associated > Invertebrates > Cnidaria > Coral ... | reverse complement strand
TTTCTCTCTCTTGTGTCTTAAGTGTCCAAATTCTTACTGTTAGGACTCGAATCAAAATAGCTCGCGCATCAATGCGAAAACGCTCCCTCGTCTTTGGTAAATTAAAAAAATACCCCTGACACTTCAGCAAACCTTGTTCGGTGATTAGTTTATTAGAACTCTAAGGTTTATCGCATGGGTGGTATTGATTGCTAGGCAATTAATGAACATACGCCGAGCTTTACCGTCTACGCCGGGGTTTTACGACGTTCTCTTTTCTTCCAGTGGTGATTTGCAATGACGGACATTTATTAGAAAGACCATTAAGTATACAGAGTACTAGAACTAAGGACGTAATCAAGTCCGGAAACGACGCCTTGTTCACCAGGAAGGTGAATCGTTATTAAGCCAGTTATCTCTCCGGGAGATAACTGTGTTACTGCAGGTATGTTACGGATGCCATACAAGCCAATTGGAAATTAATTTCCGACCTTATTTATATCGCAGTTCTCAATTTAAAAGTGTTTTGTTTCTATAAGATTCGAACCCCTTGTCTGTAAACAAACGCCTTGTAGGTTCAGGGTGAATTTTGAAGGCGGGTGGTTTTATTCTAGTAATCAAGAAAAGTATTACTAAATGAGTCATACCCGTTGCATTTAGGTTGCGCTGAAAGCAGCACGTGGTCAAGATATTTCGTTCATTTTGTCAAGATTGTACGGCGTTCCCTTTGTTCGATTTTCATTGCGATGTAGAATGTTATTAGCAAGGGTTTACACTTTGAAGTAGTGTTGAATTTCTCGGCGAAAAGCTCAAAAAATAATCTTTTGTTACTCAAATGTTTTTGTCTTTACCAAACATTTCAGTTTCTGTTTAGAGACTACCATGAATTTGCTTTGTTGTTAGTTTTGACAAATTTCTCGCTGCATCAAGACAATGTGTTTATCCCAGCTGACAATTTTCCCCTTTTTAATCACCTGCTTCAGCCTCAGTGAACTACTGTCATATTAATAAGAATTTATTACATGGCGACATAAGTGATAACGTCTTGACCATTTACTTCGATAGATTAGCAAGAACAAGGCAAAACAAGCCAGCCTTGGTAGTTTATGAAGTTTATAATTCAATTTAATTCTTTAATAACTCCTTTAAAAAGCACAAAATTATCGACGTTAATGAAGTCATCGAAATGGGCCAATCTTCGTTATTATGTTTTGCGCGAATAGGTAAAATTGAAGTGCATTCGTTCTCACGACAAACTGATAAATGTTATGAGTTTTTAAGGAAGTAATAGAGACAATTTTAACGAAATTGCGAACTTTTAATGACGCAATGCATTTTTACTTAAAGCAAACTTGTCATAATAAAACATTTGTACACCCCACGCAATTTTTACTTTATTTTTCTTCTGTCAATATGTCTAATATCCATAAGCGATATATTTTTCGTTTTGGTCGGTTTAAGTAAACGCTTAAGACAACGGGGAAATTGAAATATCCGGAAATTTAAGGCCATAAATCTTCTGCTGCGAGGTGAATTATTAAATGTGATAAACATCTTTAGTGTTCGGAGGCTTAACTACATGTCTGGATGACATGAGTTACCGTAACTCTTCCTGACTTTTGTTCTGGCTTAAGTAAAAACATGATAATTACGCGTAGGAAAATACAGCAGTTTTTGTTTGGTCACTGCATTAGAAACCAAGACAATTTAAAACAATACGTGAGTAAACTGATGTGGCGTTCAGTCGAGTGCTCGTGTAAAACACTGACATTAAATGGGCTCGCTTGAAAATCGTCGCCTAAGAGTGGTTACCCAAAATTAACTCTTTTAACCTGACAACGTTCAAAGCGTTCCAGTGGTCCTTGACATCCAAAGACCGCTAGAAACATCCGATCGAAAAACTTAAAACTTCAAAGGAAAATCGATTTTCAGAGATACAAAAGCTGCATCTTAATTTGTTTCGCGTGCATGTGGTTTTAACGCATTACGAATCGGACGCGCAAAAGATAGAAAAATCTTCAGTAAGTTTTTTTTAGGCGCCCAAGAGACGCCGTACTCTCTGAAGAAAGCACCCGAAAAAAAGATATTCGAACTATCTTTCGAATGAGGTAGACAATGTGTATTTTAAGTGGAGTGGTTGCTTTGAAAGCCGTCGAAAAATTATTTATAATGTATTTCATTTCACAAAAGGTTGCAATTGAGTTTTGAATTTAATCTTTCTTGCGCGCAGAGAAATCTTCATTTTATGGTGCGTTTTGGTTATATAAGGTTGCAATGACGTTCTTTGCTAAAACAGAGTAAAACTCGAGTTCAAGAAATCAAGGGTTTTTTTTCACTCATTCATCCCACATAGTATGCAGTAGGTAGTAATCTTGATCAGAACCAGACAGCTATATACAGTAATGCAAATGATCAGCTTCAATATTAAATTAAAAGAACTCTTTTGGGGGCAAACTGTGTACATTTGGTGGGATGAGATGCGACAAAATGCCTAGAATAACACTTAACCATGCAGATACAGATCGAATCTTCAGACAGCGTTATAAATACGGTGAAGTGAGCGAAGAAAGAACACGCAAACTTCCAAAAAAAAACCTTTCACGGTAAATATCCACCTAAAACGAGAGTTAGCAATTAATACTCGCGAGGGGATTATTAGAAATAATTTTTATTTAAACAGCTTTACTTGTTGCCCCCGAGAAATATGAAAGTTTGTTTTCTTTTCTTGTAAAAAAAAAAATTTACAAAGGAGAATTTCGAGTTGAGTATACGTGTTAAATGTACGAGGGGAGTTTTCTCTGTTAAGACATCAAACTCAATTCACAACTTTAAAAATGCCTGGCCGAGCGAGACCTTGAGAATTGCAAGTATTTGTAAAATGGTTGGACAAAATTAACTTTATGCAAAATGGGCCTCTTTATTGCGATTCGCTAAAGTAATTGAAATTAGCACGTCGCATTGTCAACGGCTTAAACAACCATCGCTCGCCTATTGCCTTTCGTTTTATCGCGGATTTTGTTGTTTTCTTTCCGGCCTAGCGGCTAATTCTCAACACGAGCAGATTAAGTACACATACATCGCCGCTTTATAGCAGAGCACAAATCATTTTATTACAAGGACTGTTATCTTGTTTAGAGATCCTCCATGATAACACTCACGAAAATTAATTATAAATTTTGACCACTCGACGTTTGAAAGCGACTTTACGCTATGGAGAGAAAAGCCTATCGCGTTTTATGCTATATGTGTTTCGATGCGCATAAAATCGCGGTAATCTAAGGCGTTGATTAGTCATATTGTGAGTTATTTCCTTTATATTTACGCAAAACAAGCAAATTTCATGCGTGAATTTGTTGTTTAATTTTGTCACGATGGGACAACTGAAAGAATACAAACACGGAAAGTAATGTTTTTGAACAAAAGACCGCCTTTGCAGCTCAGTCAAGCCGAACGGCTTAAAATTCAGCGATTGGAAGGTTTATGGTCAGTTTCGCACGATCGCGAAACGAAATCGCAAGTTGCGTCTGTTGGTGGTGGCTGAGATACTTAATGGGGTGAAATATCGTCACATTTTGAATAGATAAGTTTACATTGCATCTAGTCTTAACAGTAATATCTAAAAATGATTAATTCTCAATTGACTTTTGGCCATTTCTGCGGCTTTTTACTCGGTTTTTATTGTCGTCTCAGCACGCAAAACATTATGCCGTCTTTTTGGGACTAGAATCTACACTGAGAAGTCACGAAACTTCTCTTTCTCGTGTTTGAAAGAATTCTTCTAAAAGTCCAAAAGATAAATGTTAAACATGACATTTCAAATGTGTGCGGTTTTAGTTCTTTTCTGAAAAGTACATGATAGAATTTTCAGGAAACAGGATTCGTTTATAATTGATAATTTGAAAAACTTAATCTGGCAATTATTGAAAATTATTTCTTCAGCAATTTGTAGCCGTTATTATCGATATTTTCTCAACCCCTCGCAAGGTCTTAATTTTGTTGCTTAAAGTAAATCAACAGACTGCAGGTGTACGAATAAACTCTTTTCTATATTCCGATTGGGTTGGAAGTAAAATAAATTTAAAAGAGCTATTGTAAAATCTTAGCTATGCGTTTGGAATAAGAGCCACTTAAATCAAGTCGATTTTCCTACAATTTTGAACCAAGGCAACTTAAGTCGAGACTTCTCCAGCCCCGTCTTCAAAAGGCAATTTCTAGGAAAAAAACTACCATTTGCTAAATATTTATGAATGTGTAGTACTTCGATTACAAAATGTTGTACTTTGTTTTCCCTCAAATAGGTTTGAAACTGATCAGTGGAACTGTACCTTGATGTTCTGGTTGGAATCTACACCTTCTCTTTCTTGAACTCCCCTTGAATTGAATTAGCGACCAGTGTACGTGCGTTGCACTAAAACTTAAAATATAAATAATGTCATTAATTGTACTCATTGCAGATGACGATCAAGATGATGATGAATCGATTGTAAAACGTCCTCACGCTTGCCAAGTCACGATATAGCAAGGGATTAATCGGTTGAAGATTTCTGGCTTACCTCTTGCAAAAGCAGCTGCGCAGAAATCCCTCCAAATACCCCGTGGGAATAGAGATGATCACTCCAAAGAGATAACAAAAATTAGACAGTGTTCACGTTTCGTTCACGCCGGGGCAAACTTACTGAATAGCCGATGTGTACGGCTTTTAATACCTTCCCGCCTTATAAGACCGCTGGCTGGTTGGATGTAGTAACGTTGGCGCATTGATCTAAAACAGCCCTGTTAAGAATTCATCGTTTAAACTAATAGAAACAATAGGTATGAAAAGAGCCTTTAAAATGGCTAATCTTCGCTTGCTTGTTAATGCGTTACTTTGCTTGGCCGAGAACAGTAATGTCAACCTTAGAGCGAAATTTCATTAACTTCGGAAGCTGGATTTCTGTAATAATTGCTTTCTTAATAACTTAAGTAAGTTGATTGTCAGAGCTGTCGCGAAGGAGACAAAGTTTACGAGCAGGTGCCACGAAGATGATAACTCATTCATTTCTATTCTAAATTTTACGAGTGTTTAACAAAAACACGCGTCATCAGTGAGTTTTTCATCGATCTAACACAGTAGCCTCCGCGCGTGGTTTTGTTGTTACAGAATACTAATCCTACTTGTACCTGAATTTTATCCTCGCGGAAGTGAAGTTTGACATTAAATTTACTGCATTTGCAGTTAAGTGCATACGGATATTTGATAGCTATTTAGGTTATAAATATGCCCGTTTATGGCTCGGCTATTGTGTTTTTGGGTAAGTCCATTTTCGAAGTCATTCGAAACTTCAACTAGGTTAAAATGTCTTCTTTGTAAGAGTTATGAAAATGTATCTTCTCCCTACTATCCCAATATGCTGCCAAACAGACAGCTTAAGAGAATATCGAAAATTATCAATTAGGAGATATTGGCCTGATTTATAACCACATTCTCAGTATTAACTGTGAGACAATGCCTAAAAAACGGTAATGGGAATTTAAATTTCGAGCTAAAACTTCAACAGGTTTAAATTCACCTGTCTTTGTATCTGGAAACAAAACGACTGAAGCGCCTAAACTGAATGTATGTCTCCTACTTTTCTTTGATGTGATAATTACCTCAAATTAGCCTTCGGGGGTTTTCAAATTTGTCACAACTAAAACTGAGATGACAATAATTGCTCAGCACATGGACTAGGGGTTTCAGTTGACATGTTGGGAAGATTTCCACAGCGTTTTGGGTTTATTCGAGTCGTGCTGGCTTTGGATATCAACCGCATCCACGATACTAGTGTTCGTTTTGAACATCTTTTGCAAATTTGGAAGCCGATTGAACAATGAGACAGGAAATTTCCATTGATCAGTTACAGTTGAATCTATTCCGATAAGATAGGGGTAGAAAATTACGTTTATGGGAAAACAATAACTCATTTTAAAACACTAAGTTCAAAAGAATATGCTAATAATTTAAGACGATTTCACCTTGTTATCTGTTATATATATATAAAGCCTCTGTGCTGCTAGTATCGTTAAATATAAATTAAGACATAAATAAAGACCTGAGAGCCGACAGGCCTATATTACCAGAGCCTTTGTAAGAGAAGGCAATGTGCGGTAGATATGAAAGAGAATATGTAATTAAAACTTGTAAATTAGGACCTTTTTTCCTGAATTTCAAGGAAGTCATATTGCCGAAGGGGCTTTAATGTTCCTGCTTTGTAAAGTAGAAAGCGGCATTCGCACCTTTGTAAAGAAATATGTTGATACGAGTTAAACAAATGAATGATGAACGACCGAGTGTTGGAGTTTCGCGCCTTACCAGTCAAACCTGAAATTTGAAAGTCACAGAAATTATTGTAACACAGCATCTATAAATTTGACATGATCTAAACATTCTCAAGTTAGGAATAGGGAAGAAAAGAGGGAAAATGGCGAATAATGACAAACATGACTAAGTTAAATTTAAGCATATAAAAAAACTACTTCAAATTCGGAACGTTTTGTTTGGATCCGCAAATTGAAAATTATCGTTTGTTTAGTCAGTAAGAACTCTTTTAAAAATAATTTAATCCCTACGATATGATCTTCCGACAAACACATGTAATTTGATTGGTTTCTTTTCGGCATATATTTTCCTACACATAAATTTCCTCAAAATGGCGATACAGTTTTGTGTTTCTTTACGATATTCTCAGGAACAGGCCCAATAAATGCACTTGTTCTTAGCCAATATCTTGTAAACGTAAAGTGTCAATGAAATAATTGCTGTATTTCATGGCATGCGTGCGGCAAAGGAAATATCACAAGCAAAATTTTAAAACTGCGTTTGTTCAGCTAAGGTGTTTAGAAACAAAAGGTGTAAAATTGTTCCACACTTTAAAAATTCAATAATAAAACCCATTTAACAAAAGCAATAAAAATTCCTCCTAACTCCCATATTTATCACTCAACAAAGCTTTTGAAGATCGCCTTTGTCGTATGTATGGAATTGACTGTTTTCTTTTTGTCTCAGCCAGTTACTGTTCAGAAAATTCGGGAAAAAAAACCAACGACTCGTGGTATGGAACAATAACATGACAGAGTGGTTCGTTTGAGTTCGGTAATCTTGATGAAGATTTGGTAGTTACATTGTAAGCCTTTTACATTGTCCGACATACACAATACAGTGACCCACGTGGTCCATTCGTGGTCTAAATTAAAGCCGGGTAAAGTCAATAGTTATTCTCTTTTGACTGCAATGAAATACAAAGCGTTGTATTCTTTCTACTCTTAATACCCCGTACTTCACGTAAAATGGTTCTGAATTTAGAAATAATGAGTAACATTGAGTTATTTCATTCGTACGGTGCTGTGTTTAACAAAAACAGCGATCTTGATGTAGGAAACGATGAATCCGCTTCCCATATTGTGTTAGTTTACCAGATCATTGAATATTAGTTGTTTGTTTAGAAAAAGATATTAGTGTTTATTTAGCCGCCCTGTCTGGTTCCGTGTGTACATATTCATTTACAATCTCGGTCTTGTAGCATGACGGATAAGGGTCCAAGACGCCCTCAGCTGGATTTACTTTACGCAGATAGCTCTTCAGATCTTCGCTTGGGAAACTTGAACGCTGTTCCAACCTGAAGTCGGAACATCAAAGCTAAACATCTCGTTATCCTATGCGTGTTAATTATTCCTTCGTTGCCTCTGAACAAAACTGAGAGAAGTTCTCAGAGTTATGAAATGTCCACAGTTTTGACCTTTTGAATTTCAAGAAGAGAAATATGTGTACCATTTATTATAAGTCAATGAGAAAGACGGAGTTTATTATCTCAAAGTTCAGATTCTCCCATGATGAATCACACACTGAGTTAAACTTGGTAAGGAGAACTTTGAATTCCCACTGACCCGGTAATCAGAAATCACAAGAAAAATTATGCATCTTCGAATATGCTCAGCTCAGAATCCTAACTGATCTAAACATTGTTGAGATTGTAAGGTACAGCCCGTTTTAGCAACTTGTGAAGAATCTGTTTCATGGCATATCTCATAGCTTAGTAGATGAACGTCGCCTCAATCAGTAATTGAATGGTCAGGTGCGAATTTGAACTATTAATAAAAATGTGAATGACATTTTTGTCTTCAAACAAGTTCTCTAGTTCTCTAGTTCTTTCTCCTTTTTAAAGCTGCAGCCTGCACAAGTATCAATTTTGTGACCGGCTGCCCAAGGGTAAGATCAAACTTATTTTAGATTTCCGTGAGGACAAGTTGGCACAATACACACAGTCACCAGTCTGTAGTGCCTTCATGCTTTACCACTTTCTGTCGTTTGATTGTGCTGACTCTGTTTAACATAATCAATGGTTACAGTATTGCTTTCAAACCGGTTGTAACCAACCTGCTCTCCTATTTAAATTGGTACCAGATATTGGAGAGTTGTGTTCTGCTTTCGTGGGTGGAAGATTTTAGACATTAGATGAATGCCTTTTTACACGCGAGAATTTCATTTAGAGGAATAGTTGATATCATAAAGATTCCAACGGTTATACTTTTCACTGTAGCAATCATTACATTTCTCTTTGCAATATAAATTAATTCATTAACTAAGGAATATTTTAATTATCGTTGTGCAAAAATGTTGTGAAATTGACACCAATAGTAAAACGTAGCACTAGTGATAACGTGCAGAATTCACTTGCACAATTATCCGTCTTTCAAAAAAAGGAAGCTACACTTGAATCATTGGTATTGCTGAGAACAATTTTATATGCCAAAAATCCAGTTATTCTACAAAACCAACATTGTCAACAAATTATGACTGCATTCACATTGCCTTAGGGTCAAATATCAACGCCCTTTCCTGAAACTTTCCGTGATGAATGCTTATGCATAATATCGACTATTCCAATAACGAAAAAAAAATACAAACAAAATTTTTCCCACAATGAATTATTAAATCTGCAAAATTTGAAGGGAAGCAGACTTTGTGTGTTTGTCTTGAGCCGTCTGGTTCAGCATGCCTTATATCAAAGGCTGGAAAATGTCTCAGGAAATAAACACTTTTAAAGTTGAACCTCTATCTAATACATGCATGTTGGCGAACCTGGTCCCTCCCACATTGTGCTTCAACTGCCATCGCAAAGTCTCTTTAAATAGGATCGCATCGGTCTTAGCATCCTAGTCATTGAACATCTCTAAATCGTTCAGGTTGAGTTGAGTAAGGTTGCCGATTGATTCTCTATCGCATTACCTCAATCATTTACCAATACCTTAACCTTTAAGAATGACATCCTTCTAAGCCAGCACGTGAAATAAGTTGATCCACCCCGAGCGTCAAACTTTTAACAGTAACTGAAACGCTCTAAGACTGACAATTCGCCCTAGCGTGCACGTTGTCCCCGCTAAACTTCAATCACTTACTGACAACAGTAAATAAACTGACACTGACACCTTTCCAAAGCTTGCAACTTCATTTTTTAAAGAACTCTGGAGTACGCACGTACCTTTTAACTGTCTCTGAGAAAGATACTATGGGTAAAACCGTAACTCAATAAGCAAGCTTGGGCTTGGGTTAAGTTGACTCCTTTTTGATCTGATTGGACACTGAAAATAGCATGATTCTTTTACCGAGGTGAACTATATCAAAGAGCAAGTTAATTTAGCATTTTTCCGATGTATAGCGAAACAAAGAGAAACAACAAAATATGAAACGAAACGATACTATCAATGATAATATTTTGGACGTGAAATGTAAAATAAAACAGCCTTAAATTCGTCAATCTATAGCTGCCAAAATGACAGTGAAAATCAGCTTTTCTTCTGCCAAGGATACAGAAAAACAAACAAACAAACAAGACCATATGGGAAATACTCCTAAAAACCCGCGATTTGAATTGAACATTTTGATCTAGGGACTTGCAAAATAATTGATTTTAGGTTTAAACCTGGGAGCGAAAGGTACATGCACAGTTGGCCTTGTCATAGCCACTTCATTAAACTGCTGATCAGGTCCCTTTCATAGTTGTTATGATGACTTCCTCAAGGCTAACAATTCTCCTAACGTTCCGGAGCATAGTTCTTCAGTAATAAAAAATTGAATTTAGTTTTAAAAATCACTGTAAGCTTTACTTTCCTTCGAATTCAACTCCATCTGAACTATCAGAGAGATATGAGAACCTTTGAACTCGCATTTGTGGTATTGTTGTTCTGCATTACACGAGTTCGAGACAAATTTACGTTATAATTGCGGTCGATTTGAAGTTGCAACTCTGATGGATTTTTAGCTCTAAATAGAATACCTGTAGGTAATAAAGGGAAATTCTGCTCTGCATGAAGAAACTTCTAACAATTCAGTCGCTAAAGCAGGTATCCGCCTCGCCAATATATGTAGCTCGAGACTCAATTTCTTGTGTTGAGAGAATTTAAAATTACAGTTTAGTTCGTTTAAAACCAGAAATCAGACCTGTTTGGTCATAGCATCTAAGTAACAGTCTTTGTTTTTAAATAAATTCATCACTGAGTGGAATGCCAAAGCTAACTGAATCCGTATTGAAAAGAGGGCATTGATGGATTTTAGAGCTCAAAATAGAATACCTGAACGTCATTAAGAGAAATTCTGCTCTCCATGAAGAAACTCCTTACAAATCAGCCACAAGCACAGGTATCTGCATCGCTAATAATAGGCCCTGATAATAGCAGTTCGAGACTCAAGCAGACAATCTCTTTTGTCGATAGAATTCAAAATTACAAATCAGTACTGAAACGGAGACCTGCTTGGTTACATACAGCTTCTATCTATAATTCTATTCATTACTGGTTGGAATACGAGAGCGAAATCTTTAATCAAATGAAAACACTGAAAAAATAACCGAACAAAAGCAATTGAGCCATGCGTGTTGTGAATAACATATTAATCCAAGCTATTTTGTATTGCAATAAACGCTACGTTCAACTTTTCACTGCTTACTGAGAATTTTGAACTTATCTTTCCAAGATCTTAAAGCATATAAAATTTTCATAAAAAGCTACGATTTGAGCCCAAAATATGTTTTTCTTTGTTGTGTAGAATTTTCTTCTCTTTTTCTCTGTTGTATATACAGCTGAAATGATTTCTTTACAAATATCTATTTTATGATTTCCTCCTTTATTGTGTGGTTGCAGGTACAATATGATTGATTTGCTAACATACAACCAGAAACGCATTGAAAAAACATTCGACTTTTAAGTCTCTACGGGCTTATCACCTGTGAGGGCTGATACCAAAGGCCGACATCGAGATTTGTCACACCTCCAATAGGTCGTATTTGAATTCACTTTGTGTTAGCACAGCTGCAGTGATATATCAATTGTGCGGCCAAGTTGTCTTTGACACCGTTATTACGGAACTGTGATTGCGTTTATAACAAGGTGGGTAAAAAGAATCTAAGCATTATCCTTAACAGAGCTTTTGTTCCAGCGGTCAGTTCTTCTTCCTTGTTATTACGATTTCTTTTAACGTGAGGTCTGAGAATTAAGCGTTACATCAAGACAATATCCCGTACGCTCGTTTGATGATTTGTTCTCATTCGCTTCACCTGTATGTTTGACAGAGTACTGATATACAAATCAAAATACATTTTTTGAATCAATTAAATAGTACAAAACTCGCCAATTTTTGACGCTGAAGAAAATTCTTAACGAAATATTGTAAAACAAAGAGGAATTGCCGTTTATTGTATGTACTGATATTTTCTCTAAATGAAGCAGTGAAGTAAAACTGGGATGTGAAAGAATAGAATCAATCTGATTGGTCATGCAATTTTTCTTACTGGTGAAGAATATCGTACGACGAATCACAAGCCGTACAAGCCGTATGTGAAATTTTTCACCAATTAAAAGCTCGTATCGATTTACCCGCCTTTCGGCGCGGCTTCCGAAAGTTATGTTCACAACTTTCGCTGCTTCCCCTGAATCATAACTTGAAGGCCTGCTGAGGCATTCTGATTGAGTTCATTATGAAAAATCAATAATCCGATGTCGCTTTGCTTAAGGAATTCTACCCTGAAAGAGCTGAATGCATAGATTAGCGAATTTATCATTTCAGTACAAATGAAGAGTTTATTTTTCTTTGAACAGTCTTACACAAATCGCTCGTTCATAATTCTAGAATTGAATATATGTACGTCAAAGTTAAGTATGGTAATTTTTTCAAGTTTTAGAATTTTATCCTCATCAAAATAGGATTGGTGTGTGCTTCAAAAGTACATCTAGAAATTATCGTAATAATAAGTAACTCGTTTCTAGATTACTAGAAATAATCTATTATATAAA